>JAEEGL014061834.1_pt1 | contig 13225 bp, 9 predicted proteins | sample 9134231 | NCBI WGS metagenome assembly JAEEGL01 (sample SAMN16246548, study PRJNA631951) | gut metagenome | biome: gut microbiome; feature: rumen; material: fiber-attached | host: Bos | place: Iran: Karaj | collected 2018-10
CCCGTCCCTTATATGCGTGTTGTGTGCGGGCAGGCACCAGCTGCTCTCCTCCAGGATCAGGAAAATCCCGTTCAGGATATCGTCCAGGAATCTTCCTTCATTCTGCGCGCACTCCGCGATGACAAGCTTCGTCAGCTTTATTCTTCGTCCGAAGAATTTATCCTCAAAGCGGACACGGTTTCCCGTCCTGTTAAAATCAAGGTACTCTGTTGCCAGGAGCTGCGGCCAGGGCTCTGCCGCGGCGTCTTCGCCCGCTTTTACCAGGCTGTCCTTCAGCTCCGGATCAAGACTGTCCCACGATGCCCGGTCCGATATAACCGGAAACAGCGGAGGCATAATATCGCCCCCGCTGCCCAGATAAGCATTGACGGCGTCTTCAATAAATGTTCTGTGAGCCGTAACATTCTCTTTCATGGCAATCTCCGCGCCGAATCACCGGCGCTTTTTTTCACTGCAATCCTTAGATGCAACAGAGGGGACGGTTCCTGTCTAAACCGTCCCCTGTCTCATTTTCGAAATCAGTATATGCTACGATAATTTCAAAATTCCATCCTTATTCTGCACAATTTGCATTAAATCGTGCAGAGTTTGAATGAAAAAATATGCCATTCTTACGCCGCCAGGACCGTCCTGCCGGCTCTGCAGGGTACTACCTGCCGGCGCCTCCGGCATTCTTTCCGGAAGGACCCTTTCTGTGTGTCAGGAAGACCGGAATCAGGGCTGCTGCCGCCGCTGCCGCACCGACAAGGAAAATATTCCCGTTCGGTATATACTCGGTCTGGCCGCTCACGGCATTGATGAAGGTTTCGCCGCCGCTCCTGACAACGCTCTGCCCCAGGAGAGACCCCCCGATCATCGGGATCAGGACGAAGAACAGGATCCATATCCCCTCGAACCTGCCCCGCGCCTCTTCCGGATAAAGCTGTTTTGTCCAGACCTTCACTGTCTGGAGGAAACCGATGTATCCCGCGCCGACAACGAAAATCCCCAGCCACAGACGCAGATTGAAAAGGCGGGAGGGATCGACGTCCTCTGGCTTTATCGGATACAGGATGAACAGTCCCAGGATCAGTGTCAGGATCGATACGATGCTGACATAAGTGTGATAATTCCTGTTGATCAGCTTCCCGGCAGGTATCGCCGCGGACATGGCAAGGACGAGCGGGACCGCCTCGATAATGCCCATCATATCCGGCGTGTAGCCGAGGTAATAGATGATGTAATTGCCGATATAGGCAAAAAACGCGTTGAAGCCGATGAAAAAGAAGGCTACTGAGATGTTGACCAGGACAAGCTCCGGAATCGCGATGAAGCTGCGGAAATTAAATACACTCAGGAACTGGTGCAGAAAGCTTCCCTCTGCGTGCGGGGGCATATCGTCTTTGCTGCTCATGCCGGTGAGCGCGATCACGCCGGACCCGATGACAAAAAGTCCCATGATGACGAACAGGCGCATATAATTGTCATCGCTTCCCACCAGCAGGCCCCCGACGACCGTTCCCAGGATCGTCCCGAGAACCGGCTGCGTAGCGAGTGCTGCCCCGATCTGTCCCCGGTTGCCATCATTCATGATGTCATTGGTCCACGTGCTGAATCCGGCGTCATTGCCCATCGATCCGAAAAAGCTCATCACTGTATCAGCCAGCACGACAGACAGCGCGACTGCCAGATATCTGTCCCGGCTGATAAACTGCGTCATGCCGAAGAGGATCGTAAAGATGCCCCAGAGGATATAACCGATGCCGATAAATGTCCGGCGCTTTCCTGTCCTGTCAATCCATGTCCCGAAGAAAAACGTCGAAAAAGTGGTCGCCGCAGCCGAACAGATCAGCATTCCCGTAATGATTGAGGGGTCCTTTCCGATTTTGGCATAGACAAAGGTATTGAACCACTGGTTCTCCAGGTTCCAGCAGATCTGCCCGGCAAGGCCGAGCCCCCAGATCAGCAGCCACATTGTCCCTGTGTTATTCTTACTTTCCCTCACTTTTCCCATAATTAATCCTTTCCGCCCGCCTTCCTGTTCTGTCTCCGGTACTGCAGGGGCGTCATACCATACTGTTTCTTAAATACGTTCTGAAAATAGGACTGGCTGGAATAGCCGAGGTAAGCGCTGATCTCGGACAGGCTCCTGTCTCCGTAGACGAGAAGCTCGCAGGCCTCGTCCATCCTGCATTTTGTTATATAGTCTCCGACGCTCATCCCCAGCTCCGCCTTGAAGCGGCGCATCAGATAGGAACTGCTGCGGCTGATCTGCAGAGCCACATCCTCTACGCCGATGGGCATGTTGGTATGGCTGCGGATGTAGTTCATGCAGCGGTATACCTCCTGCGAAACGCCCTCCGGAAGGTCTGAAGCGCCGGAGCGCCGGGTAAAATCCATCAGCATCAGGTATTGCAGGCGGTGTACATCATCGGCCGTCTGCATCTGCTCGCACTCGCGCATATAGAGGTCACAGAGCTGATAGACCCTCTCAGCGTCCACGCCGCCGGGGATCGCGCCGAGGATTCCCGCCTTGGCCGTAAGAGCGATAAACTGATTCTTTGCGTGGCGAAGGGCTGTATTCGCGGTCTTTCCCTCCGGAGGGAACTCCTGCGTCCTCTCCAGAAAGGCCTGGAGGCGGTGCGTATCGCCCCGGGCGATATAGTGGTACAGTTCCATTTCGAAGGAATATGAGCTGCGGCTTTCCTCATTTTCCTTGGCCTCAACCGCACCGTGCACAATCCTGTTTTCCCGCTCTGCCGCGTCCTCCTGATCCTCCCTGTAGAAATCCTCCGTCCCGGCTGTTTTCCCGTTAAGGCAAAAATGCAGGAACAGGAGGCAGCGGATAAACTGCGGATGACTGGTAACGGGGACCGCGTACAGAAGCTCCGCCACGGCTTCACGATATTCAGGAGGCGTTTTGGTATCCATCATGAAGCGGCCGACGAGCTGTTCTGTTACCGGCGTGGTAAAGGCAGGTCCGATAAACAGATCGTAAGGTGTTCCTTCTATTTTGACATGTCCGTGCTCAAGGTCCGGATCGATGGAGGAGATTTCCGGATTCCTGGACGGCGGATAAATGTCCCAGCTTTCGTCAGGATTATAACCTATCAGCTCTCCCAGCGAGGAATAAACCGGTTTTCCGCTGCACAGCAGGTCGACTGGAATTCCCGTGGCTGCAAAAAACATCCTTGAAAAAGCGATGTAATCCATTTTGTACCCTCATATTGCTGCAGTCCGCTCAGCTGAATTTGATAACACATGTCAAAAACAAGTATAATATGCTTATGAGGATTTAGAAAATCCCAATGAAAAAACTGACGGTTTTCTTGGATGGAGACATTGATAATGGAGACACAGATGCAAGGCTTCCTGCTGGAAAAAAGACTGATGCTGGAGGCGCCCGATCTTCACAGACATGTAGTTGACAGTGTTGTTGTGCTGCAGAATATGCTGGACTCTTTTCTTACCTGGTTCCCCGAATTTACAGATCACTCGACACTCCACAGCATGGATGTGCTGGATTTCTGCAACCAGCTCCTCGGTGAGCAGGTATGGCAGCTCACTCTGCCGGAATGTTATGTTCTGGTAATGGCCTGTTACCTGCATGATGTCGGCATGGGTGTTACCCGCAGTAATTTCGAGGCCTTCACGAATCAGATCGACCTGGGATCCTATCGCGAGATGAATCCGCAGGCTTCGACCCCGGAAATCATCCGAAATTTCCACAACGAGTACAGCGGCCTGTTCATCCGCAGGTACGCTGATCTTTTTGATATTCCGTCCGAGGAGCTTCTGTTTGCCGTCATCCAGATCTCCCGCGGTCACAGGAAGACAGACCTTTACGATGAATCGGAATACTATGATATTGAAACACCGGACGGAGTAATCCGCACTGCCTTCCTGAGTGCCCTTGTGAGGCTTGCCGACGAAATTGATGTCGGAGCGGACCGGAATTCGGAGCTGCTGTTCGACATATCCGGACTGACAAAACAGAAGGATATAGACATCTTCGGGACACATGAATCTATCCGGAAGGTTGAGGTGACCGCAGATGAGATAATCCTGCACACAAAGCTGAAGGAACCCCGGTATTCCGGTCTTGTTGATGCTCTCGCCCTGAAAATTCAGAAAACACTGGATTACTGCCGGGACGTCGCCGAAAAGCGCTCCGATCTGCGGATAACGCAGCACAAGACCGTAGTCCGTTATATAGACCCTGCAGCTGACTGAAGAATACAGGCAGCCCTGCAGCTGACTGACGGCATATGAATCCGATCCCGCCCTCCCGCAAAAAAGGGCGGGATTTTACAATTTCAGGCGTTATTCTGCAATAATGAAATACCCCCTGCTGATACAGTAAGGTCAGAAACCGGAAAACTGTTCACAGGAGGCTGAAAATGAAACAGAATATTCGCATCTCTCCCATAGAGCCCGGCCGCGGCGCACTTGATTTCTCCCATCTCCTGGACGCCCCCGCGGGCTGCCACGGATTCGTCCGCGCAAAAAACGGCCACTTCTATTTTGAGGACGGCAAAAGAGCCAGGTTCCTCGGCTTTAATATCGCCGCCCGCTCCAATACCCCGACCCACGGGGACGCCGAAAAGCTGGCAGCACGTTTTGCCTCCATGGGCGTCAATGTGATCCGTCTCCATGCCGCGGACGCACCGGTCGGCGACGGGGCCGGAAACTGGTCCAGCTGCAGGGAGGCACCCCTTCTTGACTACGACAAAGGAACCTCCCGTCTCTTCAACCCGGAAGGGCTCGACCGCTTCGATTATCTTTTCGCAAAGCTGAAGGAAAAGGGTATCTACCTCCATATCGACCTTCTGGTTGCCCGCGCTTTCACTGAGGGCGACGGCCTTGACTGGCCGGGCTCCATCCCCGACTGCATGAAGCGTTATCCCATGTACAACGCAAGGCTCATCGAGCTGCAGAAGGAATATGCCAGAGGACTCCTCTGTCATGTCAATCCCTACACCGGTCTCGCCCTCAAGGATGATCCCGCCGTCATCACCGTACAGATGACAAATGAGGAATCCGCCATTAAGGGAAATACCGGATCTGATGCCGCAGAAAACATGAGACCTTACCGCGATGAGGTCGCGCGCCGCTTCGGCGATTTCCTTCTGATGAAATATCACACCCGAAACGAGCTGAAAAAGGCCTGGACTGAAAACGGCGTATGCTCTCTCGGCGATGAGGAGGATCCCGCAGAGGGGACCGTGCGTGGAATCGAGGGAGGCTTCTATCAGTCAGTAAATGAGCCCACAGGCGACTGGGGAGCCGCTGAGGGGCCCGCGCGCTATGCCGACTTCATGGAATTCGGCGCCCGGATGAACCGCGCCTTCTATCAGGATATGAAGGACTATCTTATTTCCCTCGGCGTAAAGGTCCCCATTGCGGCGAGCAACCTGATGACCGGCGCGGCGGAGACCTATGGCCACACTGACGGCGACCTGATGGAAAACAACTGCTATTTCAATCATCCCCTGATGCCCGTCCGGAACGACACCTACATGGTTTACGGACCGACAGAATATGTCAGCGTCAACCCTCTGACCGTCCAGCGGGGCATCGGCTCCATGGGAACCACAATCCTGAGCCTCGCCTCGGTCGGGATTGTCGGCGGCAAGCCCTTTATGCTCACAGAGTGGAATGAATACGGCCTGCATCCCTTCCATTCAACTGCCTTTGTGCACACCATAGCTTATGCCTGCCTGAACGACTGGGACGGACTGATCCTCTACAATTACCATACCTCGGAGCATCCGGAGGATGAGCCGGACGACTCCATTATCACAGTTTTCGATTCCTATAATGATCCGGCGCTGATCTCCCAGTGGGGCTTCATGGCCAGCGTATTCCTTAATGGGCTGGTCAGCCCGGCAAAAAACCGGGTGGATGTGGTCTACACCAATAATGACTGGAAGACCCTGCCCAATTTTCATGCGATGCCCATGTGCACCCTGCCTTACATAACCTCCCTGCGCAATGTTTTTACTGAATCAGGCCGCTATGACGGCGGCGCGGAGGTTGCCGTCAATGCGGGTTACCTTAACGGGGGCGATCTTGGGAATGCAGGGCACAGTGTGTACTACGCATGGTCGCCTTACCGGGACGCGATGCGAAAGTACCCTGACAAGAGGCGCCTTGCGGATGCCGCGGCGGGCTCAAAAGAGCTGCAGCCGGGCGTACACTTGGGAGAGCGGGCCCTGGTGCTGGATGATATCGCGGATATCGCGCAGTCCGGGGACTACCGGCAGTTTGCGGGACTCATGGACAGGGCAATGAAAGAGTGGGGACTGCTCGAACAAAACTGCGGCTTCGTTGACGGAAAACTCATTTCCGACACCGGCGAGATCATCTTTGACCCCGATAACGCCCGCTTCTTTGTAAAAAACGATAAGTGCTCCTATTTCAGCGGAGCGCCGGAAGAGAAAACTGTTCTCTCCGACAGAGTGAGCGTCAGGGCCGCCAACGAGCGGATCAGCCTCGCCCTCCTGCCTCTGGATGCGCCTGACCTTGCATCTGCAAAGGACTTTCTTTTGACCGCTGTCGGCAAGACCGGCACGGACGGCCAGACCTTCACCCCCGGTCCGGAGCTGATGCCGGGACTGCAGTTTACCATGGTGCGCATGGACGGAAAGCTCTTTGCGGAGACGCTCGAAGGCAGTGTGTCCGTGAGAGCCCGCGGGGCAAAGATGACTGTCCTCGATCCCGTCGGCCGTGAACTCGGCAGGATCAGCGGGGAGAAACGGGACGGCTGCGTATATTTTAAGATGCTTGGCGACCTGCCGGGCGTGCAGTACCGGATTAAAATCACAGCTTAAGGCAATTGTATGATTTAAAATATAAAGGAGGAAAAGTCATGGCTAAAGTAAGAAAAGAGTATGATGACGAGGGCGTCAGGCTCACAATGGGTACAAAAGATTATCTGGCGGATATGTGCGGACAGCTGGCGCTGGGCCTGATGGCAAATCTGGTCGGTCAGCTCCAGTATTTCTACACAGACAAGGTCGGTGTTGCGGTCGGGTCTGTCGGTGTGGTCATGGCCATCGCCAAAATCCTGGATGCCTTTACGGATGTAATCTTTGGCAACATCGTCGATCATTCCCGCGGCGGCAACAAGAAATATTTCCGCTGGATGATTATGCTGGCGGTCCCCGCGGCGGCAATCGTTGCACTGATGTTCACAGTGCCGAAGGGAGCCGCCCCCGGCGCGCAGGTCGCCTATGTGCTGGTCACCAACATCCTGCTGAGCGCCGTCATCTATACGATGATTGCGACCCCCTTCTCCGCAGTCATGATTGTCCGCACCAAATCCAACAGTGAGCGCAGCAGCATGGGTGTTTTCCGCGCGGTCGGAAACTATGCGGCAGGCATGATCATCGCCATCGCGACCATTCCCGTCACCAACATGCTGGGCGGGCTGCAGGACGCATGGATCAAGTACGGCGTCGTTCTCGCTCTCGTCATCCTGCTGCTCTTTATGATCTGCTGGATCAATGGCCACAGGGCGGCATTTACCATGGAAGAGGAGGCCGCGGACGGGGCAAAGGCTGCGCAGGAAGAAGAACCGGTCGACTTCGGCCCTGCCATGAGCATGCTCTTTAAGAACAGATACTGGGTCATCGTCCTTCTGTTCAACCTCATCACCCAGATCACCAATACCATCACCGCATCCTCCGGCGCTTACTACACCAAGTGGATTTTCGGAAACGACAACCTGGTAGCTCTGCTGGGCGGCCTTGGCCTTATTGCGACAGCGGTCGGCTTTGCCCTGTCCAAACCCATCATCAATAAGCTTGGCGTCACAAAGACCGTTTCCTTCGGCTGCCTCGGTGCTGCCATCTGTGCGGCAGTCCGCTGCCTCGCCCCCGCAAATCTTGTAATGTACGCAGGTACTTCACTCGTCGGCAGCTTCGTGCAGATCCCTCTGATGTGCCTGTACGGAGTCCTGGTCGGCATGGCAGTGGACTACAATGAGTGGAAATACGACAAGAAGCTGGTCGCCATGTCCGGCGGCGCCATCGGCTTCGGCAACAAGGTGGGCGGCGGCATCGGCACCCTGATCCTGAGCGTGTTCCTCGCAATCGGCGGGTACGACGCTACCCTTCAGGCCGCGACTGCCTCGATGCGCTATTCCATCTATGCCTTCTCCAATTATTTCCCCGTGGTCATCAACCTTGTCATGTTCTTCCTCTTCCACGGCTTTGACCTGGAGCAGAAGCTCCCGGCGCTTCGCGAGGAAGTTGCTGCCCGCAGGGCCCGGCAGAGCTGACACTGCGCCTGTTACGCAGTCACGAGATTTTCCTCCAGCACTGCGTCGATCCTGGCCTTCGCCTCCCCGCCAAGCGGCAGGAACGGTTTTCTGGGAAGGCCCGCATCGATCCCCTGTTTATTCAGGATGTACTTGATTGCAGGGAAAAGGCCCGCGTCGACGCAGACATTCATGATATTATTCGCCTTGATCTGGAGCTGCCTTGCCCGCTCAGGCTCACCTTTCTTAAACGCGTCATAGATCAGCGCGTAGTGCGGGTACATGAAGTTGAAGGTCGATCCTATGGCGCCGTCCGCTCCGAGCGAGAGGGCGGCGATCATTGTTTCATCATAGCCGTTCAGGAGAATCAGTTCCGGGTTTAAATGCTTTAGCCTCTCCAGCTGATAAACGATCTGGTTCGTGTGCTTGACCCCGGTGATCACGCCGCTCTTAAAGAGCTCAATATAATTCGGATCCGAGAGATTAAACTCCTTTCCCGTATTGCCGGGGAAATTGTAGACGAACAGCGGCATTTCCACGGCTTCGTAAATGTCGTAATAATACCTGCTGATGGCAGCGGAATCAAAGCCGTAGTAGAACGGCGGCGTCGCCGCGATCCCGTCATATCCCAGTTCCTTTGCATATTTCGCGTATTCCACAGCCTCTTTTGTCGCAAAGGTCCCGACATGTGCGATCAGTGTCGCCCGGTCCTTCATCTCCGATGCGGTTTCGAACGTCTCCAGTCTCTCCTCATGGCTCATGAGAAAGCACTCGGCGGAGCTCCCTCCGATGAACAGGCCTCTTGCGCCCTGGTCACAGTTTAGCGTCATCAGCTCCTTCATCGCCCGGCGGTTTACCTTATCATCCTCCGTGAAGGGCGTTATGGTCGCCGGATAAATCCTGTCCGCAAACAGGGCTCTTTTCTCTTCGTAAGTCATCTTTCACATCCTTTCAGAATAAGCCGGGTGGACAGACCCCGGCTCACTTTTTCATATGAATGATCAGTCCGCCGGATGCAGGGGATGCCGGCTCACCCGGGTCTGCTCGTCGGCGCTGCGCCGCCAATTTGCCGCCGGCTCCGAAAACTTGCTCACTTTGTACTGATGGCTGTCGGGTGAAGAAGGCTGCGGACAAAGTGAGCTTCAGACAATTCTCCGCCGGCGGCGCTATGCTCGCGCCTCCATCGCAGACTGCCGGAACGTTCGCCGTGCATGTCCCTGCGCCGGCGGATGTATCACTGAGGTGTAAAGAAGATGAACCGGTGGACTGTCTTCCGGGTATAAAAAGAGCCGGAAGGATTGTCTGTCCCCCCGGCTTATTGATTAACCTTTGTTTACGGAATCGGCTGTCTCTGTATCTTCGACTTCCGTGGTGTCGGCATCTTCTGCCTCGGCATCCGCCTCAGCTTCGGCGTCCTCGGTTTCTTCTGCCTCTTCCTCAGCGGCTTCGGCTTCTGGTGCTTCGGCGTCTTCTGCGCCGCGGTCTTCGGCGAGCTCTTCCATCCAGTGGAAGGTGCCGGTCTTGACTACGTTTTCGCCGTAGATGGTGTTCCAGTCATTGGCCATGGAGATGACATGGTAGCCTGCGTCTTCCCATCTGGTGCGGAGAGCTTCTGCCTTCTCGGTATTGCCGTAGTCGCGCTCTTCGTCATCGGCGATCAGCATGAATGCAGCGCTCTTGTAGGGGTTGTTGTCGATTGTGTAATTGTGCATGCTGCAGTCGCCGGAGCTGTTGCCGAAGGAAAGGACCGGCTGGCGGCCGATTTCCTGGGCGATCTGGAGAACCTTGTTCATCTTCAGGTTCTTGATGATCAGCTTGTCCGTGCGGACGACGTCGTCCATATCCGTGTAGAGATAGTCAAGGCCGTCCGTCTCTCCCTGGTTGGTAGCTTCAAGGGCGACGTCCATGCCGATGATGTTCTCATAAGGGATGTCCAGCATGCCTTCGACGAGCACCCTGCAGATAAAGCGGTCGCTTCCGGAGCAGACAAAGCACTTGAAGTCGTTTTCCTGCAGATATTCGACAACCTCTATCATGGGCAGGTAGAAGGTCTCGCCGTAGGTCATGCCCTCAAAGCCGTCGACATCTCTTAAAAGGATCTCGGTGACGAAATCCGCGAATTCGTTCAGCGTCAGTCCGGAATAGGCGCGCGCCGCCTGGATCGCGTGCTGCATGGGCATATCGGAAGGGAAGGATTTGTCGAGGGCACAGTCTCTCAGAGTCCTGCCGACCTCCAGCATTTCCTCATCGGGCTCGATGGAAGGATCCTTGAGGATACGCCATGCCAGCATGTAGTACTCAAGATAGGTCGGATAAAGCTCACCCACCAGTGTGCCGTCCATATCGAATACGGCGACTCTGTCGATCGGAGGGATATAATCGGGCGAGGATTCGTCCGTTACGGACTCGACATACTCGATCAGCGTGTTCAGTGCGGGAGCGTCCTCTTTCCACTGAGCAAATATCTCTTCATATTCCTCATCGGGAGCCAGGACCTCCGCTTCCTTTGTCTCTGCTGCAGGCGCCGGCTCAGCACCGGGCATCGGGGCTGTAATTACCGCCGTGCAGCCAGTCAGTCCTGTCAGGGCGAGCGCCGCAGCCATAAGCAGTGCTGTAATGGAATACTTTTTTACCTTCATTCGTTTTCTCCTCCGCCTACTGTGTCTCTGCAAAAATAATCCTGATGCAATAAAAAACTCCAATTCAAAGAGATTAATTGGAGTATCTTTATCATATCATTTTCCGCATTTATCATCAATCGGAAACATCCGCTCCGACGGTGCCGGACAGTGCCTTACCCGCGCGGGAATCCCGGCTCAGCAGGGGTTCAGGAGGACCCCGCCAAGGTATACCTTCCGGATGTTCCACTCCCTGTCACAGATAATAAAGTCAGCGGATTTCCCTTCTTCGAGGCTCCCGATTTCCTTTTCCGCTCCGATCTCGCGTGCCGGGACAAGCGTTGCCGCCAGCACTGCGTCCTTTGCCGGAACGCCGAACCGGATGGCGTTTACCATGTCGTCGTACAGATTTAAGGCTGCGCCCGCTAGTGTCCCGTCGTTGAGCCTTGCCTGCCTGTCCTTAACGAAAACCTGCTGCCCGCCGAGCTCATATTCTCCCTCCGGCATTCCGCAGCAGCGCATCGAGTCGGAGATCAGGCAGAGCCTTCCGGGGAAAAGCCTGAAGGCCATCCGAACAATGGCTGGATGGATGTGGAACCCGTCGCAGATAAGCTCCGCCGCGACATTCTCCCTCTCGCAGGCCGCAGGGATCACCCCGGGTTCCCGGTGATGAACCGGCGGCATCGCGTTGAACATGTGCGTCAGATGAGAAACACCCGCATCGAAGGCCGCTGCCGCTTCTTCGTAGGAAGCCTCCGTGTGGGCAATGGACACCTTACAGGAGCGGGAGACCTCGCGGATAAATTCCTTTGCGCCTTCGAGCTCCGGCGCGATATCGACGATCCGTATCAGGCCTTTTGCCGCCTCCTGAAGCCGGAAAAAACCATCGATATCCGGAAGGCGCAGGAAGTCGGCGTTCTGGGCACCCTTTTTCTTTTCGGAAAGAAACGGGCCCTCCATATGGATGCCCGCAAGCCTCGCGCAGCCGCCGGGCCTGTTCGCGGCATATTCCGCGGCTGCCGCGAACGCCTCCTCAAGCTGCCCGTATGGCAGGGTCATGGATGTCGGCGCAAAAGAGGTTATGCCGTGTGCTGCCAGATACCGTCCCATCACGGGAAGGCCCTCCGGGTCGGCATCCGAAAAATCGCAGCCTGAATTCCCGTGCGTGTGGATATCCACAAGCCCCGGGATGACATATGCTCCCTGAAGGTCGCTCTCACGGGTTTCCTGCCGGGCGCCGCGCACTCCGGATTCAGGATCCGCAGGCTCCTTCGCCGTATCCTCACACGGCTCCTTAAGGATCACCCTCGCGATCCTGCCGTCCCGGACAAGGAGGCTTCCTTTTACAAAGCCTCTTTCCCCCATAAATATGCAGGCATTGGTAAACAGTTCCCCGCTTCCGCCGGCGCCTGCATCAGTCCCGGCGCCCGGTCCGCATTCCGTACGCACCACAGTTCCCCCTTAATCCCGGTTCATCAAAAAGGCAAAGGCCTTTGCCGTCCGAAGGTCCGCGTCTTTAAAGTGATTGCCCCTGTTCCATTCAAGGATACAGTCCTTTCCCTCGCTTTCAAGGACAGCCAGGGCCTCCCGGATCGCCTCTCCCACACGGGACATAACAGGATTCCTTGTTCTCTCTTCCCTGTCCCCGAGGCTGAGGTAAACACGTTCTGCCTGCATCCGGTTATCCCTCATATACTGCGTAAAGCCGGGAAACCATACAGATGGCGATGCGGCGGCAATGCTCTCAAACCGGTCCGTCTGATACCCTGCCCAGAGCGCAAACAGCCCGGCGAGAGAATATCCTCCGATGTAAACTGTTTTGCCGCAGCTCTCCGGGATCACTTCATCCAGAAGACAGCCAAGCGTCTGCCCCGCGCCGTCCCCGAAGTCCTCGTCTCCGAATACGGCAGGCGCCGGCCATGGTGAGAGGTCCTTATTCCAGCTCCTGACCTTCACTGCCTTCAGGCAAAAATCCCTGCCGCCGGCAAGCTCCCGGATCAGGGATACTTCCTTCTCAATAAACGCAAGGTCATGGTCATCGACCATCTGTATCAGCAGGATATCTGCGTCTCTGTTTCCGAATTGCACTGTTTCAAAGTTCATTTTGTCATTCCCATAAGACTCCCGGTTACTGCCAGCACATCCTTGTGATTCACATTCCTCGGCTCAAATCCGATAAGGCTGTAGACAAGCTGCATCACAAGCCCCGCACCGAAGGTGCTGATCAGCGTGCCGATCCCTACCGGCCCGCCGAGAATCATGCCGGCAGTCAGCACGACTGCCCAGAGCAGGATCTCCACAACACCGATCGGGAGTTTTCTCATTCTCTTCCCCAGCCCGACCAGCAGGGAGTCTCTCGGGCCGC
>JAEEGL014859174.1_pt1 | contig 13225 bp, 12 predicted proteins | sample 9134231 | NCBI WGS metagenome assembly JAEEGL01 (sample SAMN16246548, study PRJNA631951) | gut metagenome | biome: gut microbiome; feature: rumen; material: fiber-attached | host: Bos | place: Iran: Karaj | collected 2018-10
ATAACATCATACACCTTCTCAAAGACCTTAAGCGGGTTCGTATCCGCTGCATCCGTCTTAACAATTTCATTAAAGAAACAGCTGTAGCTTCCCGTATGACATGCATTTCCTATTTGGGCAACCTTTGCAAGGATCGTATCCATATCACAGTCGGCTGTGAGCGATTTCACATACTGATAATGTCCCGATGTCTCACCCTTCACCCACAGCTCGTTACGGCTTCTTGAGTAATAGGTCATTATACCTGTTTCTATTGTCTTATTATAAGCTTCCTCATTCATGTATGCAACCATAAGAACCTCATCGGTCTTATAGTCCTGAACCACTACCGTAACATGGCCGTCAGTGTTTTTCTTGAAATCTTCGAAGGTATACGGGCTGCTGAATATGCACGTCTCAATGCCTTCGTCCTTAAGCTCACGTTTTATTTTCATAAGGCTGCCGATATTCTCATTGACAAAGCGTCCCGAAATACCCATAACACATTCTTTTGCAAGGATCTTTTTGGCACATTCTGTTCCGCCGTCTTCAGTTACAGGGATTAAGTGAAGCCCTCTGTAGCTGTCCACTATCTTATCGTCAAGCAGAAGCACTCCCGATGTATATTCCCTTATCCTGTCAACCGATTCAAGTACCTGCTCCTCGGCATCCGCACAGACCATGATCTTGTCCTTTGAAAAACGCTTGCTGACTTCCTCTATAAGCTCGATATTCCCCTGCTTGGCAAGGTTAAGCGCAGCTGCCGAACATCCCGCATACAGTATCTTCTTAACATCCTCGGTCCTGTCTATATTACCTGCGCCTATGACAGGAATATCTATCTCCCTGTTTATGTTTCTCATTATATGCAGCGCTTCTTCATGTGATACATCATCATATGACTGATCAAAAATTATCAGCATATCGGCACCGCTGTTACAGCATCTTTTGGCGTAATCAACCGGAGCGTCACTCACCGTCATTTTGTCCGTGAAATCCTCATAAAGCTTACCGTCCTTAAGATAAAGGCACGGGATCATTTTCTTCTTATCCATCACAGGGTTCCTTTCGTAGATAAAACATCGCTTATTCTCTCGTCATAACTCACTGCCATATCGAGCGCCTTTGCAAATGATTTAAACATAGCTTCCGCTATGTGGTGGGAATTGATACCCGATATAACCTTTATATGCAGATTCATCATGGCGGCATAGCTTACCGAGTAGAAGAATTCCCTGATAAGCTCGGTATCAAGATATCCGATCCTCTCTGTATCAAAAGAAGCTTCATACGAGAAATAAGGTCTTCCGCACAGATCTATGGCGCACAGCACCAGCGCATCATCCATCGGAAGTATCATATATCCGTACCTCTTAATGCCCTTCTTGTTTCCCACTGCCTTTCTTATCGCATTACCCAGTACAATGCCTGTATCCTCGACTGTATGATGCCCGTCAACATTCAGATCGCCTGCAACATCAAGCTTCATATCAAACAGCCCGTGCTTGGTAAAGCCTTCAAGCATATGGTCAAAGAAGCCTATACCTGTCTCTATCTCGGCATTTCCCTTACCATCCAGATTAAGCTCCATTGTTATCTGGGTTTCCTTTGTTTCTCTCTTGACTTTTCCGATTCTGTTCTCCATTTTCTTCTCCCGATTCTCAATATTCAGAACAAAAACTACTTTAATCTTCAAACCTGACCTTGATCGAATTGGCATGCGCAGTAAGTCCTTCGGAATTGGCAAAAGCAATTATATCATCCCCCGCTTCCTTAAGTGCTTCCGCCGAATACGATATTATACTTGTCCTTTTGATAAACGCATCCACTCCAAGCGGTGAGAAGAACCTTGCCGTTCCGTTTGTAGGAAGTACATGATTGGGACCTGCGTAATAATCGCCGAGGGGTTCCGATGAATTCTCTCCTATAAATATGGCTCCTGCATTCCTTATTTTGGTCATCACACCGAATGCATCCTTTGTGAGTATCTCAAGATGCTCCGATGCTATCTCGTTTGCGGTATCACAGGCATCGTCAATATTGTCGGCAATGAGGATATAGCCGTAATTCTCCAGTGAGCTTAGTATTATTTCCTTTCGTTCAAGCTGCTCCGTAAATCTGTCAACCTCTGCACTTACCTTCTCAGCAAGCTCTTCAGATGTGGTTATAAGTATAGCTGATGCAAGCTGGTCATGCTCAGCCTGTGACAGAAGATCCGCGGCCACATATTTCGGATTGGCTGTTTCATCCGCAAGAACAAGTATCTCGCTCGGTCCTGCGACGCTGTCTATACCGACATATCCGAATACAGCCTTCTTGGCCAGGGCAACAAAGATATTGCCGGGACCTACGATCTTATCAACCCTGGGAACAGATTCCGTTCCGAATGCAAGCGCGGCGATCGCCTGTGCTCCTCCGACTTTGTATATCTCCTTCACGCCTGCGATCTTTGCTGCCACAAGAGTTCCCGGATATACCTTTCCGTCTGCTCCGGGCGGCGTGGTCATTATTATCCTGTCCACTCCGGCAACTGATGCAGGTATGATATTCATTAGTGTTGATGACGGATATGCGGCTTTTCCGCCCGGAACATAGACACCCACCTTTTCTACGGCCGTTATTTTCTGTCCGAGAATGGTTCCGTCTTCTTTTGTATCGATCCAGCTGTTAAGCTTCTGTTTATCATGATATGATCTTATATTTTCCGCCGCACGTTCCATTACACCTATAAGATCCTTGTCATAACTGTTATACGCTTCGTTTATCTCTTCTTCGCTGACTCTGATATTCTCAGCATTTAAAGGGAATTTATCATATTTATTTGTGAGCTCGAACAAAGCCCTATCACCATTGGCGCGGACATTGTCAAGTATCTCCCTTACGGTATTTTCATATTCCGTATACTGCGATGGACTCCTCTTTAAGAGGTTAGTCATAATATCCTTTCGCGTTTCATCATTTAGTCTGACAATTCTCATAATCTCTCCTTTATACTGCGTATAAGCTTATTTATCCTCTCTGCCTCCATCTTCATGCTCACCTGATTTACTATCATCCTTGCAGACAGAGGACAGACCTCTTCAAGAACCTTAAGCCCGTTTTCTTTAAGAGTGGAGCCTGTCTCCACTATATCAACAATAACCTCTGAGAGTCCTACTATCGGCGCCAGCTCTATGGATCCGTTAAGCTTTATTATATCAACAGTCTGATGCTTTTTGTTATAGAAGTAATCCTTGGCTATATGAGGATATTTGGTCGCCACTCTGATCATTTCATGGTGCTTTAAAAGCTCTTCGGATGATTCGGGACCGCATACACACATACGGCACTTCCCGAATCCGAGATCCAGAACCTCATAGCATTTCCTGTTCTCCTCCATTATGGTGTCCTTACCCACAACACCTATATCAGCCGCTCCGTATTCAACATAGGTCGGAACGTCGGGTCCCTTGGCAAGGAAGAACCTGAGCTTGAGCTCTTCATTTACAAATATGAGCTTCCTTGTTTTCTTATCCTTCATTTCTTCACAGGTAATGCCGATCTCCTCAAGCAGCTGAAGAGTCCTGTCGGCCAGCCTGCCTTTTCCCAATGCAAATGTAATATAGTTCATTATTCCTCCGGATTATCTTTCTGTTTCATTTGGTAACTGTTCAGAGCAGCACATATACTTTATAAATATACACCACATGCCTGCTTTATGCTTTCACGACAGATAATTCTCTGTCCTTTGCATACTTTTCAAGCTCTCTTATATCATATACGGTTTCATTTAAGATGACCGCCCGTTTCCCTTCTTTTCTTATCTCCGCAGCCTTCTTATAAGCCTTCTCCCTGCTGTCATTATTATATAATATCAGATAACCGTCATCCTTTTCCAATGTAATACAGGTCTTCTGTCTTTCAAGTATGGAAAGCAGCTGGTCTATCCTTATACAGAATCCAACAGCAGCCGCCTCTTTACCGAATTCCGACAACAGATTATCATATCTTCCTCCCTTTATCACAGCATCTCCGCTTCCGTAAGTATAAGCCCTGAATATGATACCTGTATAATAATTGTATTTACTGAGCATTCCAAGATCAAAGGAAATATGATCGGCCGCTCCGTTTTTCCCGAGCATTCCGTATATCGATCCGAGCCGTGCCAGGGCATCCTTCGACCTGTCATTGCTAACATAGCTCTCTGCTTCCTTCAGTATTTCAACACCTCCGAACAGTTCGGGAATACGCGAAAAAATATCCTTAACATCATCGCTTATTTCAAGGGAATCAAGTATATCCCTTGTACCGAAATAGTTCTTATCATTTATCATTTCGCGAAGAAGCAGCTCTTTATCCTCATCAATCCCGTATTCACTACACAGACCCTTAAAGAATTCAAGATTGCCTATGCTTATCTGGAAATCGTTAAGACCGCAGCTCTTAAGAGCCTCAACAGTCATAAGCATCATCTCAACATCGGCATCTACGCTGCCGTCGTTTATTAGCTCAACGCCGATTTCGGTATTTTCCTTAAGCCTTCCCTGATAATCAGAGGAGTTGTTAAATGTGGATCCCATATAGCAGAATCTTAACGGCATTGTCTCCTCTGCGAAATACTTTGCCGTCGCCCTGGCTATCGAAGGAGTAAAATCAGGCCTTAGCGCCAGAGTATTTCCCTCCTTATCGAAAAACTTATACAGTTCTTTCGAAGGTATGGTCCCTATATTTCCCGAAAAAATATCAAAGAATTCAAATGTCGGCGTCTTTATATCTTCATACCCGTATCTGTCGATAAGCTCCTTGAGCGTCCTACACACCCTAAGCTTTTTCTTCAATTCATCTCCGTAATTGTCCCTTACACCCTCAGGCGTGTGGATCAGTTTATTCTCCATGTTTTCTCCATTCATGCTTTAGTGTTGTAACGTGATAACAGACTACCGCAAAATTATATTTGAAACAGTCGCGCTTGTCAAGAATCCCGTTCCTGCAGGTCTTTGTTAAGCAGATCAAAATAAGGAACGATCACTCCATGCTTATGGTGGATAATATATTCCTCGTCAAGCTCTTCATACCGGAAGCTCTTTCGTCCTCCCTCAAGCATCCTGTTCCAGAATTTCATAAGCGTACGAAGCTTCAGGTAATAAAATATATCCATCCCGGAAAAGTAGATCAGGAAGAAAGCTATTCCCCCCTGCTCCTCGAACTCATTCATGAACTTAACCTGATGCTCATGTATATTGGCAAGAGCAAAGGTTTCTTTGGCACATTCCTTTGCATCAAAGCATACCGGTATTCCCTGGACCACACCTATATAATCGACCGTACTTTTCTGATCAAAATACGCAAGCGTGATCTGTTTATTTGCCTTATCAATATTTATCGGGGTTATCGGCGTTGGAATCTTCTGAATAAGTCCAAGCTTATTATCCCTGTATTTTTCATTGGTTCTGTTGATAAGCTCCTCAAGTGTCGAGCCTCTGAGTCCTCTGCTGTTCCATGTAGGCATTTATATCCACCTTAAATAGATCCCTTATTATACTTCCCATACCTGCAGGAGGTTCTGCCGTAAATATCCGTCCCGCAAGGTATTTAAGTTCCCCCTCTGTATCTCGGGGTATGCTGAGCTTATATGCGTGAAGAAAATAACCAAAATTACCTCTGCCACCGTATTTCCTATCCCCGAGAAGCGGATGTCCAAGCTCTGCCAGCTGGGCTCTTATCTGATGCGATCTTCCCGTTATCAGATCTATCTGCGCCAGTGTATGTTCCGACGTATTCTCAAGAGGCTTTATATAAGTCTCTATCCTTACAGTCCCATCTGAGGGTTCCGAATATACTTTCACCTTATTAGTCTTTTTGTCCTTGGAAAGATAGCCGATATGTCTTCCGCCGCATCCCATGCTTCCCTCGGCTATGCAAAGATAGTATTTGTGTATTGTCCTGTCCTTAAGAGCTGCGTTTACGGCGGCGGCTGTCCTGTAATCCTTTGCAAATATGATCAGCCCCGAAGTATTTCTGTCAAGCCTGTTACATACTGATGGTTTAAATATTTTAATACTTTCGGAGGTAAGTTCACCTTTCTTTATAAGATGATCAAGACAGAGCTCGTTTACCGATATATCATCCGCCGAAGCCTTCTGAGACAGGATGCCCGCAGGTTTATTTATTAGAAGAAGCCTCTCATCTTCAAATACGATCATCGAGCTTATTTCAGGCAGATCGGCATTATCTGTTTTATTCCCTTGCTCTGCGCTTATCACCGGGTATTTTTCGGCTGAAAATTTATCAAAAGTCTCATCGGAAAGATATATCCTTATGACATCACCATGATCAAGTCGTTCTTTTCCCTCTGCCTTCTTTCCGTTCAGGGTAATATTCTTCTTTCTCAGCATCTTATAAATAAAACCGGTACCTGCATGATTCAGTATCTTAAGGAGCTGTTTGTCAAGTCTTATTCCCTGTTCCTTTTCGGTTATCACGAATTCCTTCAAAGTCTGTCTCCGTTTAAAGAACTACACTCAGCAGTGAATCCAGAACCGCCCTGTCAGCCTTCGGTTCCGATCCTTTCAGTCCTGAGAGCTCATCTGCCCTTTTTATGAAATCCTCTCTGTTATCATATACCTTGACAATAATGTCCTTATATCCCTCATTATTTATAACTCCCGTAAGATGCTCGGTAAGCTTCTTCATATTCTGTTTCACATTTACATCGGCATCTTTACTGTTTGCAGCTCTGCCCGGACAGCTGCAGATTACGGTTTTATTCTTACATACCGCCGCTTCCGCAAAATATGTCCTTTCATATGTCGTAAACGGCATTTCATATATGATACACATATCGCGGGCATGTTCTGAATAGCTCTTATATATGTCGGAAGAAAGTGATTTAAACCTCGCGAACATAATGAGATTTACCATACTCTTGCTGGCAGGCAGGATACCAAGCACGGCTATTATGGTAAACAGGTTCCTGGGTGTTTTCAGGCTGTAATAACCAAACAGATAAACACCGAACGCGCATACATACAGAACCAGCGTAATGAGCAATACTCTCTTACGCTGGTAGCTGATATAACCCCATTCACCTTTAACTCTCTTATCCAAGTCCTTCACTCTCTTTTAACTGCTTTAATTCATCATAGGTGAGGCGCCTGAAATCACCCGGAGCAAGCTCTTCATCAAGCTTCACCCCGCCTTCGCTTATCCGCTTAAGATAAATCACTCTTGATTCGTAAGCATAGAACATCCTCTTAACCTGATGAAATCTTCCTTCGGTAATGGTAAGCTCATAGCCGTAACCTTCATAAGGTTCAATAACCTGTGCCTTCTTAAGCTTCGCCGGAAGGCATGGCTTTTCTTCCCCGATGTAGAGCCCCTTTTCAAATGCCTCAAACGCTATTTCGGGAAGCTCTTTATCCACAACCGTGTAATATGTCTTTTCCACATGCTTCTTAGGTGATATAAGCTCATGGCAGAGCTGTCCGTCATTAGTAATAAGAAGAAGGCCCTCCGTGTCCTTATCCAGTCTACCCACCGGGAAGAGTCCCGCCGTTCTCACACCTTTAAGATATGATATTACGGTATCCGAAAGTCCGTCTTTTACCGCACTGACACATCCCTGCGGCTTATTTAACATATAATATGAATACCTGCTGTAATTAAGCCTGTTTCCATCCAAAGTAACATCATCATCTTCACTTATCTTATATCCGGGAATATCGATGACATTGCCGTTTACACATACCCGTCCCGCCTTTATCGCAGGAACAGCCTGCTTGCGGCTCAGTACGCCGCACTCTGAAATATAACGATCAAGCCTAAGCAGTTCACTCATTGGCACATTTCTCCATTACTTTTAGAAGCAGCCTGTAGGTTCTCTCGGTAGAGCTGATATTAAGCTTCTCCTTGGGTGTATGGATATTCTCTATATCGGGCCCTATTGATACTATATCTATACCTTTAACCTTGTCAAAGATAATACCGCATTCAAGTCCTGCATGAATTGATGTCACAACAGGTTCACTGTCAAACAGTTCCCTGTATGTATCCACTACCATTTTACGAAGCTTCGATCTTTCCCTGTATTCCCATGCCGGGTAATCCGACTCAACAACATATGTACCGCCGATGGTCTCGGTAAGATATTTAAGCTTATCGCTTAATGCTTCCTTCGCAGAGGATATTGAGCTCCTTATGCTGATGATCACTTCAAAGTTCTCTTCCCTGAGTCTTACGATACCTGCATTTGAAGACGTCTGTACTATACTCTCCGATTCGGGGCACATCTTTGCAATGCCATCGGGGATCGTCATCAAAAGGAATATAACTCTTTCCTGTGTCTTTGGCGTAAGGACTTCCACAGTCATTCTGTCCCTGCATTCCGTATATATTGTAATATTGCTTTCAATCTTCCTGTATTCGTTAATTATTTCAATTTCAAATTCGGTTATGAGATCTTCAAACCTCGTAACATCTTTTTCATCTATTATAACCGAAGCCTTCGCCTCTCTGGGTATTGCATTATCCTGAAGCCCTCCCTTCAGATAATACAGCCTGAAATGAACCTTTCCTTTCAGATGATGCAATAGCCTTCCCATTAACAGATTGGCGTTTCCCCTGTATTTATCGATCTCCGATCCCGAATGTCCTCCGAGCAGACCGCAGATGACAATATCATATGCAAGACCTGTAGCCTCATGATATCTTACAGGTACCATGCATTTAACCATCCGTCCTCCTGCCGAGCTGGCAAGGATCTCTCCTTCGGTTTCATTATCTAAATTAATCATCCGTTTTGACTTGATGAAAGATGCATCAAAGCCGTCCATTCCCGTCATTCCGGTTTCTTCGTCAGTAGTAAACAGACATTCAAGCGGCGGATGTACCAGGGTATCATCATCAAGGATCGCAAGCATATATGCCACAGCTATACCATCGTCACCACCAAGAGTAGTTCCCTGCGCATACACATAATCATCCATCACCGCAAGCTTAAGCGGATCCTTTTCGAAATCAAACCTTGGATCAAAGTCCAGATTTTTCTCACAGACCATATCAAGATGACCCTGAAGCAGCAGCGCTCCGGCCTCTTCACATCCTCTTGAGCCTTTCTTGCGGATCAGCACATTGTTGTAATTATCCTTGTTATATTCAAGTCCTCTCTCTTTCGCAAATGAAACACAATAATCCGCAATAGCGCCGGTATTACCGGAGCCATGCGGAATACTGCATATTTCTTCAAAAAATTTAAAAACATTCTGCGGTTCCAAGCCGCTGAGTACTCTCATAATCTTCACTTCCTTTGTCATAATACCTATGTCTTATGACCTTAAAATTTTTACTTTTTTAACATATCCAGGCTTATGCTTCCTGTCTGCCCTGCTTTGATATTGTCCGCACTGCCGTCTGTGCCCTCTATGGATGCGATTTCTTTGGCAAGCTCAACACTCGGATACAGATCCGATCTGTTTTTGTCTATCACACTCTCACAGCTCTTTAACCGCTCCAGGAGTCCGGAATACTTGGACTGTGCATCACCTATTGCGGTCTTTATTATACCCTGAAGCTCTGCAAGCATATCATCTGTGTATTTCATAGCCGACTGCCTTATACCGTTTGCATCAGCCGTAGCAGTATCAAGTATCTGCTGAGCCTGGCTTACTGCCTGCTGTACCACCTCATTTGCCTGTGCATATGCCTGCTGCATTATCTCATGCTCATTTACCATATGATCGGTATGGATCTGTGCCTCATTGATCATGGCCTCGGCTTTTTCCTTGGCATCGTTGAGTATTGCTTCCTTGTTGCTGATTATCTTCTGATAACGCTTGATCTCATCGGGAGTCTTCATTCTGAGCTCTCTCAGCAGCTCCTCCATATGTTCTTTGTCAACCAGGATCTCAGTACTTGAAAATGCCTTGAATTTACATCCATCAATAAAGTCTTCGATTTCGTCAATTATCTGTTCGATTTTACTACTCATTTAATCTCTCCTCACCCTCTATAGTTATTTGTTTATCCCGTACTTCTCATAAACCATACCCGCTATGAATTCAGGGACGAATTTACTTATATCGCCGCCAAAGCTTGCGACCTCTTTAACCGTTGAAGAACTAAGATATGCATATTCCAGACTGGTAGTCAGAAATACTGTATCCACTTTTTCATTAAGCTTCCTGTTGGTCTGCGCCAGCTGAAGCTCAAACTCAAAGTCGGTTATTGCCCTAAGCCCTCTGATTATGACACGAGCCTTATTCTTTTCACAATAATCCACGAGCAGGCCGTCATAGCTTTCTACAGTAACATTGGGAAGATCCCCGGTTACTTTCTTAATAATATTAACACGTTCATCTACAGAAAACAACGGAGTTTTCCCTTTGTTGTTCAATACACTGACAGTGAGTTCATCGAAGATATCCGCAGCTCTCCTTATTATATCGATATGGCCATAGGTTATAGGATCAAAACTCCCCGGATATATTGCTTTCTTCACCTTGTTCCCGTCCTTTCCCCGCCCTTCGCTTCAGAAACAGATGGCAGTTATTTTTATACTTTTTATACTTCACTATATCAAACGGAAGTCTGTCCATATAATCAAAGTCTGTATTAACGGATGCCTCTGTTATTATCAGAGTATTTTCCCCGGCAAGCTTTGAGGCGGCAAGGTACTCAAGGACAGCCTTTTCATAACCCATTTCGTATGGAGGATCCATAAATATTATATCGAAATGCTCTCTTCCTTCCATCCTGTGCAGCGCAGTAAGCACGTCCGTACCGATTATTTCAGACCTGTCTGCAAATCCCGTTTTATTTATATTCTCCTTTATGCAGGAGAGCGCCTGCTTACTGTTCTCTACAAACACCGCTCTTTTGGCGCCTCTGCTAAGAGCCTCTATTCCGATCCCTCCGCTTCCGCTGTACAGATCAAGGAAAACAGTGTCCGTATAAATATATGGCATCAGTATATTAAACAGGGTCTCCTTTATCTTATCTGAAGTAGGTCTTGTTTCGTAACCGGGCGGAGCCTTAAGCAGGAGCCGCCTGGCACTACCGGCTATAACTCTCATTTCAAACCTCACTTTTTAAATCAGGATCCTTCATGACCTGTCAATACAGAGGATCAGGTCCTCACTTTCGTTCCTTTCGAATCACGTCTTGCAAGCTTTAATTTATTAAGCTCTATCTTCTTTCCGTTCACCTCGACGATCTGCTCGACACCGTTCTTAAGAGGATATACGTCCGTGACCTCATCATTTCTCATGAGCTTCATTCCTCTTACTCCGACAGCGCCTTTTTTCTTAAGCGGTATATCATCAAGCGGGAACTTCAGGAAATATCCGTCCCTTGTTCTGAGTACAACATTCTTCTCATCTATTATCGGGAATACCGCGATCACTTCATCTCCGTCGTTTAAGCCGGTTGCTGCAACAGAACGCTTGGTTATATCGAATTCCGTGCCATATACATGCTTAAGCATTGAATTCTTTGTGGCAAAACACAGCTTCTGCATTATCAGCGTTCTCAGATCACAGGCATATACTACCGTTTCGTCAGAAGAGCTGTAATTACTGACGTTATCAACAGGAATTCCTTTATCCTTCAGTTTACCGTGCGGCAGATCCAGCACCTTGATCGAATGAAGCTGTCCGGTATTTGTAAACAGGCATATTCTTCCGGTATTCATTACCGGTATGATATACTTATTCTCCGCATCTACCGTATCCTTATTCTTCTCATATACCGAAACATCGATCGTCTTTGAGTAACCAAAACGGTCCATAAGGAACATTACCTCAGCCTCTTCGATCTTCTTCTCCTCGAATACCACAGCCTCTGCATTTTCAATCGAAGTCCTTCTTTCCCGTCCGTACTCCTTCTTATATCCGTCAAGCTCTTTTATGATAAGCCTGTCCATGGTTTGGGGATTGGTAAGGATATCCTTATACAGCTCAATATTCTTAAGCGTCTCTTCATGCTCCTTCATAAGAGCCTCCAGCTCAAGTCCTATAAGCTTATACAGACGCATCGACAATATGGCTTCCGCCTGTCTGTCCGTGAATTTGAGCTGTTCAGCCATTTTTTTACTTATTCTCGATTTAAAGGTTATCCCCTCCGTATTCCCCTCTGTCAGGCAGGCTTTTGCGGTTTTTACATCCTTTGAACCCCTGAGTATTTCAATTATAAGGTCTATAACATCACAGGCATGTATAAGACCTTCCTGTATTTCCTTCTTATCAAGCTCCTTCTGCAGGAGATTCTTATATTTGCGGGTTCTTATCTCTCTCTGGAAATTCACATGATATCTGATTATATCCTTAAGCCCCAGCGTCTCGGGACGTCCGTCCGCAACGGCAAGCATATTCACACCGAAGGTATCCTCCAGCTTGGTCTTCTTAAGGAGCATATTCTTGAGATTCTCTGCATCTGCATCCTTGCGAAGCTCAAGAACAATACGTATTCCTTCCTTGCTTGACTGATTGGAAATATCCACTATATCATTGGTCTTCTTTGCATCGATCAGGGCGACTATATCCGTAAGGAATTTACTTATGTTGGCACCGATCATCGTATAAGGTATTTCTGTTATTACAAGCCTGGTCTTACCTGCCTTGCCTTTTTCGAATTCTATCTTACCCCTTATCTTGATCTTACCCATTCCGGTTTCGTATATATCAAGAAGTTCATCCTTGTTTACAACAATGCCTCCGGTGGGAAAATCAGGTCCCGGAATATATTCCATGAGCTCGGCCGTTGTGATATCGGGATTCTTTATATATGCTTTGACTCCCTCGATCACCTCGGAAATATTGTGCGGCGGCATACTGGTCGCCATTCCGACCGCTATACCTTCACTTCCGTTAATGAGCAGATTCGGTATCTTGGCGGGAAGCACCTCGGGTTCCTTCTCTGTTTCATCAAAGTTGGGAACGAAATCAACCACATCCTTGTCAAGATCTGCCAGAATGGTCTCCTGCGTGACCTTTTCAAGCCTGGCCTCGGTATAACGCATAGCAGCCGCGCCATCGCCTTCGATCGAGCCGAAGTTACCATGGCCGTCAACCAGAGTCATTCCCTTCTTGAAGTCCTGGGACATAACGACGAGAGCATCATAAATAGAACTGTCACCGTGAGGATGATATTTGCCCATTGTATCGCCTACGATACGCGCAGACTTACGGTAAGGCCTGTCCCAGCGGATCCCCAGCTCATACATATCATAAAGCGTTCGTCTCTGCACCGGCTTAAGACCGTCTCTGACGTCAGG
>JAEEGL017030444.1_pt1 | contig 13225 bp, 7 predicted proteins | sample 9134231 | NCBI WGS metagenome assembly JAEEGL01 (sample SAMN16246548, study PRJNA631951) | gut metagenome | biome: gut microbiome; feature: rumen; material: fiber-attached | host: Bos | place: Iran: Karaj | collected 2018-10
AAAAAAATTAAATAAAATTAAAAATTCCCCGATAATCTGATTGATTATTATAGTCCTTTGGAGTATAATACAATAGTTAAGAATATATCGGGGATATTTTTATGCCCGGAATACGGAGGAAAGTATTATGTCCGATTGCGCAATAGTAGGTATTAACTGGGGCGATGAGGGTAAAGGCAGAATGGTTGACCTTCTGACCGAAAACTATGACATCGTAATCAGGTATCAGGGAGGCGGCAACGCAGGTCATACCGTTATCAACGAATTCGGTAAATTCGCTCTGCATCTTCTTCCTTCCGGTATTTTCAGAAAAGGTGTTGTCAATGTGCTCGGAAACGGTGTTGCCGTTGACCCCGAAAATCTCTGGAATGAAATCGAATATGTCCGTGAGAAGGGCGTTCCCCTCTCACCGGAAAATCTTAAAATCAGCGAACGCGCCTCACTGCTTATGCCGTGGCACCGTGAACTCGACGGTCTTGAGGAAGCAAGACTCGCCGATAAGCAGTACGGCTCCACAAAGCAGGGCATTGCGCCGTTCTATTCGGATAAATATCAGAAAAAGACCGTTCTTGCCGGCGAGCTCTTTTATCCCGAAAAGCTCCGCGCCCATCTCGCGGACCTACTTGAATGGAAAAATCTGACTCTTACACGCGTTTACGGCGCAGAGCCGTGGACAATGGAAAAGCTTGAGGCGTGGCTCAGCGGATACTGCGAAAAGATCAAGCCGTTTATCTGCAACACGGTTTCATATCTGCGCGACGCCAAGGCGGCGGGAAAGAATATTCTTTTTGAAGCCCAGCTCGGCTCGCTGCGCGACCTCGATTACGGTATCTTCCCTTACACCACTTCATCAAATCCGATTGCCGCTTACGCGCCCGTAGGCGCAGGCATTCCCTCGGCAAGGCCGACTGACATAATCGGTGTTGTAAAAGCATACTCAACCTGCGTCGGTGAAGGTCCTTTCACCTGCGAAATGTTCGGTGAAGAGGCGGACGCCCTCAGGGAAGCAGGCGGAGAATACGGCGCGAAAACAGGCCGTCCCCGCAGAGTCGGTCCGATTGACCTTGTTGCGACCCGTTACGGTGTAGAGGTGCAGGCGGCAACAAACATCGCGCTGACAAAGCTTGATATTCTCAGCTATATGAAGAAAATCCCCATATGCACAAAATATAAGCTTTACGGCGAACTCACCGATGAATTCCCGTTCCCGTCGGCTCTCCCCGATGCCGAGCCGGTTATTGAGTATATGGACGGCTGGGAAACAGATATTTCCAAAATCACAGATTGGGACAAGCTTCCGGTAAACGCGCAGAAATACGTTGAATTTGTCGAAAAAGAGATCGGCTGCCATATCGGTTATGTTTCCGTCGGTCCCGAAAGAGACAGCATCATAATCAGATAAGGAGCAACATAAAATGACAGATAAATACGAGTCCCCTCTTTCATCCCGCTACGCTTCGGAATATATGCTGAAACTTTTCTCAGCCGAGAAAAGAATCGAAACCTGGAGACGGCTCTGGATTGCTCTCGCGAGAGCGGAAAGCAAACTCGGACTTCCGATTACGGCAGAGCAGATAAAAGAGCTTGAGGACAATGTCACAAACATTGATTTTGAATGCGCAAAAGAGCGTGAAAGCAAGGTACGCCACGATGTTATGGCGCATGTATATACTTACGGCATAGTCGCGCCCTCGGCGGCAGGCATCATTCACCTCGGAGCGACAAGCTGCTATGTCACCGACAACGCCGATATCATCATTTACCGTGACGCGCTTCGGTTCATACGCAACGGTGTAATCGGAGTTATCAAAAACCTCGCTCAGTTCGCGTCAGAATACAAAGCAATGCCGACTCTCGGCTATACACATTATCAGCCCGCTCAGCTTGTAACCGTCGGCAAGAGAGCTTCTCTCTGGATGCAGGATTTTGCCGCGGATATCGAAGAAATAGACTCGGTTCTTTCAACAATGAAACTGCTCGGATGCAGAGGCACCACAGGCACGGAGGCAAGTTTTGTTGAACTGTTTGAAGGCGACGGCGCAAAGATTGATGAAATGAACAGGATGATATGCGAAGAATTCGGATTTGACAAATGCTTCGCTGTCTGCGGACAGACTTATCCGAGAAAACTTGACAGCAGAATTCTCAACTGCCTTTCATCCGTCGCGCAAAGCTGTTACAGAATGGCAAACGACATCCGTCTGCTTCAGCACGACCGTCAGGTTGAGGAACCGTTTGAAAAGAGTCAGATAGGTTCATCGGCAATGGCGTATAAGAGAAACCCGATGAGAAGCGAGAGGATCTGCTCTCTTGCCCGTTATCTTATGGCTGACGCCGCAAACGCTCCGATGACAGCGAGCGTTCAGTGGCTTGAAAGGACTCTTGACGACTCCGCAAACCGCAGGATTTCAATGCCCGAAGGATTCCTTTGCGCCGACGCTATTCTCCGTCTTGCGAGAAACGTCACAAACGGAATCCATGTTAACGAAAAAATCATTGAAAAAGCGGTTAACGATTATCTTCCCTTCATCGCTACCGAAAATATCCTGATGGAGGGCGTAAAGCACGGCGGCGACAGACAGGAGCTTCACGAGGTCATCCGCTCCTGCTCAATGAAAGCGACGGAAAAAATGAAAAACGGCGAGCCGTTTGATCTTCTCGCGGACCTTGCGGCAAGCGGAAAGTTCAATATGACCGCAGAAGAAATGAAATCGGCGCTCGATCCCTCAAACTATACCGGAAGATGCGCCGTGCAGGTTGAAAGATATGTTGAGGAGCTTAAGCCCCTGATTGCTCAATATAACGAAACCGACAGCACAATCAATCTTTAAGTTTGTAAAAATATACGGAAGCTTTTTATTGAAAAAATGCTTCTCCGGTGATAATATTTAATTGTAAAAAATATAGGGAGGCAGATATATGGATAACAACAAAAGACCCGAATCAATGGCAAGAATCAACACGGCTGAGCTTGCCGAAAAGTTCATTGACGAACAGATTACCGCGCTTCGCAATCAGATAGGAGACAACAAGGTTCTGCTCGCGCTCTCCGGCGGAGTGGATTCATCGGTTGTGGCCGCTCTTCTCATCAAGGCAATCGGCAAAAATCTTGTCTGCGTTCACGTTAATCACGGTCTTCTGCGTAAAGGCGAACCCGAACAGGTTATCGAGGTATTCAGAAACCAGATGGACGCAAACCTCATTTATGTTGACGCCGTTGACCGTTTTCTCGACAAGCTTGCAGGCGTTTCGGACCCCGAAACAAAGCGCAAGATTATCGGCAAGGAATTCATTGATGTTTTCGCAGAAGAAGCGAAAAAGCTTAACGGAATCAAATTCCTCGGTCAGGGAACAATTTATCCCGACATACTTGAAAGCGACGGCGTAAAAGCCCATCACAACGTCGGCGGTCTTCCTCCCGAACTCAATTTTGAACTTGTTGAGCCCGTTAAATTCCTTTATAAAGACGAAGTCCGTACCGTCGGCAAGGCGCTCGGTCTGCCCGACAATATGGTTTACCGTCAGCCGTTCCCCGGTCCCGGTCTCGGTGTCCGCTGCGTAGGCGCTATCACCCGTGACAGACTTGAAGCGGTCCGCGGGTCAGACGCTATTCTCCGCGAAGAATTCGCGAAGAACGGTCTTCAGGGTAAAGTATGGCAATATTTCACAATCGTCCCCGATTTCAAATCAACCGGCATCAAGGACAACAAGCGCACATACGATTGGCCTGTTGTCATCCGCGCTGTCAACTCCGTTGACGCCACAGCCGCTTCAATCGAGGAAATCCCCTATGCCCTTCTCAACCATATTGTCAACAGAATTCTCAATGAGGTCAAAGGCGTAAACCGTGTTCTTTACGACCTCTCCCCCAAACCCGTCGCGACAATAGAGTGGGAATAATATCGTTCGGTTAACAAGTGCCCGAAAGCCATTGAAGTTATAGGCTTTTGGGCATTTTATGCAATTTGAAAAGCACTACTGCAACACTTTTGTTACGCTTAAAGAATTATTCTTAAAAAGAAATAGTTGCCAGTGGTTGTTAAGTAGTAAGGGAAAACATATGAAGAATACCTTTAAAAAAAACACAGAAACCAAAGTTGCATTAAAGGGTTTCCTTTCTGAATTCCGGGATGCTCTTAATGAAGAAATAAATCAAATTGAAAAAAGCGGCCAGTCTTCAACATTACTCTTTGGGGGAAGGCAGATTGAAAGTCATAGTTCCGATCATTGGTATCGCTTTAATGTTGAGTATGTCCCTTCTCTTCCTGCTGATACGCCTTGTAAGCTGATTATTGGAAATGATCAATTTGATGTTACTGTTATAAGTTTTGAAGCGAATTCTATTGTAATCTCCGCAAAGGCAAATCTACCGGACACAATTGGCAAGGCTAAACTTGAAAACGGCGCTACGGTACTTATGGAGCGTTTGATTAAGTGTATTGAAGAAAACGCCGAAAAAGATAATCCTGCCGGAAAACATATGATTTCTTCTGATGGTAGCATTTATACGGCAAAGAGAATATTTGACTATGGCGACCTGACTTTAAACAATGAAAATACGCCAAGTCAAAACAAAGCTATCATATCTGCGATTTCGAGCGATATCACCTATATTTGGGGTCCGCCCGGCACAGGAAAAACCACCGTTATCGGTCAAATCATCGACGAGTTGTATAAGCATAATCGCTCTGTATTAATCGTTTCTCATACTAACACAGCAGTTGACGGTGCCATCGAAAAAGCCGACAAAACATATGTCAAATCCAATCAGGACAATGACGCCAATTATCCGATTCTGAGAATAGGTACTCCTGTAAGACCTTTACCAGATCGAGTTTTGTTGGAGCAGCATGTCGCTGCCTTAGAAAAAGAATTGTATGAAAAAAAGACAACTCTTGAGACGCATCAGGCTGAATTGCAACAACGCGTTAATGAGATTCTTCCCATACTTGCCAAGGATATCTGGTTAAAAGAAAACAAGCTGGATATGATTCGGAAAGCACTTCAGAGAATTACTACATATGAAAAGGAAATTGCTGATATTCAGTGTAAAATCGATACCTTAAATGTCTCAGTAGAGCAAGAAAGGGCCGCCCATCCGGAGTCGGAGTATGCCAATTATCGAAAAATATCTGAAGCACTTAAATCCAAAAGAAAAGACTACTATGCTGTCTGTAATCAGTTTTACACAGTTAATCTTGCTATTCATGCGCTTCCTGAACAAATCCAGATAGCTCAGGATGAGGTAAGAAAACATGTCAGGTATACAGAGCTTCAAGCCAAGGAAGCGAAGTATATGTCCTCTTCGTTTCTTAAAAGCGAAATTAGCCGGGTCGATACGCTGATTGCACAATACCAAAGTTCTATCAGTACTTTAACAAGCCAGCAGGCAGCGGCACAACAAACAATCTCTGACTATGAGAAAAAGAATTCTGTTGGAAAGCTGTTTGCAGGAAAAAGCAATTTCACTCAGGCACAAGCCACTTTAGAGAGGGTTCTCCAAGAACTCCGTATAGCTAATGACGATTTACACCGTCAACAAAGTCTAAAGCAAGAATACTCTCAGCAGTTGGAAAGCCTCTTGCTCTTACAGGAACAAATGCGTGCAGTTACTCCTACAAAAACTCCGGACTACTGGAAAGAAGAAGTGAGTCTACTGCAATCTAAGCTTTCTGACGCACAAAATACTATTGCGGATTTATCTGCTAGAAAAGACGCACTGTATGAAGAAATTTCCGATCTTGAACAGCAGCAAATCCAAGCTAAGACATCACATGTTCTTTTGAACGAACTCACCAAAAAAGTTAGCCTTGAGCAGGATAAGTTAGCTGAAATAAAAAAACATCATAGCGAAGAAAATACCGCCTGTTCTGAGCAATTAAAAAAAGAGATTTCTCTTTGTAATGCGTTTCTGTATATACCAAAAGCTGAAGATGATTCTTCTCTCTTAGATGAACTCACGATGCTATTTGAATCTGTAAAGGCCGATATGGCTACTGTTGATGTGGAAACCATCAAAAAGGAAATAGAAATTATCAATCAACAACTGGTTGATATTTCCCAACAACTAAATGAGCTCAAAGATAAAATGCAGGAACTTGAAAAACAAGCAATCATAAATGCAAGGATTGTTGGTGCTACACTGGCAAAGTCTTATTTGAGTGAAACTTTAAGAGAGAGAAAATTTGATACTGTAATTCTTGATGAAGCATCTATGGCATCGATACCCGCACTATGGTGCGCCAGTTATCTCGCCGAAAGCAGCATTGTGATCGTAGGCGATTTTCTGCAGTTATCACCTATTGTTATGGCACGCAATGATCCTATTGCAAAGAAATGGCTCGGCAAGGATATCTTCTATCATAGTGGAATGCAAGAAAAGGCGAGAAATAAAGCTACATGCCCGGAGAACTTTGTTATGCTCAATAATCAATTCCGTATGGAATCTGATATTGCAGACATTGCGAATATGTACTATGGTGCATACGGCGGTCTTCAGTCGGATGATAACAATGTGTTACGAGTTAAAGACCGTGAGGAATTCTACAACTGGTATGCCGGAAAAAGAACCAAGCAGCATGTTCATTTGATTGACACCGAGAGTCTACATGCGTGGGTTACCGGTGTGCCTCAAGGAAAAAAACACAGTCGCTTGAATTGTTTCTCAGCAGCTATTTCTGTTGATCTAGCGTTCAAGTTTTTGGAAAACAAACTAAAAACACTTGATCCCAAAACCGCACAGCCCGAAAAAGAAGCGTCTGTGCTGATTATTGCTCCATATAAGCCACATATCGCAAGAATTAATCAGCTTGTAGAATTGGAGTATAACAATCGCGGATTCACAGATAACCTCAATTTCATCAGAGCCGGTACAATACACAATTTTCAGGGCAGCGAGGCTGACATAGTGATTTTCGACCTTGTAATTGATGAACCACATTGGAAAGCAAATCTATTTATGACAGATAAGGAAACCAACGAAGATTTACGGAAGATGTTCAATGTAGCCGTCACGAGAGCAAAGTTTAAACTGTATATCGTTGGCAACTTCGCATATTGTCAAAAGCATGCTAAAGATAACGCTCTGTCTGAGTTGCTGGATAAGCTTATCAAAAAAGACAAGCTTGGTAAATTGGAAGCAAAAAAGTTTCTTCCGGATATTGTATTTACAAGGCAGTCAGACTTTGCTTTTGATGGAAACTTAAAAGGAAAACACATTATTTGCCGCGAAGGCTCTTTCAACAACTACTTCTTGAATGATATTAAGTCTTTCAAAAAGCGTTTGATTGTTTATTCGGCCTTTATGACCGAAGATCGGCTTAGTAAGCTTCTGCCGGCTTTCAGGGATGCCGTGAGTGCCGGAAAACAAATCATTGTTGTCACAAAAGCTCTTTCCGACCGCAGAAAAGCTGAACTGACGCATTACGAAAAATGTGAGGAAGAACTATGTAAAATTGGTGTTAATATTCTTCATAAAAAGGGTATGCACGAAAAGTTAATATTTGTTGACAGCAGCGCTGTCTGGATTGGTTCTTTGAATGCACTAAGTTTTACAGGATCAACCGGCGAGGTTATGCAGAGACATGAAGATCCCGAGTTGACAGCCGAATATGAAAAGGTCTTCGACATTGATCATATCTGTGGTGTAATCGAGAATCAATACGAGCAAATGTGTCCTGTCTGTGGTAAAGAAATGCTTGTAAGAGAAAGCGATGAGGGTGGCATCTACTGGCAATGCGTTAAAGGTGATTATTCCAGAAAGGCTGATCAGCAATATCCCCTCGATGGTATTCTCCGTTGTAAGTGCGGTGCACCTTATAAGTTTGCAATGATAAAAGAACCACGTTGGGTATGCTCTGAAAACTCAAAACACTATCAAAAAATGCATGAAAGTGATCTCAAGTTGGAAAAGATGGCTTCGCTTCTTACAAAAGAAGAAAGAAAAAAAGTTGATTGTTATTTTGAGAATAAGCGGAAAGAAAAACAAAAAGCAAAAAAACAAAGTTCTGACAAAGAATTCTTGCAGTTAAGTTTGTTTGATAGTTAATCTTCGCAACCACGCGTCACAATCCCACAAATATTTTGCAACAGTTTCTGTAATAAATATACTGCTGTTTACATAAATAAACACGGAGGTGTTCGGATGTTAACAGGAATTCCCAATATATTCAACGATTTGCTGACCGGATGGCTTGCGAATCAGTTGACCGCGATTGTGAGCGCTCTGCTTATGATATTTAATGTTCACCCGATCAATACCGACACTGAGCCGATTGACCTGAAAGATTACCGGCTTGTCTTTGCCGATGAATTTGACGGCGAAGCACTTGACACAGACGTCTGGGGTATTCATAACAGCGAAGGAAGGCGCAAGGGCGGATACTGGTCGCTTGATCAGGCTCAGGTTCGCGACGGCAATCTTGTTATACGCACCGAATACCTTGAAAACGGCAAATTCGGCAAAGGCTGGTACACCTGCGGGCTGAATACCAAAAAGAGTTTCAACCGCAGATACGGATATTACGAGTGCCGCTGTATTCTTCCGAAGGGACATGGACTGTGGAGCGCATTCTGGCTGACAAATCCCGAGGTTTCAAAAGTGACAGGCACAGCGGTAAACGGCGCTGAGATAGATATTTTCGAGTCGCCGTACTATTTTTTACCGGGCAAAGCGTCATATCTAGTTACAAGCAACATTCACTATAACGGTTATGACCTTCAGACGCGTTATAAAAATGTCGCGATATCACGACTTGACAACAATCCGTATGAAAACTTCAATACCTACGGCATGCTGTGGACAGAGGACGAATACATCTTTTATATTAACGGATATGAAGTCGGACGTTCAACTTACGGCGGTGTATCTCAAGCGGAGGAATTTATGATTCTTTCGTGTGAGGTTGACGGCGCGGCTGCGACTCCGACGAATGGATGGTCGGGTAATATTAAACATAACGGCGGCAACTCATTTACGGCGGAATTTATCGTTGATTACGTCAGAGTGTACAGTTAAATAAAGCGCAAAAATAAGTGCAGGGCTTAAAGTCCTGCACTTTTAAATTTAATGTTTATTATTCCTGCTCTTTTTCAGTATTTTCGGATATTTCGCCGGCTGAAGATTTCGATGCAAGTTCTGTTCCGTAACGGAATATCACGCTCATAATAATCAGCATAACGCCGGCGGTTATGCTGTCAAAGCCAAAGCCGTCAGGCGCGTTTATTTCACCCATGGTTTTTTCCAATATCGAGCAGACTATGGCATAAGCTATTGAAACGGCAACCGGCAGACAGGCGGTAAGGATTCCGAGACGGAGCATTTCTTTCGCGCCTTCATTGGTAAACGGCGTGCCGGCTTTGAGCTCGTTGCTGAAATAATTGCCCGCAATGCGGGAAAGAACGGTATAGCATAAGCCCATTGCCACGCCCTTTATCATTTCGGCATACATTTCATTTTTGGAAATTTCCGCATTCTGTTCAACAAAGCCGCGGATGTTTACCCCGCCGATTTTAAGAACAGAGTCCTCTCCCACTGCAAGACTGACTATGCCTATCGCGGACAGCACCGTAATCACTATGCTGAATACGAAAACAATTTTGCACAGCACATTGCATACCTTTGAAATCGTCTGAATTGCCGATAAGTTTTTACTCATATTATTCACCTCATAATTAAATGCCGCCGGATTATACTCTCTTTATTTTCTGGGCGGTAGTTCTTTCAAAATCTTCTTCCCTGACAGTAAAATGTCTTATTCTCTTATATCCCGCGACCTTTGAATTCGCTCTTCCGACAGCATCTTTTACGGCGTTGTAAACCGTGTCGCTCTCGGTATTGCCGAAAATCTCAAGAATTTCTTCAAGGTCGGGCAGTATCTGGGCACAGACCTCCAACTCACCGTGTCTGTTTTCCTTGCCCTCAACGAGCGAGGAAGAGATAACGGGCTCGCCGTCAAGATGGTATTCGATTTCTTCGGGGAAAATGTTTTTGCCGTTTGAAGTGACAATGACATTTTTACAGCGCCCGGTTATGTGATAATGCCCTTTCGCGTCAACAAAACCGAGATCGCCGGTATGCAGAAATCCTTCATTATCCATAACCTCGGCTGTGGCTTCGGGATTGTTATAATAACCGAGCATAACCATACCGCCGCGAACGCAGATTTCTCCGATTCCGTTTTCATCCTTATTGATGATTTTGGTATCGACTCCGGGGAGCGGCTCTCCGATTGAATCGGTGGTCCTGCATCTGTCGTGATTGATGATAGCAAGAGGCGCGCATTCAGTCAGCCCGTAACCGTAAACAACCTGGATACCGAAAGCGTCAAAATCCTTGATAATCTGAGGGTCAAGCGCCGCGCCGCCGCAGATAATCATCCTCATATTGCCGCCGAATGTTTCCTGAATTTCACGGAAAAACACTTTTTTAAGGTCGATATGAACTTTACTTGCAGCCTTGCAGAGCGCCCTGCCGATTTTAAACATCGTTTCGCCGTTCTTTTTCTTCTTTATCTCTTTCATTATTCTCTTGTGAACGGTTTCAAGGACAAGAGGAACGGCAACAAATATTGAAGGATTAAACTCCTTCATATTGCGTAGAACATATTTGAATCCTTCGCAGAATGTAACCTTCGCGCCGCAGTAAGGGGCAAAGAAAAGGATAATCGAGCTCTCAAATGTATGATGAAACGGAAGAAGGGAAATGCCGCAATCCTCGGGATAAATTTTCAGCACTCCCATAGCCGCCTTGACTTCAAACACAAAGTTTCTCTGGCAAAGCATTACGCCTTTTGAAATGCCTGTCGTTCCGGATGTGAAAAGCAGCGTGCACATTTTATCGGTATCCTGAACAACATCTTTATAAAGAGGCTTGCCGTCGGCAATAAGTACTCTGCCGATTTCTATCAGGTCATCAAACGACACGGTTCCCGGCTCGACGGGCTCACCCTGTGAAATGACTATTATTTTTAAACCACCGAGTTTCGCGATATCAAGATTTTTAAGATGCTTTGAATCGCAGAACAGATATTTTGCCTCAGACACTTTAAGGATATTGTAAATATCCTCCGGCATAAGCTCCTTATCAACGGGAACGATAACTCCGTCGGAGCAGATTGTTGAAATATAAGTAAGGCAGTATTCATAGCAGTTATCGGAGATTATTGCAACCCTGAGGTCGTTATGACCCGCTTTAAGCAAAGCCGTGCTCAGAGCGTTAATGTCTTCTCTGTACTGCGCGTAGGTAATATCAAAGTGTTTATCATTTCTTTTGATTTCAAAAGCGGTCCTGCCGGCATACAAATCGGCGCTCATATCGATTATATCCCTGACCGAGTTGAAATCCCTGACCTTGTAAAAACTCTCCATACCGATTCTCCCGAATTAAAGATTTAAGAGTCCTTTAATCTGTTCCGAAACAAAAGTAAATTAACAATATATACTGTCAAAAAATCGCAGATACACAATTTGTTGTGTTTTATTATATCAATAAAAATAAATAAAGTCAAGCCGCACGGAGCGGACTCCGTGCGGCTGTCAATAATAATGAATTCCGTTTTAAAAATCCGTTCCGGAAAAATGCGATTTACAGCTGCTTTTATCTTTTACGGGAGCTGATTTCCTCTGCGACCTTTTCGATAAAGGCGTCAAGCGACATAACTTCGGTTTCGCCCGTGTCACGGCTTCTGACGCTGATATTGTTTTCTTCCGCTTCCTTTGCGCCGATAATCAGCATATAAGGCGCGCGGTCAACCTGCTGCGCCTCGCGGATTTTGTAACCAATCTTTTCGTTACGGTCATCAAGTACCGCGCGGAAATCACGGTCAATCAGAGCATTGTAAACATCGCGGGCGTAATCAAGTGTCTTTTCGCTGACGGGCAGCACCTTAATCTGTGTGGGCGCAAGCCATACCGGGAACTTGCCCTTGGTTTCCTCAATCAGATAAGCCATAAAGCGGTCAAGGGAGCCGAGAATGGTGCGGTGAAGAACAACGGGTGTCAGTTCATTGTTTTCCTTGTCGATGTATTTAAGGTTAAACTTCGCGGGCAGGCAGAAGTCAAGCTGACAGGTGGAAAGCGTATATTCCGCGCCTACCGCGGGGCGAACGTTAACGTCAAGCTTCGGGCCGTAGAAAGCTGCTTCGCCGATTTCCTCGGTATAATCTATACCGAGTTCATTCAGCACTTCGCGCAGCGCTGATTCGGCATTCTCCCACATCTCGTCATCGGGATGATACTTGACTTTGTCTTCGGGGTCACGGAGTGAAAGCACACAGCGGTAATCGGTTATACCGAAATCTTTATAAACATCGAAAATCAGATCGACAACGCGGCTGACCTCGTCTTTAATCTGGTCGGGAGTAACAAACAGATGAGCGTCGTTCTGGCAGAAATGGCGGCCGCGCTCAATACCCTTGAGGGTTCCGCTCGCCTCAAACCTGAAGTCGTGGGCAATCTCGCCGATGCGTATGGGCAGTTCCCTGTAACTGTGCGGCTTGTTGGCGTAAATCATCATATGATGAGGACAGTTCATCGGGCGAAGAACGAAGCTTTCACCCTCGACCTCCATCGCCGGGAACATATTGTCTTTATAATGAGCCCAGTGTCCGCTGGTTTCGTAAAGCTGAACCGTTCCGACACAGGGAGTCATAACGTGCTGATAACCGAGCTTGCGCTCTTTGCCCTTGATATATTCCTCAAGTTCCTGCCAGATGGTGTAGCCCTTTGAAAGGAACATGGGCAGTCCTCTGCCGACAAGGTCGTCGGTCATAAAGAGACCCATTTCGGCGCCGATTTTACGGTGATCGCGTGCGCGCGCCTCTTCCATCATCTTCTCATAAGCGTCGAGCTCTTCCTGAGTTTCAAACGCTACGCCGTTGATACGGGTGAGCATCTTGTTATTTGAGTCATTTCTCCAGTAAGCGCCGCTCTGCTGAGTGATTTTGAATGCCTTGAGCGCCTTGGTATAAGTGATGTGCGGACCGACGCACATATCAATGTAATCGCCCTGCTGATAGAAGCTTATCGGCTCGCTCTCGTCAAGGTCGCCGATGTGCTCCTCCTTATATTTCTCGTGACGGTCATGCATAAGTTTAATTGCTTCGTCACGCGGAAGAATGAAGGTTTTGAAGGGAAGATTTTCCTTTGTAATCTTCTTCATTTCCTTCTCGATATTCGCCAGGTCCTCATCGGTCAGTTTCTTATCACCGAGGTCCACGTCATAAAA
>JAEEGL011228854.1_pt1 | contig 13224 bp, 11 predicted proteins | sample 9134231 | NCBI WGS metagenome assembly JAEEGL01 (sample SAMN16246548, study PRJNA631951) | gut metagenome | biome: gut microbiome; feature: rumen; material: fiber-attached | host: Bos | place: Iran: Karaj | collected 2018-10
TGTTGATGTTCAGACCCACGGTATAATCGGGATTGGGGTCGCCAATCATCGTCTTGTCTGTGTCGTCCTTGTCAATCTTGCCGTTGCCGTTCACGTCCACGAATTTCACGTCACCAGGCTGGATGGATTCGCCCTGCAGAGAGTTGGCTTTGTCGCCGCCGCAATGTTTGTTGAGATAGTCTTGCAAATCTTGTTCATTTTGGATGATGCCGTCCATTTCGTAACCCCAGAAGTAACCGATGGGGTAGCCCTCTTGCAGGCGGTAGAGCTCAGCGGTGTTCTGTGCGATGGCGTTGGATTCGCCATGGATGATTCCTTCAGAGTTGGCGATACGTTTCACCTCGTTCTTGTTGTGCGAGAAGTTGGCGCCGATGCGGTAAGTGAAGTCCTTGCCGATGCGGTCGTGCCAGGTCAGGTGTACCTCGTAACCTCTGTTCTCGATGTCACCACCGTTGATGTAAGGTGCGTTGGTACCATAGGAGAGGAGCACCGGGGCGCGTACCAGCCAGTCTTTCGTCGTCTTGACGTACCAGTCAAACTCCACGCCCAAGCGGTTGTTGAGGAAGCGGGCGTCGAAACCGAGGTCAAGTTGTTCGGATGTCTCCCATTTCACATCGGGGTTAGGCAGGATGTCGGGATAAGCGCCGATGCCGGGGTTGTCTTTGTCATTGAAATAGTATGGGTCGTCGAAGGCCACTGTAGCCACGTATTGGAAGTTGGAGATACGGCAGTTACCGTTCTGTCCCCAACTGCCACGGATCTTGAGGAAGTTGAGCCAGTCTTTCACGGGTTCCATGAAAGTCTCGTTGGTCATCACCCAACCTGCCGAGATGGAGGGGAAGTAACCCCAGCGCTTTCCGCGGGCGAAGTTGGACGAACCGTCGGCACGGAGCACCAATGAGAGCAGGTAAGTTTCGTTGTAGTCATAGTTGACACGTCCGAAGAACGATGACAGGGCACCTTGGTCGTTGGGACTGCCGCCGATTTCGGTGTTCGTGGGATCCACCACATTGGCGTTGTCAATGTACGCATGTTCGAAGGAACCGGGGAAGAGAGAGTTGGAGTTTTTCGCGCTTACGCTGTTACCATATCCCCATTTCTCCAATGACTGTCCGAGCAGGACGTTGAGATTGTGCTTGTCGAACGATTTCACCCAGTTGACCGTGTTTTCCAACGTCCAGTTCATACTGTAGCCTTGGCTCTGTCTCACATCGTCGTTGGGGTTCGATGTTTTGGCACTTAGTTCATATACGGGTACATAACTGCGGTTTTCCCAATGGCGGTAATGCCATCCTGCACTTGACCTGAAAGTCAGCCCCTCGATGGGCACATATTCCAAGAAGAAATTGCTCTGCAGACGGTAGCGTTTGTTGTAACTGTTGCCGCTGTCGTATTTCATCTGAGCGAGTGGGTTGGCCATGTCGGCACTGAAGTCCCATCCGTCGGCGACGATGTCGGCTTGTTCATACAGTTCGCCAGCCTCGTTGTAGGCGGGGAGCAATGGCGACATGGCCAGCAGGTTGCGGATGTTGTTGCCATAGATGCCGCCGATGGCGATACCTTTTTTGTCGATGGCAGAGAAGGTGATGTTCTCGCCGAATTTCAGCACATCGCGGCCTTTCTTTCTGATGAGCGAGTAGTCGGAGTTGAGGCGTACGGTGTAACGGTCAAACTTCGGTGTAGCGGGATAGCCGAGCGTACCGGTCTGATGGTATTTGCTGAAACCGATAGCGAAATGTGACACATCGCTGCCGCCCATGATGTTGATAGAGGCGTTGTTGATGGGTGCGTTTTCTACCATAGTCTCATCCAACCAGTTGGTACCGTTCCATGTTCCGTTCTGAATCTGTGCGTACTGTTTAGGTATCAGTTTCTGCCAGTCATAAGTGGACACGCCTTGTATCTCGTAGGCCTTGTCGTTGATTTCCATATACTGCTTGGCATTGAGCGGGGTCACATCGTTGGTGTTGAGGTTTTGCCAGCCCAAGTAGCCGTCGAAGGTCACCTGCACATGGCCGCCGCGCCCCTTTTTGGTGGTCACCAGAACGACACCGTTAGATGCACGGGCACCATAGATTGCGCTCGATGCAGCATCCTTCAACACGTCGATAGATTCGATGTCGTTCGGGGAGATGTCGGCGAGGTCACCGCCCGGCACACCGTCGATGACGTACAGGGGCTCATTGTTTCCGGCGGTACCCATACCACGGATGACCACTTTGTAACTTTCGCCCGGCTGACCTGAGTTCATCACGATGTTCATACCTGATGCCAGGCTTTGCAGTGCGCCGAAGGCATCAACGGCATTCGTGGCGGAAATCTGGTCGGCATCGACGTGTACGGTGGAACCCGTGACGAGTTTCTTACGCTGCGTACCATAACCAACCACCACAACATCGTTGAGCAGCTCTGAGTCTTCCTGGAGCACAACCTCGATAAATCTGCCCGACTGTACTCTTACGGTGGCTGTTTTGTAGCCGATGTAGGAGATTTGCAAACTTGCGCCGCTGGAAACAGAGAGACTGAACGTCCCGTCGGATGCGGTCAGTGTCCCGTTGTTTGGTGCGCCTGCTTCAATGACGGTGGCACCGATAATCGGCTGTCCGCTCGAGTCGAGTACCACACCTCTCACCTGTACGGCCGGCTTCGCTTGAAGCACAGCATTACTGGGTGTGTCTGGTGCCTCCGTAGCGGCTGAAGCCGATACGGCGCATGACAACAATCCAGCACAGATAACTGAAAGAATTTTCGAGTAATGTTGCATAGAATAATAAGTTAGTAATAAAATAATATGATGAATGGTTAGTGTTTTTTACTAATATCCGAACGTATAATCATAATTAAGAGGTGAAGAGCAACCTTGCTGGCCAAGATTTCAAAAAGAGTGTTTAAAAGTGGTTGATAATTAGATTATTATTGCTAAAATCGTAATAAATAGTTGAATCGAGTGGTTAGTTTTGTTATATTTGTTGGCAAAAATAACACTTTTTTCCTTTTTTCACAATTTTTTTGATGATTTTTTTGCAAAATATCAAAAAAAAACCAACAACGGCCAGTTGTCAGCTTTTTTTTATCCCAAATCGGGCAAAATATCATTTGTAATGATAGTCTTCAATCTCCTTTTATCTCCATTTATCTCCTTCTATCTCCATGTATCTCCTTCTATCTCCTTTTTACATCCCCCAGTCTGACAAACTCTTGAGCGGCTCCTTGGGGATGCGCGACCAGCGCTCGCGCGGTTTCTTTTTGCTGTCCTCCATCACATTGTATTCCAACACCTGCTTTTTGTGTGTCAGATAGTTGATGCTTACCTTTTCTGCATCGCCAGTGTTGCGGGCCATGGACTCGCTGTCCTCGCCGATGAGGAAGAAATCGCCCTGTTGGAAACGGAACAGGTAGGTGTAGTCTGAATTACCCCATCCGCCGGCTGTCATGAAGATGTTAACCGAGATTTTCATCACCCCCTTATCGGTGATTCCTATCGTGTAATCATGGATGGCATATTCATTGCCGGGCAACAGAGCCTCTGGGTATTGCCGCCACAGGCGGTAGCGGCCACCGGCCTCTCCCCAATAGACGGCCAACAGGGGATAGCTCTCTTTCTCGGGCGGGAAGGCTATGAGGGCCATGTCGCGCACCCCGTCTTTGTTCATGTCGCCGTAAGCGCTTTGGCAAGTCCAACCTTCAGGTATCATTTCCTCGGCTGATGTGCCGGTAGTCTTCAATGATTGCCCCCATACAGCGAGGGGAGCCATCAATAATATGAGAATCAGTTTTTTCATACGTGCTGTTGTTGAAAGGTTAATTTTGGGCAAAAATACAAAGAAGTGGGCAAAATACAAAATAATTTATGCGTTTTTAGTTGTAGATTCAACAATAATCGTTATCTTTGCATAAGATTACTAACTAACTTGATATAACGACTCACATGAAACACAGATTCATTACACTTGCTTTCTTGGCCGTAACGGGCGCGACTGCCTGTTTCGGGCAATTGACGGAATCGACCGTCTGTCACGATGACGGCACCGTGACTTTCTATTATCAGAACGACAGTGCGAAGGAGGTGCTCGTCGATGTGCAGTTCGCGGGGCGCAAACCCATGACACGCGATGCCTCCGGGCTGTGGACCGCCACGCTCGGACCGGCGGCTCCCGACATGTATCCCTATTGTTTCGTTGTGGATGGTGTGGGCATCATGGACCCCCTGTGCGACCAGTATTTCCCCAACGAAGGGTTCAAGAACAGCCTGCTTGAGATTCCCGCCAAGGGCGGCTCGCTTATCCACGACATCAAGAATGTGCCGCATGGTTCGGTGCAGTATATCCACTACTATTCCAAGAGCCTCGGCGCAACCAATCAGGCCGTGGTCTATCTGCCGCCTTCGTATATGACCGACTTCCAGAAGAAATATCCGGTGTTCTATCTCATCAGCGGTACCACCGACACCGAGGAGGTCTATTACAAGGTGGGGCGTGTCAATTATATCCTCGACAACCTGTTGGCTGAGAAGAAAGCCAAGGAGATGATCGTTGTGCTGCCCTACGGCAACCCCGTCAAACTGCTGCCTAAGATGCCGGAGAATCCGATGGCGATGGGCGACGTGTTCAGCAACGACCTCATCAACGATTTGATGCCTTACATTGAGAAGAACTACCGCACCATCAACAACCGCGACCACCGTGCCATCGGAGGTTTCTCGCGTGGAGGCAATCAGGCTTTGGCCAACGGACTGCGCAACCTCGACAAGTTCTCTTACCTCTGCTCGTACAGCTCGTTTACTTCGACCGACATCCCCGGCGTGTACGACAATGCCGACGACACCAATAAGAAACTGCATCTGTTCTGGTTGGGCATAGGCACCGACGATTTCCTCTACGGCACCAGTCGTGACTATTTGGAGTTCCTTGACAAGAAAGGCATACACACGGTCAAGGAGTTCACGAACGACAAGTACGGACACACATGGATGAACGCCAAGTACTTCCTTGGCAAGACGCTGCCGCTGCTCTTCAACAAGAAAGCGTCGGAGGAAGCCATGAAGAACGGACAACCTGCTCCGGCGGCCAAAGGCGATGAGCAACCCTTCACGCCCGGAGTGATGGCAAGGCTCTTCCCCAAACCCATCATTTCGCCCGAATATACGCCGCAAGGCACCATCTTCCGACTCAAGGCGCCTGATGCTCATGAGGTGTACTTGGAGACGGAGATGACTCCCCCCATGGCTATGACTTGTGATGGCGATGGCATTTGGAGCGTGACGCTGGCCGATTTCATGTTCGAGACCTTCGAGTATTGCTTCAATGTCGATGGCACACGCATGGCCGACCCCAACAACATGTATCTTTCTCCCTCAAAAGGCTTCAAGCGCAGCGTGGCCGAAAGCCCCTCTTCGCCCTTCAGTTTCGCCTCGATGAAAGACATCCAGCACGGCACGGTGAGCTATGACCTCAACCAAGGCGCGGGGTGGTATTTCTCACCGATGAGTACTGGTGGCGGGTTTGTCATGCCCAATATGGTGCGATTGGTGCCCGGCAAGAACGATACGATGGAGAGTTGGTTCACCGTTGGTGGTGCCGCCGCCATTGCCGACAAACTGATGGCCGACGGCAAACTGGGCTCGGTGATTATCACCACAGGCGACCTGAACTTCGGTGGCATGCCTATGCCGCCGGGCATGGAGATTCCGGAGCTCCGTGCGGATGACTTCAAGACATGGGGACAGCGCCGGCGCGCCCTCTTCCGTCTGCTCACCCACCTCAAACCGCCAAAGATGCCCGACATGCCGTTCATGCCGCAATAACCCCTTATACCCGTACTGCGCTGTGGAATGTGAAAAAGCAGATTCCGCAGCGTAGTTTTCTTTTTTATTTCGTAATTTTGTGCCAAATCTATTAAAACCAGACGATTATGAAAAAAGTATCATTGGCTGTTCTCTTTGCCTGTTGCACGCTGGCGATGTCGGCACAGGATGCCATCCAAGTGAAATATCAAGGTGCAAAACCCAATATCATGGACTTCTCATGGGCCTACCTCTTCGATGATATCGAAAACGAAGAAGAGTGTGACCAGGAAGCGTTTGCCGGCGTCAGACATGCGTTGTCGCAATACCGCGAGAGGCTTCCACAAGAAGAAGGGACGACGCTCACCGTTGACCTGAAAAATGGTTACATCCTCTATGAGTGGGAAGATGAGAATAATTCTAAGAAGACCGAGATGTGCTATTGGAACGAGTCCGACGGCAAGCATAAACTCTTTGCTTATAACACTTGGTATTACGTCGATGGCAAACCCGCCTTGGGGCAGTACGACGGTCTCACGTTCTGGCGCTATAACAATGCCACGAAGAAAATGTCAATGTGTGAAGCCCCGGGTTTCGAGGTGGAATATCAAAACACCACCTACTCACTGCCACGTGTGGGCAAAGACATCATCGTCACCAAGTGGGATGACAAAGGGAGAAAGAAACAGAAGACCCTGAAATGGAATGGCCGGGGATTCACCAGCAAGTAAATCCTAACATAAAAGCTCACCCAACGGTGAGCTTTTATGTTGAAATATATGGATATACTTGTTCATTCGATTAGTGCTCTTATGGCAGATATTCCAAATCCATCATTTTGAGTAAACCCCCATTCTCATCGAAGATGGAAAGCACGGTATGGCGGCCTCCGGCGGGGGTGCCATCTTCGAGAAGAGCTGTATTATAGGCGTATGAGTTCATAACGATGTAGCCTTCTTCGTGTGTAAAACCGCATAAACCGGCGTTGGTGGGAAATAGTTTGACGGAAAGCGTCTCTAAATCAATGAGATAGGAGAAGGTGTTGCGGAAATCAAAACAACCATCAACGACAATTTTTCTGTGGTAGGGCACAATCTTGGCATCGAACGCAGCATGTATGTCCGTGAGTTGGCAATCGGTGCATGCTGTGCTGTGGGGTTTGTACCAAGAGAAGTCTGTCGCAAGAGTTGTGGTGAAGAGCTTCGACAGCTTTCGTTGTGTCATGTCGAACACATAAAGCGAACTGATGGTAGAATCAAACTCTTCCGTGGGTTTTTTGTCAATGTTGATATAGACCAACAAATCGTAGTCAGCGTCTGTCAATACGGCGGTTTTAGGCAGCCCCATTTGGTATAGGGAGTCCTTCAACGATGAACTGATGGCACTGTTCCATACGGCCTGACCATACGAGGAGGCAGCTGTCATCAATAGAATGCCAAACAAAAAGTGACGAAAGGTAATCTTAGCTGACAACATATTACTTATTTACGTTTTATTATATCGCATTTGACACCAACCATGTCATATAACCGAGGAAGATGAGGGTGAGCACACCGCCCTCCCAACGCTCTACCTTGAATTTGGTGAATGAGAAGAGCCACAGCAGCACCATACCTGCGAGCATCATCGACAAATCGACGACCGTAATCTCTAACCCCTTCATGGGAGAGATGAGGCCCGTGATGCCTAAAATCATCAGGATGTTAAACACATTGCTGCCGATGACATTGCCCATGGCTATGGCACTCTGGCCTTTACGCGCAGCCACCACGCTCGTGGCCAACTCAGGCAGCGAGGTGCCGCCTGCCACCACTGTCAGACCTATCACAGCCTCGCTCACACCCAGTGCGGCGGCTATCTTGGTGGCGCCCTCCACAAACAGGTTACTGCCGCCGACCAAACAGGCCAAGCCCAGCAAAATCAGCAACGTTGATTTCAACGGCGTATAGTTTTTCCTTTCCTCCTCAGAGACTTCTGCTTTTCCTTTCTTGGCCTGATACAGGGTGTAGAGCATGAAGATGATGAGGCCGATGAAAAGGATGAGCGCATCGAGGCGGCTGATGTCTGCATCCCAGCAGAGGGCGGTAAGCAGGATGGCGGAGAACACGGCAAAGGGAATGTCTTTCTTCACCGTGGTTTTTGAGATGAACATCGGGGCTACCAATGCAGCCACGCCCACAATGAGGAACGTGTTGAAGATGTTGCTTCCCACCACGTTGCCCACGGCCAGGTCGGCGGTGCCGCGGATGGCCGACATGAGTGAGACGAACAGTTCCGGTGCCGAGGTGCCCATCGCCACGATAGTCAGTCCGATGACGATTTGCGGGATATTCATCCGTTGTGCCAAAGCCACGGCCCCATCGGTCATTCGGTCGGCGCCCCACAGCACCAGCGCAATGCCGATAACAATCCAAAGAATATTAAGTATCATACATCGATTTTGTAAATTCGATGCAAAGGTATGCTTTTTTGAAGGATTTAGCCACAAAAGGAACTAAATAATTCAAAAAATAGCATTTTTTTATTGCTCAATGATAATCTCGGTCAGTCCGTCTTCACACCAGACTGTCACTCGGCAAAAGAACAAAAGATTTCTCACTCGTCCATCGGATACCGCACGCCCCATTCTTTGCGAAGACCATCCATGAGCTGCATCACATAGAGGGTCTCGTCGAGCGGCATGTAGGGCGATTCGGTCAGACCGTTCGCAAGGGCGTCCTTGCACGCCAAGAACTGATACTCATAACCCGTTATCTGCTTGGGCACGGCTATCTCTTCGATGAACACGCGGTCGCGGGCATACACCTTGATGCGTTGCGGGTTGTTGATGTTGTCGATGATGAGATAACCCTCGGTGCCGCTGATGATGCCTTGGTTGTCATTGACGCAACAGGCCGACGACTCGATATTGGCGATGATGCCTCCCTCTAAGATGCAAGAGATGCTGTCGGTCAGGTCCATGCCGGTGTCCGACTTCACGCAGTGTGATTGCATCTCCTTGATGGGGGCGTCGCAGAACATACGCACGAAATTGATACCATACACACCTAAGTCGAGCAGTGCACCGCCGCAGAGGTCGGCACGCATGATGCGCGGTTTGTTGCCCATACTGTAACAGAGTGTGGCACTGATGAGGCGCAAATCGCCGATGCGCCCGGAAACCATCAGACCACGGACGATATTGACGGCGGGCTGATAGCGCGTCCAAATGGCTTCGGCCAGAAACACACCTTTCTGTCGGGCGAGCGTCACCGCGCGCAATGCTTGCGCATGATTGGCCATGAACGCCTTCTCCACCAGACAGGGTTTGCCGTGTTCCAATGCGTACATCGTCACATCGTAGTGATGACTGTGGGGCGTGCCCACATACACCAAGTCCACCTCAGGGTCGTCTATCATCGCCTCATACGAGCCGTATGCCTTGGCGATGCCCCATTGTTTAGCGAAAGCGTCGGCCTTCGCTTGCGTTCTTGAACCCACGGCATGACATTCAAACCCCTCTTGCCGTTGCAGGGTGTAGGCGGCTTTCTCGGCTATCCAACCTGTGCCGATGATGCCTACTCGCAGTGTGTTATTCATCTTTTCAGTCAATAAAGTGTTATTATCCGTTTTGATATTCGCGCCAAAGGCGTTTGATGTTCTTTCTGATGTACTTTCCGATGATGTCCTTCAGTTCGGAGTCCAACTCCGAGACGGCTTTCAAGTAGAGGTTGCGCTGTTGGTGGTGTTCGTTTTTGTAGTCTTTGAAGGCGACCACACCTTCCGTGTTCACCCCAGTCAGCACATCGGGCCACTCTACTACATGTTGCCAACAGTCTTTGTCCAGCGAGGAGCCGATAATGATGCCTTTCTCGGGCCCTTTTGTGTAGCCGGTGTCGATGTTGCGTTGCTCTTCTTCTACGCAAGCCCTGCTCAAGGTGGCAATTTGCGACCCATGAATCAACTCTCGTATCTTTTCCAGTTGCTTGTTCGACAGTTCCATCGTGGCATCTGGCAGGTGGTAAATCTTGTCTTCCTTGGTCTTCACCGGACTCGCTGCGCCTGAGAAGCCCTTGAGTTGGCGGAGATAATACTTGGTTGACAGCTTGTAAATGACCAGGATACTGACATTGTCGCCATAGCCGCTCCTTTTATAATAGCTGTAATACAGTTGGGTAGCGCCTTCGGGCACATACTGTGACTGCGCCTTCAATGTAAGGCAAAACATACTGAGCAATGCCATCATAATGATTGTCCGTTTCATATATTTAGTGTTTTTAGTTATGCTGCAAAAAAGTATGGAATCAACTTCAATTCATCTAATAATTACACTGCAAATTTACATTAAATATGCGAAAGTAGCAAATCGCATGGTAAAAAATGATATTTCGTTAGAAAGAATGCGGTGGAAAGATTGTTATTCGGTGGAAAAGTGTATCTTTGCGCCGATCATTCGTTGGAAATGGAAAAATAGTTTATGAGACGATTACAAGGACAACAACCTTATAATATTCCTTGATAGTCTGTTTGAGCAGAAAGCCGTGTCGGATATGATTTATAAGTATTACATTGGCACGTCTGATCATTGGCCCGGTTCGACGGTGTACCCGCAGGTAGACAGGTTCGGGCGGATACGCACGCTTAAAGTGATGCAGTACGATTATACTGGGCACAGGGTGAAAGATCCGATAACAGACAAAGGACATGTGTATTATCTGCATAAAGATAAAAAGTATGTCCAAGGAGATTTTAGTCTCTCACAGTGTCTGTTCGGTGAGCATTTGTTGGCACATAATCCCGTTGCCCCGGTCGCGGTTTTTGAGAGTGAGAAAACAGCGTGTATGATGAGCATGATTTTTAATAATTGTGTTTGCCTCGCAACCGGCGGATGTGGCAATTTCAAGTCGGATGTGTGTGAGCCGTTACGAGGGCGTGAGGTGTATCTCTTTCCTGACAATGGTAAATATGAAGAATGGAGCGAAAAAGGCCGTATGCTCACGATGTGTAACCAAGTTGTCATTGCTGACGTGATGGAGCGACGGGCACGAAACAAGGGTGACGACCTCGCAGACCTGATATTTTGCAAAGACGACCTCAACGCCGACGATTGGGCGGATTACGGATTTCATTTGTTGTATCAAAAATAAGGATTGTATTATGAGTAAGAAAAGAGAGGAAGAAACAATGGTCAGGGTAGACGATATTCGTCGAAACCTTAAAGAATTAATGAAACGAGAAATTGCCAATTTACCCGAGTTGATAGCCAAATTACCACCGGACCAACACTTAAATGTCTTGTTCAAGCTGATGCCATTCGTGTTGCCAAAGGTTGATAAGATGGCCGCGCGTTCAGGAGAGTCGCCTATTTGGTCGGAAAACTTGTTCTCGGATTAAAAAGCAACGTTTTCTCAAAGAATTTAGGTTTGGAATGAATAATTCTTCAAATCCGACCATCATCGAAGATTGCTTGAGGTTCAGCATGGCCGACCTCAAACGGCTGGGATTTTTTAAGCCTAATTCCGTCGTGTCGGACATGTTGAACTGGAGCAATTCGAACTCGAGTATTCGTATCAGGGTTGACTGCATCAGAAAGCTGATGTCTCTTGAGTATGTGGTAGACGGTGAGCGTAACATGAAATACTCTGTATCAATCATTGAGCGGAAAGCCAATCTGGGCAAAGGTGCAGTGAAGTACTTCAGATGTCCGGTCTGCCATCTTTTGTGTCGCAATCTATACCTCTATCATGGTGTGTTCGTATCTCGTAGGGCGATGAGGGGCGCTATGTACCGTAATCAGACGAGGAGCAAACGGGACCGTATGATGCCTGACGGTTGGGCTTCGGAAGATTTCATCCCCATAAAAAGATACGGGAAAACCCATTATCGAGGAAAAATAACGCCTTATGGTAAGCGTGTAAAGCGATATCAAAACATTGTATACCGATGCGGTTTGAGGGCGACCTGTTGGCTGTTTCACAAGTTGAGGTGTGACAGGTGATTTGACAGGGAGTCTTAATACTATGTCAGGTATACAGCACCTTTATCTAAGATTAATCAAACGGCAGTAATCGGCACCAAACAACGTGTGTTCGCACACACAATATTAAGATCTCCACAAATAACAAAAATGAAGGTGCAAACTTGTGAATATCAACTATTTTGTGTATTTTTGTGCCGAGATAGGATTCCTTTCGAATAGTGAGGCTGTGTAATATGAACCCTGTCACATACACAAGAGCTATTTCCGCTACTTTGTAAAAAGGTATGGTTATTTTATGATGATAAAAATAACAAAATCATAATAACTCAATAATAATGAGAAAAATAAAACTGTTAATCATTTTGCTTTGTGCTGTCGTACAGACATGGGCGGACACATGGGCTGACAGTAATGGGATAAATTGGACCTTCTCTGTTATTGGAACTAATGCAACTGGTATTAAACCAACCAATAGAAATGTTATCTCTAGTACTGTTACAATTCCTTCTAAAGTAAACGGATATACCGTGACGAGCATCGACGATGAAGCGTTCAGAGGCTGTTTGGGTATGACGAGAGTGAACATCCCCGAGAGTGTGACGAGAATTGGCGAGGAAGCGTTTGCTAGCTGCACTAGTATGACGAGTGTAACTATTCCTAACTCTGTGACGATTATCGATGATAACGCTTTCTATGGATGTTCAGAACTTAATTGCATCGAATGCAGAGCTGCTACACCCCCTAATGGATATGTCGATGTCGATGCAGATGAACAGATGTTTTCCACCTATAACACTGCTACTCTCTTAGTACCACCAGCAAGCATAATGGAATACAGGAATGCAGAAGGGTGGAGTTTGTTTCAAAATATAGAATCTATACCATATTGGCATAGTTATTGGACTGATGAAAATGGCGTAATATGGGGTTTTTACAATCACACTATTTTTTCGTGTTCTAATGCAACGGGTGAGGTTATTATTCCTACTACAGTATATGATGGAGGGGTAAGTGTAGGGATTTCATGACGGCCAGAAACTTGAAAAGAAGCCGGCCAAGAAGGGCGTGTATATCCACAACGGCAAAAAGGTGGTGGTGAAATAAGCCACCGCCTCATCCCCCTGATTATCAGCAATATGTAGTATCAATTATTATGCCTTTCCGCTACTTTGTATAACAATAAGATATATAAAATCGCTATAATGAAAAGACTATTATCTTTATCTTTGCTGCTATGCGCATTCATCTATGCGCAAGCATTCACTTGGACCGACAGTAATGGCGTGACATGGACGTATACGGTCAGCGAATCGAAAGCGACGATTACAAAATCCTCTCAAACAACAGGCGCTTTGGTGATACCTTCTAAAGTATATGACGGCACCACGGAATATGCTGTGACAACCATTGGTGGTAGTGCATTCAAAAGTAAATCCAAATTAACGAGCGCAGTTATCCCTGAAGGAGTGACGAGTATTGGAAA
>JAEEGL011750486.1_pt1 | contig 13224 bp, 7 predicted proteins | sample 9134231 | NCBI WGS metagenome assembly JAEEGL01 (sample SAMN16246548, study PRJNA631951) | gut metagenome | biome: gut microbiome; feature: rumen; material: fiber-attached | host: Bos | place: Iran: Karaj | collected 2018-10
AAAGGATTTGTTGGTACAAACCTTGTTGAATCTTTAAAATGCATTAGAGATAATAAAGATAGAACAAGACCTGGTTTAAATATTGAAGAAATATATGAATTTGATAAAGATACTGATATTAAATTATTAGATGAATATTGCAGTAAATGTGATTTCGTATTTAATTTAGCAGGTGTTAATAGACCAAAAGAAACTTCAGAATTTATGGAAGGTAATTTTGGATTTGCTGGTACTTTATTAGATACATTAAAAAAACATAATAATAATTGTCCTGTTATGTTATCTTCTTCTATTCAAGCTACTTTAATAGGTAGATATGCCGAAAGTGATTATGGTAAAAGTAAATTAGAAGGAGAAAAACTATTCTTTGACTATGCTAAAGATAGTGGTTCTAAAGTATTAGTATATAGATTTGTTAATTTATTTGGCAAATGGTGTAGACCTAATTACAATAGTGTTATTGCTACTTGGTGTTACAATATGGCTAATGATTTAGATATACAAGTTAATGATCCTAGTGTTGAATTAGAATTATGCTATATAGATGATGTAGTTAGAGAAATGTTGGATGCATTAGAAGGTAAAGAACATCATTGTCATTTTGATGGAGTTAGTTCTGTTTTTGATGAAGATGGTGAATATTGTTTTGTTCCAACAACTCATAAAGTAACTTTAGGTAGAATTGTTGAATTATTAGAATTATTTAAAGATCAACCAACTAGTTTAATAATGCCAGATATACCTAATAATTCTTTTGAAAAGAAATTATATTCTACATATTTATCTTATTTACCTAAAGAAAAAGTTAAGTATGAATTAAAAATGAACGTTGATGATAGAGGAAGTTTTACTGAATTATTAAAAACTAATAATTGTGGTCAATTCTCTGTTAATATAAGTAGACCTGGTATTACTAAAGGTCAACATTGGCATCATACTAAATGGGAATTCTTTATTGTAGTTAAAGGTCATGCTTTAATACAAATGAGAAGAATTGGTTCTGATGAAATATTAGAATTTGATGTTAGTGGAGATAAGATAGAAGCTGTTCATATGTTACCTGGTTATACACATAATATTATTAATTTATCTGATACAGAAGATTTAATAACTGTTATGTGGGCTAATGAATTATTTGATTCTAATAGACCAGATACATATGGTGAGGAGGTTGCTAGTGATGGAAATAAAAAAAGATTATAGTGATGTTAAATGGAAAGAAAATGGTAAATTAAAATTATTAATTATAGTTGGTACTAGACCAGAAATAATAAGACTTTCTGCTGTTATTACTAAGTGTAGAAAATATTTTGATTGCATATTAGCACATACTGGTCAAAATTATGATTATAATTTAAATGGTGTTTTCTTTAAGGATTTGAAATTAGATGATCCAGAAGTATATATGGATGCTGTTGGTGATGATTTAGGAGAAACAGTTGGTAATATTATTGCTTGTTCTTATAAATTAATGAATGCTATTAAGCCAGATGCTTTATTAATTTTAGGAGATACTAATAGTTGTTTAAGTGCTATTAGTGCTAAAAGATTACATATTCCAATATTCCATATGGAAGCAGGTAATAGATGTAAAGATGAATGTTTACCAGAAGAAACTAATAGAAGAATAGTAGATATTATTTCTGATGTTAATTTAGCTTATAGTGAACATGCTAGAAAATATTTACATGAATGTGGTTTACCTAAAGAAAGAGTTTATGTAACTGGGTCTCCAATGGCTGAAGTACTTCATAATAATTTAGAAGATATTAAGAAAAGTGATATTTTAAGTAAATTGAATTTAAAACCAAATAAGTATATTTTATTATCTGCTCATAGAGAAGAAAATATAGATACTGAAGCTAATTTTAATAGTTTATTTACTGCTATTAATAAGATGGCTGAGAAGTATGATATGCCTATATTATATTCTTGTCATCCTAGAAGTAGAAAAAGATTAGAAGCAAGTGGTTTTAAATTAGATAAGAGAGTAGTTATGCACGAACCATTAGGTTTCCATGATTATAATAATTTACAAATGAATGCTTTTTGTGTTGTAAGTGATTCAGGCACTTTACCTGAAGAAAGTAGTTTTTATACTAGTATAGGTCATCCTATATCTGCTGTATGTATAAGAACTAGTACTGAAAGACCTGAAGCATTAGATAAAGCTTGTTTTGTACTTGCTGGTATAGACGAAAAGAATTTATTGCAAGCAGTAGATACTGCTGTAGAAATGACTAAAGATAATGAATTAGGTATTCCAGTACCTGATTATGTAGATGAAAATGTATCAACTAAAGTTGTTAAATTAATTCAAAGTTATACTGGTGTAGTAGATAAAATGGTATGGAGAAAAAAATAATCCTCTAGTCCTTTCGGATTTGAGGATTTTTTTTGTATTAATTGTGAGCAAATTTGCTTTTTGTAAATAATATTAAATTATCAATTTTTTTCCAGAAGAAATCTATAATTAAAGATGATATATATGTGATAATTATTAAAAATAATAAACTAGGCAAAGCCCATTTTATACTTACAATAAATTTACTTATTATACCAAAATAGTAACAATAGAAACTGTGTATTAACCACATGTTAGTGCTGTTATTACCTAAACTTTTTAATATTTTTTCTAATATTTTGAATCTTTCAATAAAATCCCATAGGAAAATGATAAAGAAAGGAACTAGAAGAATATCGAATGTAGCTCCAAATAGGTTTTGTCTAATAAATATTACAAAAGCTATTCCTATTAGATCATATATTGGGTTTATTTTTATACAATCTTCTAATTTAGTTTTAAGATTTACTAATAAATCATCTTCTGCAAAGATAATACCAGCCCAAAAACAAGATATGAATGGAGCTGTTTGGCAGAAGAAGATCGAATATATTGGGTTTGTGTTTAAATATCCTAAAACCTCTATTTTTCCTAATGCTGGTAACACGTTAGTTACTAGTATTGTTAATAAAAATAGTAAAAAGAATTTTGTTTGTGTATTAAATTTTTTAAATAATGTTGATAAGAAAGGGAATGTTAAAATGGCATAAAGGTAACAACCAAAGAACCACCATTCTCTATTTAAATTGCTATTGAAACCAAGAAAGTTTCCTATTATAGTATTCCATTGAAAATTATTGAATATTGAATATATCGCTTCATCTTGACAGTATGGGGTTTGGTTTTTAAAAAAGATAAAACCAATAGGAACAAATATTAAGAACACTTTCCAATATTTTAAATATAGTTTTTTAATGTTATTAAAAATATTGAAATCTCTTTTTTTTGAAGATAAACATAATCCATATCCTCCTAAAAAAAAGAAAAGTGAAACACAAATTTTACCAAACATTCCCAAATAATATATAGAACTATTTCCAAATATATTAAATACATATTTTAATTCACTTGATAATCTATCGGGGAATGCCCATAAATGATGCATTAACATTAAAATAATTGCAACACCTTTTATTATTTTTGTATCATCAGATGAAAAGCCTATTTTGTTTTTATTCATAAAATCACCTTTTAGTTGTAAAAAATGTCTTCTATGTCAATTATATTATACTATTATATAGCAAGTCAATTTTATTAATTATTTGTTGAAAAGTGAGCTGTTTGTGGCATTAATCCGTTTACTATTTAGTGTTTTAAGTGTTATAATAAACTACATGGATGGAAGTTATATTATGAATTATAATAAAGAATTGTTTAGCATTATTATTCCTTGTTATAATAGCGAAGAGTATTTGCCTAGATTATTAGAATGCTTAAAAAAGCAAAGTTATAAAAAATTAGAAATTATTTTAATTGATGATGGAAGTACTGATAGTACTTTAAAAATAATGGAGAAATTTAAAAAAGAAGTAAAGTTTAATGTAATAATTAAAAGTCAAAAAAATAAGGGATTAGGTGGCGCAATTAATACTGGTTTAAAATTAGTAACTGGTGAATTTTTCAGTTATATTAATTCAGATGATTTAATAGTAGATGATTATGTTGAAAAATTTGTGAATTATTTTAAAAATGATGAAAGTGTTCATGTAATTCAAAGAAATGGATATATTGTTCCAGAAAATGAAATTAATTTAATTGGAAAAAAAGAATTTGCAATGATTAACGATTGGAATACAAATCCATTCGATGAAGATCTTTTTATAAATATGTTGCTAGAAACAAATTATAATTTTACTTATGTTGCTATTAGGACTGAATCTTTTGACAAGGTTGTAAGTAAAAGAACAATATATGAGTCAAGAGATGGACAAAACTATCAAATTCTTTTACCAATGTTTAAAAAATATAAGCCGGGTTATATAAATGAGCCAGGAATTTTCTTTGTTGAAAGAAAAGATTCATTGTCAAGAAATTATAAAAATGAAAAGCCAGGTAAATTATATTTGATGTATGATGAGTATAAAAAAATTATTTTATCAACCTTAAAGAAGATGAAAATAGATAACTATAATTATTATGAGAAATTGATTGAGCAAAAATATATTGTTAAGAAATTAGAATATGCAAGAAGTATTGGTTTAAAAAATGATATTGATTACTTTGAAGATCAATATGGCAAATATGTTATTAATGATAATATTTATGAATATGAACTTAATAAAGTAAGAGGTAAATATCCATTAGTTTCTATTATAATACCTGTGTATAATGGCTCTAATTATATGAAAGAAGCAATAGATAGTGCTTTAGATCAAGATTATCCTAATATAGAAATAATAGTAGTTAATGATGGAAGTACTGATGGTGGTAAAACAGAAAAAATTGCTAAGAGTTATGGTGATAAAATTACTTATTATAAAAAAGAAAATGGTGGAGTTTCTACAGCTCTAAATTATGGAATAAGTAAAATGAAAGGTCAATTCTTTTCTTGGCTATCTCACGATGATAGATATTACAGTAATAAAATTTCTACACAAATGTATTATTTAATAGATAATAATTTGTTAAATAAAAAAGTTATTACATATTCAAATTATGATGTTATTAATGAAAATTCTGAAGTAATAAATGAAACTCATTTTGAAGTATATAATCCTAATGCTAATCCAGAATTATCTATGTTACGTGGATTGGTATCTGGTACTGCATTGTTAATACCTAAATCTGCTTTTGAAGATTATGGTACTTTTGATACTAAATATAGATGTGTACAAGATTATTTGTTGTTTTTTGATTTTATGAAAACTTATAAATATATTCATATTCCTAAAATAACGAATTCTACAAGAGTTCATTCTGCTCAAGTAACAAATAATAATAAAAAAATTATTGATGAGAATGACTTCTTATGGATAAAAATGCAAAAAGAAACTTCAGATGATGTAAAGATTAGAATATATTATAGTTTATATGATTTTTATATGAAGATGGAAGAATATTTAGGAAAAATTGCTTCTGAGTATTCACACAATAATTATGTATGTGCTAGAAAGTATTCTTTGGAACAAGCAGATAAGTGTGTTGAAGATGGAAAGCAGTTATTAATAAAGCTTTTAAAGAAACAATCTAGTGAGAATGTATATAATTGTTTATTGAAAATATATAATGATTATATTGATTTTTCATCTTTTAAAGAAAGTGAAGAATATAATGATGATTTATTGAGTGATTTAAAAACAATAGTATCTACAATGGGATTGTTTAATACAATTGATTATTTATATAAAAATGTTGATGACTATAGTATTAAATTTTCTTATTATAAAATGTTAAAAGTATTGAGTTGTATGTATGATTATTGTGAATTAAATTCTCTTACTTGGAAGGAGAGACTAATTTATTCTTATAAAGTTGATGGTAAAAAAGTTACAATAAAGAAATTAATTAAAAAAGTATATTATAAGTTAAATTATAATAGATATACTAGATTTATTAAAAGAATTATAAGATTAGTATTAAAGGTAATTTTCTTTATACCAAAAATGATCATTAAATTTATTTTATATATTTAATTATAGGAGGTTTGTTGATGAAAAAGAATCATAAAAGTAATTATAAATTTTCTGTTATTATGACTATTTATAATATTGAAAAATATTTGGAGGAAGCAATTCTAAGTGTTATAAATCAAAGTTTATCATTTGAAGATAATATTCAAATTATATTGGTAAATGATGGTAGTCCGGATAATAGTGATAAAATATGTAAGAAATATCAAAAGAAATATCCAAATAATATTATTTATATAGAAAAAGAAAATGGTGGAGTAAGTAGTGCTCGTAATGCAGGCTTAGATGTTGCGACAGGAGATATTATTAACTTTTTAGATAGTGATGATTATTTTTCTGAAAATGCATTTGAAATGGTCAAGAAATTTTTTGACGAGAATGATGTATCTGTTGTTGCTATTAATTTAGTAAATTTTGAAGATTCTTGTGGTTCATGGGTTAATGGTAAATATTTTGAAAAAACACAATTAATTGATATGGAACAGGAAAAATATTTTATGCAATGCCAAGTTGGTGCATCATTTGTTAAAAAAGAACTTGCTTTGAAATATAGATTTGATCAAAATGTAAAAATACATGAAGATAGTTTATATTTGTATCAAATATTTAGAGATAATCCAATGTGTGGAGTTATAAGTAATGCTACATATTGGCATAGAATTAGAAAAAGTGGAACTTCTGCTACTCAAACAATTAAACATAAAAAGAATATGTTTGATATGTCTGGTTATTTGCTTGTTAAATTAATCGATTATTATAAAGAAAAATGTGATAAGTTACCTTCATACTTACAAACTTTTATTATTTTAGAGTTTAATTATTATGTAATAGATAGAGTAAATACTGTTGAATTAGATGAAACAGAAAAGAAAACCTTGAAAAAATATATAAAGAATGTTATTAAGAATCTTTCATATGAAGATATTGAGAATCATCCTTTTATAACTGCTGATATTAAGAGAAGATATTATATATTAAAGAAGAATATAAATATTTTATATAATGAATACTTTATGAAAAATCCATTTGAATATAAAACTTTTGGAGAAAAAGTAAGAAATAGATTAGGTGCTCCAAGAAGATTTTTAGGTAGAGTAAAAAGACATATTAAAAGAAAATATAGAATACCTTTGTTAACTAATGTTTGGGAATTAAGAGATATTGTTACAAATCAACAACAAGTTTTGGAACATTACGGTGATGTTTTTCAAGAAATGAAGGGTAATATTCAAGGAGTAGAAGGAATTATTGCTCAGAATGAAAAAGCTTTTGAAAATAGGGTAGCTTTAAGTGAATCTGTAGCTTTGCAAAATGATAATGCTATTAGAAGTGAAATAGCTGCTAAAGATTTAGAAATTAGTAATGAAATTAGTAATAATAATGAAAAATTACAAAATGAAATCAATAAGCTTAATATAGAAATTAATTATGTAAAAAAGGATGTTAATTTTTCTTATAATGACGATGTTAAGTATATCCTTTATTTTCATGGTGGAAGTGATAATAAAGGTTGCGAAGCATTAATAAAAACAATTACAAAATGTATAGGTGCTAATAGAGAAGAAAATGCATTAATTACATTTAGAAAAAATGATGAAGTGAATACTGATATTCAAAAATTTGTTAAATATATTGATGAACCTAAATTAACTGATGAGAAAAAAAGAATTGAATATATGGGTAATTGTAAATTCAATTATGATGATATGGGAATTAATGATTACATCAGTAATTTAAAGAAAAATGCTATTGCTTTCTCTATTGGTGGAGATAATTATTGTTATGGAGAATATGTTAATAGTTTATTAGCTCGTTATAATGAATTGTTCCATAGAAAAGGTATTAAAACAGCATTATTAGGTTGTAGTATTGAACCTAGTATTTTGAATGATAAAAATTTATTAAAAGATTTAAATAGATATGATCTAATTGTTGCTAGAGAATCTTTAACTTACAATTCTTTAATTGAAGCAGGTGTTAATAAGAATACTCATTTAATTCCTGATACAGCATTTGTATTGGATACTATAAAATTGCCTCTTCCTAATAATTTTATTGACGGAAAAACAATTGGTATTAATATGAGTAATTTAGTTGCAACTGAAAATGAAGATAAAAATGTTGTTTATTTAAATTATGTTAATCTAATTAGTTATATTATTGAAAATACAGAATATAATATAGCTTTAATTCCTCATGTATTCTGGTCTGGTACTAATGATTTTGATGCAATGTTAAAGATATATAATCGTTTCTCTTATACTAATAGAATATGTATTATTGAAAAGCATACTTCAGAAGAATTAAAAGGTTATATTAGTAGATGTAAAATGTTTGTTGGTGCTAGAACACATTCTATTATTGCTGCATATAGTTCTTGTGTACCAACATTAGCTGTAGGATACAGTATAAAGTCAAAAGGAATAGCAAAAGATTTATTTGGTACTTATGAAAATTATGTTATTTCATTAGATGATTTTAAAAATAATGATGATTTAACAAAAGCATTTAAATATATAGAGAAAAATTATGATAATATTAAAGAATATTTAAATAAGGAATTACCAAATTATTTAAAACCATTAAAAGATTACAAAAAATTATTAGAAGATTTAAATAATAGAGAAATAAGTTCTTCTTTACCTGATGAAGAATGTACAGGATGTTCAGCTTGTATAAATGTATGTCCTGTTAATTGTATTAGTATGGAAAAAGATAAAGAAGGTTTTATGAGACCTGTTATTGATTATAAAAAATGTATTCGTTGTGGTAAATGTTTAAAGGTATGTCCTGTTGGTAAAATACCAAAAAGAGATTTTAAAACTATTACATATTCTGCAATGGCTAATAATAATGATATTAGAGTTCAAAGTAGTAGTGGTGGTATATTTAAAGTTATTGCAACTAAAATTATCAATGATAAAGGTGTTGTATATGGTGCAGCTTTTGATGATAACATGAAGTTAAAACATATTAGAGTTAATAATATGGATGATTTATTAAAATTACAAGGAAGCAAATATCTTCAAAGTGATATTAATGATGTCTTTAAAAAAGTTAAGGAAGATCTAGATAATGATAAAAAAGTATTATTCTCAGGAACTCCTTGTCAAATTAAAGGTTTAAAATTATTTTTAGATAAAAAATATGATAATTTATTTACTATTGATGTTGTTTGTCATGGTGTTCCTAGTCCAGATGTTTTTAAAAAGTATATTAAATATTTGGAAGAGAAATATAATAGTAAAGTAATTGCATATTATTTTAGAAATAAAGACAATGGTTGGAAAAAATTTAGTACTAAAATTATTTTTGAAAATGGTAAAGAAATAGTAGAGGCTTTTGATAAGAATATTTATATGAGAGGTTTCTTAAGAAATGTCTTTTTACGTAGAAGTTGTTATTTATGTTCTTCAAATAATTTTACAAGTAAAAGTGATATTACGTTAGCTGATTACTGGGGAGTAGATGTTGAAGATGCTGGATTTGATGATGATAAAGGTGCAAGTTTAGTAATGATTAATTCGAATGAAGGATTGAAAATGATAAATAGTCTTTCCGATGAATTAACTTTAAAAGAATGTGATTTAAGTAGAGCAATTAGTTATAATAAAGCTATAGTTTCTCCTGCTTTTACAAATAAAAATAGAGATAGATTTTTCTCAGATATGGATAAAGAAGATATTACTAAAACTATAGAAGATAATTTATTTGATGAATAAAAATAGGTGATATGATGAAAAAAATAAATGATTTTGTTATGAGTAAAAAAGGATTCATTGTTACTACTTGTGGATTATTTTTACTTATATTTTTAATTAATTATTTTACAATATGGGCTGCTGATGATTATGCTTTTTATAATAATGTTTGGACTGGTCAAGATAATTTTAGTATTGCTCGTATTTTTGAAAGTAGTAATGAGTTTTATTTTAGATGGACTGGAAGGTATTTATCTACAGTAATTAATTACTTTTTTCTATATTTCCCTAAAATTATATTCGATTTTGTGAATTCTTTTGTTTTCATGGGAATTGTTTTTGTAATCTATGATATTGTACGTGTAGATGAAAAATATAATAGTTATTTATTGTCTTGTGTATTCTTTATGTTATGGTTATTTGTACCTGCTATTGGTCAGGTAATGTTTTGGCAAATTGGTTCTGTTATTTATTCTTGGATGTTTTTTCTAGTTATTTTATTAATTAGATTATATACAAAATTAGCTAAAAATGATTCTAAGGTAAAAGATAATAAAATAAATATGATATTGTTATTTATTTTAGGAATAGCAGCAGGAAATGGTTTTGAAACAAATTCAATAGTTCTATTATGTTTCATATTTTTAACTTTCTTGTATTGTATATTTATTAAAAAATATAAAATGCCAAAGTGGTCTTATTCAGGTTTTATTGGTTCTATTATAGGATCATGTACTAACTTTTTTTCACCAGGTAATTCTGTTAGAATGAGTTCTATGGGAACTACTGGTAGTTTATATGATAAAATCTTTTATGGAGCTGGTTGTTGGTTTTATAATGGTTTTATAAGATCTAAAGTGTTTATTTTATTAATTTTATTAGTGTTTGTTTATATGATATATGCTTTATCTGTTAAAAAAGGTATTAATAGAAATATCTTTGTTAATATTTTTATAGCTTTTATATTTATTGGATTTTTTTGTTTTACGATAGGATATTTTTTATCAGATGATTTATTAGTATTTTTACAATGGTTTTATCCTAATGCAAATAAGTTCTGGACAGTTTTAATAGTATTATTAGTTTTATTATTGCTATTAATAGCTTCTATTATTGTTAATAGAAAGAGTGTATTTAAATATACTGATAGTAATGTAAATTATATAACTTTAATATATGTTATATCTGCTTGTTTAGGCATTTCTGCTTATATTATGACGCCAACTGCTTGGCCAAGATCTTATATGGGAATGAGCATTATGTTAATTACTATTATTATATATTTATTTAATAGAGTAGTAATAAAGAAAAATGGTATATATATTTCTGTGTTTTTATTATTAATGATTTCTTCTGCTGTTATATATTGTTTTAGTTTTAGAGATGTATATAGATCATATAGATGGAATAATAATGTAAAAGAAGCAATTAAGGATTATATAGATGAGGATGTTTCATTTATTATGATAGAAACTTTCTCAAGTACTTGTGAACATAATGCAGCCTCTATTGAAAAATGGGTTATTCCACCATTAGTTGATGGTGATATTCCAACTGATTATGAGTGGATAAATATTGCAGTAACAGATTATTATTTCAATGACCTTGATGCGTGGAGTTCAGGTAAACGAATTGTTGGTATAGAATCGGGAGAAGTATATGGAAAAGAATAGTATATTATATGTTGTTGTACCTTGTTATAATGAGGAAGAAGTTTTAAAAGAAACAACTAAGAGATTAAAAGAAAAGTTAAATAGTTTAATCAAAAGTAAAAAAATATCTAAAATGAGTAAAGTAATGTATGTTAACGATGGATCTAAGGATAAGACATGGGATTTAATAAAGGGTTTTCATGAAAAAGATAAAATGTTTACTGGGATTACGTTATCTAGGAATAGAGGACATCAAAATGCTTTATTAGCTGGATTATTGACAGCTAAAAAATATGCTGATGTTGTTATTAGTATGGATGCTGATTTACAAGATGACATCAATGCAATTGATGAAATGTTAGATAAGTATTATGATGGCTGTGATATCGTTTATGGTGTAAGAAGTTCTCGTGAAAAAGATACTTTCTTTAAAAGATTTACTGCTCAAGGTTTTTATAAGTTTATGAAAATAATGGGTGTAGATATTATTTATAATCATGCTGATTATAGACTTACAAGTAAAAGAGTGTTGGATGAATTTGAAGGATATAGAGAAGTAAATTTGTTCTTAAGAGGTATATTTCCTTTAATTGGATTTAAATCTGATGTTGTTTATTATGAAAGAGCCGAAAGATTTGCTGGTGAATCAAAATATCCTTTAAAGAAAATGTTAAATTTTGCATGGGAAGGTATAACATCTTTTAGTGTTAAACCTTTAAGAATGATTACTTCATTAGGTTTTGTAATTCTATTTATAAGTTTTATTATAATGATATATACTTTAATAAGAAAAATTATGGGAAGTACTGTTGATGGTTGGGCATTTTTAAATATTTCAATTTGGTTTATTGGTGGATTGCAAATGCTTTCAATTGGTATTATAGGAGAGTATATTGGTAAAACATATAATGAAACGAAGGAAAGACCTAGATTTATTGTTTCGCAAAATTTAGAAGAAGAATAATTATTTTTAAACATAATGATAATTAGTTATTATTATGTTTTTTTATGGTAAAATAATTTTACGGTGGTGTTTTCATGTTTGAGTTAATTGGAGTTTTGTTTCCTTCTATCATAGGAACGTCAATTATTAATAAAAAAATTAAATTGGATGTGAAATTATATTTATTTTTTTATTCTTTATTAGTAATACTTTCAAATTGTTCAATATGTTTATTATTTTATGTTAAAACAAAAGTATTATTTATGGATTTTACTTGTTTATTTTTTGTTAAGTATTGTTTTCTTGGTGTTATATTTAATGTTATTATTTCACTTATTATTAATTGGTGTAAAAAGAATTTTAAATTGAAGCTAAGGAGAAAAAAATGAAAATTGTAATGAAGTGTTTACGATATATTTTTTTACTTTTATCTGTTGTTATACTTGTTATTTCTTTTTATATTAAAAAATACTTTATATCTGTTTCTTTTGATGTATTAATATATCATATAACTACAAATTTAAGTGGTGGATCTAATTCATTTTTTATAGATGGTTTTAAACATTGTATTATATATGTCTTATTAATAATGATATTCTTAATTATATTTATTAATTTAGTTAAAGTATTTTTTAAGAAAAATGGTTTGTATTTGAAATATAAAAGTCATAAAGAAATAGATCTTTTTGATATTGTTTTGAAACATTATAAAATAATAGATATATTAATGTTTCTTATTGTTTGTTTTATTTCATTAGATAATGTTGGATTTTTTGAATATTTAAAAAGTAATTTTATAAAAACAACAATATATGAAGATGAATATGTAGATCCTCGTAAAGTTAAAATAGATATGTCTAAGAAGAATAATTTAATTATGATATATGTTGAATCATTAGAAACAAGTGATTTTAGTATTGAAAATGGTGGGTATAGAAGTGAATCTTTAACTCCT
>JAEEGL012810762.1_pt1 | contig 13224 bp, 7 predicted proteins | sample 9134231 | NCBI WGS metagenome assembly JAEEGL01 (sample SAMN16246548, study PRJNA631951) | gut metagenome | biome: gut microbiome; feature: rumen; material: fiber-attached | host: Bos | place: Iran: Karaj | collected 2018-10
CAAGTCCATCGTCTTCAACATCACCGACAAGTCCTGCCTCAACAGCACGGCCGCCAGAAAGGCCATCGCCTGTGCCATCGACCGTCAGGCCATCGCCAACATCGTCTACTTCGGCTACGCGGCGATCCCCGACTGGCCGCTGATGACCTGCTGCACCGACTATGATCCCAGCTTCGGCAGCCTTGATCCCATCTTCTCCGTCGACTCCTACAATCCCGAGCAGGCCAAGAAGTACGCCGAGGAGGCCGGCCTCTACGGCAAGGAGATCCGCATCATCACCGACGGCACCGCCGAATACGTGAAGATGGCCGAGCTGGTCGAGCAGTACCTGAAGGACATCGGCCTGACCCCGTCCATCACCAACTACGATCCCGCCAGCTTCCTGGTTACCAGAGAGAACCCCGACACCCACGACCTGTGGCTCGGCAACATTTCGCATCCCGGCCTGAGCGGCGCAGGCGGCTATCAGGGCAACGTCCGCAACACCCCGTACATCTGGGAGTACGACTGGGAGAGCTCCGATGAGTTCAAGCCGCTGAGCCAGGCCGTCGTCGGCATGAACGACAAGGCCGAGGTCAAGGCCACCCTGCTCAAGCTCACGGAGATGTTCGAGTCCGACGCCATGCTCTGGTACCCGATCTGCCAGCCCGACCGCCAGAACGCCTACAACTCCGATCTGGCCGGCGTGGAGTACATGCTGCTCGGCGGCGCGTACTACAACGACTGGTACTGGACCAAGTGATCTGCCGGTCCTGACCGTCAAGCATCCGAACACCGATTCACATTCCCGGTGAGCGCAAGCTCACGCTGACAAGTCTCATGTAGCGCAAACAGGGGCAATGCGAAGGTGTTGCCCCTGTTTGTGTTCTGCCGCGGCGGCCGTCGCGCTTCCGCTTTGCAAAACGAATTCTGAAGAAGGAAGGTCCAGAGATATGAAAGACTTCAAAGGCAAGATCGCATTCATCACCGGCGGCGGCTCCGGCGCCGGACTCGGGCAGGCGAAGGTCTTCGCGAAGGCGGGCATGAAGGTCGTCATCGCGGACGTGCGCCGCGACGCTCTGCACAAGGCGGTCGGCGAGATCGTCGACTACGCCGGGTGCAAGGTGACGGACGTGCTCCCGCTCTGCTTTGACCTTACCGACAGAGCGGCGTACACCGAGGCTGCCGACACCGTCGAAAAGATCTTCGGCGGCCCCCCGCACCTGCTCATCCAGACCGCGGGCGTCAACTCCTTCGGCCCCGCGGAGGCCTCCACGTTCGACGACTTCGACTGGATCGTCGGCGTGTGCTTCAACCACGTCGTCAACGGCCTCGTGATCTTCGTTCCGCGCATGATCAAGGCCTACGGCGGCAGAGACGGCGTGCCGAAGGAGGAGTTCCACGTCGTCACCACCTCCTCCATGGGCGGCTTCAACGGCATGGCCATGACCACGCCCTACTGCGCCGCGAAGGCCGCGGCCAACAACCTCATGTACAGCTACGACGAAGCCCTCCGCCCCTATGGCGGCGGCGCCACCGTCCTCTGCCCGGAGAACATCAACTCCAACATCGGCAACGCGGAGAAGTTCCGTCCGGCGGAATATCACAACACCGGCTATTACGTCACCGAGGGCACGATGAAGCACCTCATGAACGTCCATGCGCACGGCATCGATCCCATCGAGCTCGCGCTCATCCTCAAGGAGGGCATCGAGAGCGGCCGGATCATCGTCCTGCCCTACGCCGACCGTTCCACCTGGGCGGGCGTGCTCAAGGCGCAGCACGAGCGCATCGAACAGTATCTCCTCACCGCCGAGGAGCGCGACGAGATCGCGCGGAGCCTGCCTCCGTTCGAGATCCCCGACCTGATCGCCATCCCGCCCGAGGGCGGCGAGCGCTTCGGCATGGCGAGGAAGGACCTCGACTACGTTCTTCCCGAGAGAAAGCCGCAGGGCTGACCGGGATATGCATAACGCCGTCAGGCGGGAGCAAAACGCCATAAGGGCGGCAGAATGACCGCTTTGCGGTCATTCTGCCGCAACAGAAGAAAGGACTGAATGATATGCCTATCAAGAACATGAAAGGAAAGACCGCCTTCATCACCGGCGGCGCGAGCGGCATCGGCCTCGGCATTGCCAAGGCCTGCGCCAGGGAGGGCATGAACGTCTGCATCGTCGACCTGCGCCAGAGCGCGCTCGACGAGGCGCTGCCCATCTTCAAGGAGAACGGCTGGCCGGCGATCGGCATCCAGCTCGACGTCTCCGACCGCGAGGGCTACGAGGTCGCCGCGGACAAGGCGGAGGCCGCCTTCGGCAAGATTCACCTGCTCGTCAACAACGCCGGCATCGGCTGCGCCATGGGCAACCTCTGGGAGGTCTCCTACGACGACATCGACATGGCGATCCGCGTCAACCTCCGCGGCGCCATGAACGGCGTGCGCACCATCCTGCCGCGCATCCTCGCCCACGGCGAGGAGGGCCACGTCGTGAGCACCTGCTCGCAGGCGGCGCTGCTGCCGAACCCGGGCTTCGGCCTCTACAACATCACCAAAATGGGCATCATGGCCGCCATGGAGTCCCTCTCCGAGGATCTTTACGCCATCAATTCCCCCGTCGGCGCGAGCGCCTTCTGCCCCGGCGGCTACATCACCAACCTCGGCGTTTCCTCCGACGAGGTCGTGGCCACGCTGCGCGGCAAGAAGGTGGAGGGCAAGGAGCTGGCGGCCGAGGACGTCACCGAGCCCACCCGTTCCTTCGACGGCTGGCTGGACGTCATGCGTTCCCCCGACGACGCGGGCGAGCGCGTCGTGCGCGGCGTCAAGCGCGGCGACCTGTTCATCCTCACGCACATCGAGTTCAAGGACGGCGTCGAGCGGCGCTTCGAGGCCATCCGCAAGTGCTATCCGCAGGACGTCCCGAATCCGAAGTACAACGAGATCTTCGACTTCCTCACCTACAACGCCGTGTACGATACGCAGACGCAGGTCCCCGCCATGCCCAAGCATGACTGAGGCCGACGCCGGAAAAGGACTATGGAGAATTCGTTCGGAATCACGCTCAGCTCCGCGAGCGAACAGGCGGCGGCAGCCATCGAGGCCATGCCCGAGCGCCCCGCCGTGGTCAAGTGCCCCCTGTGTCAGTGGCAGGGCCTGACCTATGAAGCACTGGCGGACCATTACCGGGTCAGGCACCCGGACGAGGTGCCGCCCGTGCCGGTCACCTTCACGGTGAACCGGAAAAAGTGCACCATCATCGTCGAGCCGAGTCTCACGCTGAAAAAGGCCCTGCAGTATCACCTCGGGCTCTTCGGCGCGAAGGAGATGTGCGACAGAGGCGCCTGCGGCTCTTGCACCGTGATCCTCGACGGCCGCCCGGTGCTCTCCTGCACCGTGCTGGCCTCGGAGTGCGGCGGCAAGACCGTCGAGACCATCGAGGGCATCGCCACGCTTCCCGAGTGGAAGCCGCTGATCGACGCCTACTGCCGCTGGGACGCCATGCAGTGCGGCTACTGCACGCCCGGCTTTCTCGTTACGGCGAAGGCGCTGCTTGACCGCAACCCCAACCCCACCGTGGAGGAGATCAACGAGGCGCTCAGCGGCAACATCTGCACCTGCGGCACCTACCCGCGCCACGCGCAGGCGATCCGTGAAGCGGTGGCGGAGATGTCGGAAGGGAGGGGAGCCGAATGCCGGACCTGAAAGGCGCAAACGGCCAGCGGGACGATTTCCGGATCGTCGGCAAGCCCAATATCCCCGGCCTGACCTCCTATGCCATGGCAACAGGCATCGCCAAGTACGGCGCGGACTACGTCGTGCCCGGTATGCTCTTCGCCAAGTTCCTCCGCAGCCCTTATGCGCACGCGCGCATGGTGCGCGTGGACGACTCCGAGGCGCTGAAGATCCCCGGCGTGGCGGGCATCGTCAAGTGGGACGACCCCATCTTCGCGGACATCAACCTGATGACGAGCTTCCCGCCGAAACCGTACTATCTGGGCAACGAGGCGCACCATGAGGGCGCCGAGGTCGGCCTGATCGTCGTGGCGAGCAGCGAATCCGTCTGCGAGGAGGCGCTCGCCGCCCTGAAGATCGAATGGGAGGAGCTCCCGTTCATCGTCGACATCGAAAAGGGCGCGAGCGCCGACCTGCCGGCCATCCGCGGCCACGAGTGGGACGAGCAGTACCCCTATATGGCCTTCCCCAACGAGGACGGCAACATCATCATGAACACCCACTATCCGGACGACCCCCGCAAGCAGGGGAACGTCGGCTGGACGAACAAGGTCGAGGGCGACATGGAGGACGGCTGGAAAAAGGCGGACTTCACGCTGGAATACGACGTCAACCTCCACGACGTTGTCTCCCTGATCCCGAATCCGCAGGCCTCCGTGGCGTGGTGGGAGCCGGGCGTCTACCGCGCGGGAAAGATCCTGCACATCGAGGGCGCGGTGGGCAAGCGCGCGAACATCGTGGCGCTGTACAGCCAGCCGGACGAGAACGTCGTTCAGGAGGGCATGTTCAACGGCGGCAAATACTGCGACTGGGGCCTGCGCATGGCGCAGGAGATCACGCCCCTGCTGGCGAAAAAGTTCGGCCGCCCCGTGCGCTGCTGCAACACCCGCGAGGAGAACTTCGACCTCAACGTCAACATCCGCAAGACGCACGTGAAGATCGGCGTGACCAAGGAGGGCCTCATCACCGCGGTGGAGGACACGAGCCTCATCGACCACGGCGTGCCCGGCTCGTCTGAGATGACGGTTTTCGACCGCGACTGGGCGGGCTACTACACCCTCAAATGCACCAACCTCGCGCAGCGCTTCACGGTCGTGGACTCCAACCGCGGCTACATGCACACCTGCGGACAGTTCACCCCCTACAGCTGGGACATGATGACGGTCGGCCTGCACGTCGTGGCTGAAAAGCTCGGCAAGGACGTGCTGGAGATCGCGCGGCTGAATCTGCACGGGCCGGATTCCCAAACCGACACGCGCCCCGTGCCGAGCTTCGAGGCCTGCGTGGAAACCGGTAAAAAGCTCATGAACTGGCAGTGGCATCCCGCCGGCACGAAGCGGCTGCCCGACGGCCGCCTGCACGGCGCGTCCTTCCGCTACCAGATGTGCCCGCGCCACACCTTCATCAAGTATTTCTGCAAGCTCGAATACCGCGGCGGCAGAGTGCATTTCCCGACCGCCGGCCCGATCGGCGGCTGGTACGGCACCGAGTGCTTCACCATGATCATCGCCGAGGAGCTCGGCATCGACTATTCCGACGTCGTGGTGGACTACGACTTCAAGGCCCAGCACACGGACGAGGCCGGCGGCTCCGACGGCGTCACCGGACAGGGCTGGATCGTGAAGGAGTGCGCCAACAAGCTCAAGAAAAAGCTGCTCGAGGCCTGCGCGCGGCAGGCGCAGCTGCCCTTCGTGCGCAATGCGTTCATGGACGTGCCGAACAACAGTCCCTTCAAGGGCTATACCGCGGACGACCTCGACCTGAAGGACGGCAAGGTGATCCTCAAGTCCGACCCCACCGTGTGCATCCCCTTCAGCGAAGCGACGCTGGAGACCGTCACCGCCGACTACGGCGGCCCGTCCCCGAAGTCGAAGTGGAAGAAGGGCTTCGGCCGCCAGCTCGACACCATGAACACCTCCTGGTGCGAGGTGGCCGTGGACGAGGAGACCGGCGAGGTGGAGATCCTCAAGTACGGCGTCGTGCCCGACGTCGGCAAGGTCATCCGCCGCACCTCTCTCGAGAGCCAGATCGACCAGTGCGTGTTCTTCTCGCAGGGCGCGCAGCTTCTGGAGGAGTTCGTGCTCGACCCCGCCACGGGCGTCAAGCTCAACGGCAACATGATCGACTACCGCAAGCCCACGACGCTGGACGTGCCGACCGTGGACAAGGACATCCTCGAGCTGCGCAGCGGCGACGGCTGCTACGGCGCCTCCGGCATCGCGCACAGCCTCGCCAATTCCCACCTGATCATCCTCGCCATCCACAACGCCACCGGCGTTTGGGTGGATCCGCCCGCAACGCCGGACCGCGTGCTCAAGGCGCTCGGAAAATGTTAGGAGGCTTGACATGAGACCGTTTTTCCATATCAACGCGACCTCGGTGCAGGAAGCCTCCGAAGCGACGAAAAAGAAGGGCGCCGTGGCGCTGGCAGGCGGCGGCGACCTCCTTGACGCGCTCAAGGACGACATCTTCCCCGAATACCCGCGCACCGTCGTCAACCTCAAGACGATCCCCGGTCTGGACTACATCCGCGTGGAGGACGGCGCGCTGCGCATCGGCGCGCTGACGATGCTCGCCGATGTGGCGAACAGCCCGCTCGTGGCCGAAAACGCGCCCGCGCTCGCCTGCGCCGCGCACAGCGCCGCCTCCCCCACGCTCCGCGAGATGACCACCGTGGGCGGCAACATCTGCCAGCTGCCCCGCTGCTGGTATTTCCGCAAGCTGAACAACCGCTTTGACTGCCGCCGCAAGGGCGGCGACAGGTGCTTCGCGCTCGACGGCGACAACCGCTACCATTCCATCTTCGGCGGCGTGCGCATCGGCCGCAATCCCTGCCAGCTCGGCTGCCCCGCCGGAACGGACATCCCCGGTTATTTGGAGGCGATCCGCGCCGGGAACATGGACGAGGCCGCGGACATCATCCTGCGCGCCAACCCGCTGCCGATGTTCACCTCGCGCATCTGCCCGCACCCCTGTCAGGACGGCTGCAACCACGGCGCCGACGGCGAAGCCGTGAACATCCACTGCGTGGAGCGAAGCGTCGCCGACCACATCATGGCACATCGGGAGCGCTTCTATCCCGCGCCCGAAAAGGAGACCGGCAAGACCGCCGCCATCATCGGCGCCGGCCCGGGCGGCCTGACCGCGGCGTATTATCTCCGCAAGGCCGGACACAGCGTCACGGTCTTCGAGCGCCGGGAAAAGGCCGGCGGCGTCATGCGCTACGGCGTGCCGAATTACCGCCTGCCCAAGTCCGTGGTGGACTGGGTCGTGGACGCGCTGGAAAAGATGGGCGTCGAGTTCCGCTGCGGCGTGGAGATCGGCAGAGACGTCACGGTCGAGGCGCTCGATGAAAAGTACGACGGCCTGCTGTTCTGCACAGGCGCGTGGAAGCAGCCTATCCTCGGCGTCGGCGGCGAGGAGCTGGCCCTGTTCGGGCTGGATTTCCTCACCGAGGTCAACACCTATCTGAGAAAGACCATCGGCCGGGACGTGCTCGTGTGCGGCGGCGGCAACGTCGCCATGGACGTCGCGCTCACGGCAAAGCGCCTCGGCGCGGAGAAGGTCACCCTGATCTGCCTCGAGCAGCGCGATGAGATGCCCGCCTCCGAGGAGGAGATCCGCCGCGCCGAAGCCGAGGGCGTCGTCATTCACAACGGCTGGGGCCTCGGCAGCGTCCTCACGGACGAGAGCGGCCGCGTGACCGGGCTGGACAGCAAGCGCTGCACCGCCGTGCGCAACGCCGAGGGGCGCTTCGATCCCCAGTACGACGAGGAAGACCGTACGGTATTCTCCTCGGACTACATCATCCTCGCAACGGGGCAGGCCGTGGACATCAGCTTCCTCGGCGAAAAGTTCCTCGAGCAGCTGCGCAGCGCGCGGGGGCTTTTCTCCGTGGACATGGAGACCTACCGCACGTCCCGTCGCGGCATCTACGCCGCGGGCGACGCTGCGAGCGGCCCCAACCTCGCCATCCGCGCGGTGGGCGGCGGTCGCAGGGCGGCGGAGAGCATGTCCGCCGACTTCGGCTTCCCGCTGTCCGCGCCGCCGGAGAAACGGGGCTTCGTCCACTTCGACGTCGCCGGCGCGGCGGAAAAGAAGGCCGTGCCGCAGCCGGAGCGTCCGATCGCCGAGCGCAACCTGACGGACGAGGACGCATCCTCCTATACGCCGGAGGACATGCTCAAAGAGGCGAAGCGCTGCACGAACTGCGCCTGCTACGCCGTCAATCAGGCCGAGCTCGCCCCGCCGCTGCTCGCGCTCGACGCCGTCGTGGTGACCAGCGAGCGGGAGATCCCGGCGCGGGAGTTCTTCGGCGTGGGCGTGCTGCGCTCCACCGTGCTCAGGCCCGGTGAAATCGTCACCGAGCTCCGCGTGCCGATCCGCGAGGGCGTTCGCAGCTGCTACAAGCGCTTCGCCTTCCGCAAGAGCATCGACTTCCCCATGATCAGCTTCTCCGTCGCCGCAGACGCGGCAAAGCGCTACAGCATCTTCCTGTGCGGCGTCGCGCCGGTGCCGGTGGAGGCGGTCGGGGCGGAAAAGCTGCTCGAGGGCAGGGACATCACCGAGGAGCTGGCCGAGCAGGCCGGCCTTGCGGCCGTGGAGGGCGCGGAGCCCTTCGAGGCCAACGCGTTCAAGGTGCAGCTCGTCAAAACGCTTATCAAGCGCGCGCTTTTGAGCGAGTTCGCAGACTGACCCACAAACAAGGGCGCCGGCGGGCAGAATCCCGCCGGCGCTTTTCACAGGAAAGGAACTTGTCTATGTCATTTCCGGATATCCCCGCGTACGCGGAGAACGACCCGCGCTTCAAAACGGTGCGCGAGCGCATGAACGACGGCAGCGAGGTCGCCGTCATCTACCGCAAGGGCTCGCCCGGCAAAAGTCGGGAGGAGATCGCGGCCTCGCGTGCCGCGGGGCGCTACATCAGCAGCTTCTGCTTCAGCGCGCCCCTCGATCCCCGCACCTTCGACGCCGCGCGCGATATCGTGTGCATGCGCGACGAGGCGATCACCGTGCGCGACGGCGTGAAGCTCTACGCCGACGTCTATCTGCCGAAGGGCGCGGGGCCGGTGCCGCTGATCGTCTCGTGGTGGTTCGGCGGCAAGCGGCAGTCGGAAGGGGAATACGAGTGGAACGTCGCGGGCTGCCCGCCCGGCTCGGTCTCCGAATGGACAAAGTTCGAGGCTGCCGACCCCGCTTACTGGTGCCGCTGCGGCTACGCCGTCGCCAACGTCGACCCGCGCGGCGTGGGAAACTCCGAGGGCGACGTGAGCATGTTCGGCCTCACGGACGGCCGAGACGGCTGCGACTTTATCGAGTGGGCGGCGCGGCAGGACTGGTGCAGCGGCGACGTGGCGCTGTTCGGCTGCGCGGGCGTGGCGATGACCGTCTGGCGCATCGCCGCGGAAAAGCCCGAGCATCTGCGCTGCATCGCCGTCTGGGAGGGCACGGGCGACCTCTACCGGGAGTATGTGACGAACGGCGGCATCCCCACGCCGTATTTCGCGGAGGGCGCGCTCGCGGGCATCGCGACGAACGGCTGTGTCGAGGACCTGCCCAACATGCTCGCGGAGCACCCGCTGATGGATCCCTGGTGGGCGTCCGGTATCCCGCGCTGGGAGAATATCGACGTGCCGGCCTATATCACGGCGGGCTGGTGCGGCTCCCACGTCCGGGGAGCGTTCGAGGGCTTCCGGCGTATCGCCTCCGGCAAAAAGTGGCTCCGCGCGCACCGCGGCGCGGAGTGGCCGGACGCCTATTCGCCCGAAAACCTGCTGGATCTGCGGAATTTCTTCGACCGCTGGCTTCGGGATATGCGCAACGGCTGGGAGTTCACCCCGCCCGTGCGTCTGGAGGTCATGGACGCCTATGATTTCGACATGGACGCCTGCAAAAAGGAGCGGGAATTCCCCGTCGCGCGCACCGAGTACCGGAAACTGTACCTGAATGCGGCCGACGGCGGCGCGTCGCCGGAGCCCTTTTCTGCACATGCCGAGCTGGAATACGACCCGGCGACGGGCACGGCGGCCTTCGATTACGAGATGCCCGAGGAGACGGAGCTCACCGGGTACATGAAGCTGCGGCTGTACGTCGAGTGCCGCGGCCACGACAACATGGATCTGTTCGTCTGGGTCAAAAAGTACGACGAAAACGGCGATTACGTGCCGCTGCTGTGCATGGACGAGGAGTACCGCGGCGCGCCGGGCTGGCTGCGCGTGCGGCAGCGGGCGCTGGACGGGGCGCTCTCTACGGACTACGACCCCGTGCAGGCGCACAGCAGGGAAGAGCCGATGGAGCCGGGAAAGATCTATCCCGTGGATATCGAGATCTGGCCGCACAGCCGCGTGTGGCACAAGGGCGAGCACCTGCGCGTGGAGATCACGGGGGAATTCGTCCGCACGAAGCGCAATCAGGATTTTCTCATGCGCTATGTCACGGATAACGGCGCGGGCCGCCACGTCATCCACACGGGCGGCGAATACGCCTCGTATCTCCAGATTCCCGTGATCCCGCCGAGATACGTCGGCGGCGGGAGAGTCGTCCGCTGAACGTCTCGCACGGTCCGCTCCGCGAGGCCTTGTACAGAACCGGCAGGGGCGCGCCTTTTGGCGCGCCCCTGCCGGTCGTTTTTTGAAGAATCGTATCAGACGGTGATCTCGAATCGCTGGATATAGTTCTCCTGATCGTCGGGCGGGAGATGGGTGAAGTAGGCGGAAAAGCCCGCGATGCGGACGATGAGGTCCTCATAGTCCTTCGGGTTTTTCTGCGCGGCGCGCATCACGGCGGTGTCCGCCACGGTGAAGTGGAACTGGATGCCGCCCATCGCGAAGTAGGACTCGATGAGGGCGCGCACCTTCTCCGTGGAATCCTCGTTGCTGACGGAATTGGCGTCGAGGCGGAGATTGATCGCGCCGCCGCAGCGGATCTTGTTCCACGGCATCTTGGCGACGCTCTTGACGTAGGAGAGCGGGCCGTTGTGCACGGCGCAGGGCATGGGGTCGCTGCAGGGGGAGAGCGCCTCGCCGGTAAGACGGCCGTCGGGCGTGGCCCAGGTCATCTTGCCCGTGCCGACCCAGTAGAGATCCAGCGCGCCCGCATTGAGCGTACCGCCGAGCGGGCCGGGGCGGGAGTTGAAGTAGTCCGCCCAGAGGTTGGTGATCCACTGCACGATCTCATCCGGCTCGTCGAGGTCGTTCCCGTAGTACGGGATATCGTTGAGCACCTTCTGGCGAAGCATCTCGTGCCCCTCCCAGTTGGCCAGCAGCGCGTCGTAGAGCTCGCGCGCGGAAACGGTCTTGTCGTCGAAGCAGAGCTTCTTGATCGCCATGAGGCTGTCCGCAACGGTGGCGACGGCGCTGAACATGGCGCCGTGGCCGGTGTACTTCGCGCCGCCCCAGGTGACGTCCTTGCCGGACTCGATGCAGCCCTCGAGCATCACGGAGGCGGAGATGCACGGCCAGGCCTGATCGAACACGAGCGTGTTGTACTGCAGATTGCGCGTGCCGACGTCCATGTCGTATTTGACCTGCCGCTCGAACTCGGCCTTGAGCTCGTCGAAGCTCTCGTATTCATACAGCTTTTTGCAAGGGAGCCTGCCGTGCTGCCCGGTCATGGGGTTGACGTTGCCGTAGATGCAGTAGTTGAGCAGGTCGAGCATGCTCGTCAGGCCGCCGTAGATGCCGCAGTTGCAGGCCATCGACCACTCCTTGCCGGCGATGCAGGGCTCCACGCAGCCGAATACCGCGTAGCGCCGCGCGTCCTCGATCGAAGCGCCGCGATTTATGAGCGCGGGGATGATGGCGTCGTCGTTGTTGAACTGCGGGAAGCCGCCGCTGTGCTTGCCCAGCTCGATGGCGAGCTCCCAGATCTCATCCGGCATGTCCTTGTTCACGCGCAGGGACAGGCTCGGCTCCGCGACGTGGAGGCGGTAGTACGAGAGCAGGAAGAGCTCGGTGGCGAGGTTGTAGTCGCCGCTGCCGTCGGGCTTCATGCCGCCGATGGTGATCAGGCTGCCCGCCGCGATGTTCTGGCTGCCGCCCTGCAGGTCGAACAGGGTCTTGCCGTTGGCGTGCGCCTCGATGAGCTGGTCGTTGTTCGGCTTGGGGAACATGATGATCTGGTTGCCGGTCTGCAGGATATAGGCGTCCGCGAGATCCTGCGCCTCCTGACGGGTGAGCTCGCCGGTCTTGAGATCGTGCTCGAGCAGGCCGCCGAGGATGCTGTCGATCAGAGCGGGGGAGTCTGCCCAGTGCAGGCCGTCCGCCGCGATGATGTACTGATAGAAGAGCATGGCCTGCAGCCCCTCCCAGAAGGTGCGGGCGGGGTGCTCCATGATCCAGTCGCAGGAGTCGGCCATTTTCAGCAGCTCGGCGCGGCGCTCCGGCGTCGCGGTCTCGGCCTTCTTGCGGCAGCCCTCCGCGTAGCGCTTGCTCATGAGGATGGCGGCGTCGCAGGTCTTGATCACGGCGCGGTAGAACGGGTCGCTGCGCACGTTCTCGAAGGTCGTATGCTTCTTGACCTTTTCCAGCTTTTCCTCGGCCTCGCGGCGCACCTCGCCGAAGCCCACGTGCACGACGCGCGCGTAGTTGGGCGTGAAGTGGCCGGGATAGGTGGCGGACATGCCGAGCTTTTCCGCGAAGGGCGGAATGCTGTCGAGCACCTCGGGGGGCATCAGCCCCTTGGCGGTGGCCCCGATGTCGTGGGTGTCCCAGAACTTGGAGGCCTCCACGAGGAACGCGCGCTCCTCGTCGCTTACCCACACGCTGCCGGGCACCTGCCATGCGGCGCGGAAGCGCTCGTCCGTGTCGCCAAAGCAGTCGCGGATCCACACCTGACTCGTTCCCTCGATGTCGAAGCCGACGGTGCGGGTGTGCGGGCCGCTGTCTCCGAGGAAAATATCGTCGTCGTCGATGTTGATCTCCCGCGTCGCGCACCACTCGTAGAGGAAGCCGGCGCGCTTGAGCACGGGGTATTCGTTCTCGTGCGTCCTGTAATACTCCGTCAGGATCCGGTTGCGCTCGATGTTCAGGTGCAGATCCTTGTTGATCCGCGCCCGCTTGTCCCGAAGCGCCTGCACGCGATCGGAGATCGGCCAGTTGAATTTCTGCATGTGCATTCTCCCTTCTGTTGCGGTTGCGTGGGTTCCTTCAATGCAGCTGACAGGGCAGCCCGTGTTCTTTGAAAACGTCCAGCAGGGGGAGCATCTCCTCCTCCGCCGGCGCCTGCAGCTTTTTCAGGCGGTATTCTCTGCCGAGCCGCTCGTATTTTACCTTGCCCGCGGAGTGGTAGGGCAGGAGCTGCACGAGCTTCACGGCCTTGCCGAGCGAGGCGCAGAATTCGGCGGTGCGCCGCAGCTCATCCGGCTTGTCCCGGAGCTTCGGGATGACCACGACGCGGATCTGCAGCGCCGCGCCGGCGCGCGCGAGCGCCCGCGCGTTTTCAAGGATCCGTTCGTTCCCGACGCCCGTGAGGCGGCGGTGCAGCTCGGAATCCATGTTCTTGATGTCGTAGAGGAACAG
>JAEEGL013457889.1_pt1 | contig 13224 bp, 13 predicted proteins | sample 9134231 | NCBI WGS metagenome assembly JAEEGL01 (sample SAMN16246548, study PRJNA631951) | gut metagenome | biome: gut microbiome; feature: rumen; material: fiber-attached | host: Bos | place: Iran: Karaj | collected 2018-10
AAAGAAAACCAAAAAAATGATATAATTTAAGGTAGTTTTGAAGGCGTTCTTATGCAATAACCACCGGAAGAAAGATACTCACCATGAAACACCAGCTCAGCTTTCAGCAATATCGCACTATTGACCTTGCCCTGTTCGCGGCAATCCTGTTTGTTACAGAGTTTCTGATCGTGAAAGCCTCGACCGTCTGGTACGCAGATCAGCTCTTCAGTGTCTCCGTCGTAGGGGCGGTAACGGCTATAGTCCTGATGCGATGGGGATGGTGGGGTGTCATCCACATGATCCTGGGAGGGGTGACTATCGTTCTTGCCTCCCACGGCAGCGGGGAGCAGCTTGTCATATACTGTATCGGCAATCTATTCGCCCTTCTTGCCCTGCTTCCTTTGAAACGTTTGGGATGCGAACGCATACGCCTCGACGTTTTTCTGAGTGTGGGGTTTGGCATGCTCACACTGCTGCTGATGCAATTGGGTCGGGCCCTGATGGCGCTATCGCTCGGAACGTCTTTTACGGACTGCCTCGGATTTTTTACAATGGATACGTTGTCTCTCCTGTTCACCGGCGTGATCGTGTGGATCGCCCGCCGGCGGGACGGTATTTTTGAAGACCAGAAACATTACCTTTTGCGCGTCCGCGAGGAAAGGGGAGAGATCTGATGAAAGAAAAGTCGGCGGAAAAATACTTTTGGCTGCATGTAGGGCGCTCGATCCTCCGGGACTGGCGGCTGTATCTCATGCTGATTCCCATGCTGCTGGTCTTTCTGCTATGGCGTTATTTACCGATGTATGAGCTGCTCGGCTGTTTCAAGGTCTCAGACGAGACGGTCCCGGTCACAGAACAGCTCTTCTGCGGCTTCTCATATTTCAAGCGTCTGCTTGTAGGCGGTGACGAGCTTTCCGCCGAGTTCTGGCGCGCTATGCGCAACACCTTTTTACTCAGCTTCTATGGCCTCTGTTTCGGCTTCCCGATGCCGATCATACTGGCCCTGTTCTTAAATGAGATAAAGTCCGGCTTTGTACGCGGCGTCTATCAGGTGCTGACCTGTCTGCCTAAATTTATGTCTACGGTAATCCTGACATCCCTGGTTGTGATGCTGGTCAAGCAGGGCTCATTGACCTCCGGCATTGGCATCGTCTCCCAGGCCCTGGTAAAGCTTGGGTGGATATCTAAAGGTACGGCCGACGCCGGTCTGCTCAATAACCCCGCTTTCTTCCGGCCTGTCTATATCATCAGCGGTATATGGGAAAACGCGGGCTATGAGAGCATCATATTCCTCGCTGCGATCGTCGCCCTGTCACCGAGCAGTTATGAGGCTGCGCAGATCGATGGTGCGGGAAAATGGGCTCAAATGCGCTATGTTATCCTGCCCGGCATCGTCTCTACCATCGTCATCATGTTTATTACCCGCATCGGCTCCCTGCTGAACATCGGCTATGAAAAGGTGCTGCTTTTGTACAATACCGAAACCTATGTGACGGCTGACGTGATATCCACCTTTGCCCAGCGCTATGGTCTGTCAGGCGCGGCCAAAGGCATCTCCTCCGCGGCGGAGATGATGAACAACGTGGTCGGTATGATGCTGGTCATCGGTGCCAACGCTGTTGCCCGTAGGGTTTCGGATATTTCGCTGTACTAAGGAAGGGGGTAGGCTATGAAAAGAAAACCCGAGAGCTCCGAGCTAATCTTTAAGATCATCAGCTATACCTTACTAACTGTATTCGTTCTGGTCTGCCTGTACCCTTTTGTCTATGCGATATCCGCTGCTGTCAGCGAACGGGCCGCAGTGGAATACGGGCAGGTCGTGCTCTTTCCAAAGCGTGTTCAGTTTGAAGCCTTCCGCCGCATGTTCCGGGACAATATGTTTTGGAACGCTTACACCAACACGCTGTTCATCACTTTCTACGGCACGCTCTGGTCTCTGTTTTATTCTATCCTCGGCGCTTACGCCCTGTCTAAGAAACGACTCCTGTTCCGCAGGTTCTTTCATTTCTTTCTGGTATTTACCATGTGGTTTGCTGCCGGCATTGTACCGCAGTATCTGAACTATATGGACACCAAAAATGTATTCATGTCCATCGGCATCACAGATGACAAGTGGCTGGTAGTCCTCGCCATGGGAATGGCAGCCGTGAATATACTCCTGCTGCGGAACGCCTTTGAGGGTGTGCCCGTCGAGATTGAGGAAGCCTCTGTCATCGACGGTGCGAATGAGTTTCAGATGCTTTGGAGGGTCTATCTGCCCATGTGCAGACCCACTGTCGCAACGGTAGCATTGTTGTTCGGCATCTCGCGCTGGAACGGCTACTTCTGGACCCGTCAGGTGATCTCCAATTCAAATGAGCTTCCCCTGCAGGTCTTTATCCGTCTTCGTCTTGAGGAGTTCACAGATGCCGAGGCCATGGCCGGCTGGAACGAGGTCTACGCCTCAGACTCGATTATATACGCACTTATCGTTTGTTCCATTGTCCCTATACTGGTAATCTATCCCTTTATCCAGAAATACTTTGCCAAAGGCACCAACTTAGGCGGTGTGAGGGAATGATCCAAACCACAGGAAAAAGCAGGAGGTACATGATGAAAAGAAACAAAACCCTTATCACACTACTGAGTTTTATGCTGCTCGTGACTATGTTGTCCGGATGCGGGGAGAGGTTGAATGTAGACCAGCAGACGCCTCCGACCGGGACCGAGACTCAGACTGAAGTACAGACTGAGACCCCGGCTGAGACCCCGGCCGAGAACGGTTACGCTCCCGGCACGGTACTGCGTATGGCCACCGGTTATAATTCAGCCAAGACCGGTCTGAGCATGGACGCAGAGATCGCGGGCGAGGGCATCACTCTTGCCGACGGAATAACCTATCACACTGGCGATCTGAAGCCCACATGGGTAGAGGTCGAGAAGATCCTTGACATCCGATTTGAGGACAGGTATCAGGGCAACAATACCGCTGACGAGTTCGACTATTGGAAAGAACGGCTTAGCGATGTGGACATGGTTTCCGGCACCACCTCGAAGCTCACAGAATACGGCGAGAAGGGAGCGATCGTGAACATCGCCGAATACCTGGACAGTATGCCGAACTTCAAGGCTTACCTGGAGGAAAACCCAATCGTCCGCCTTTCGATCACCGGCAATACCGATACCGGTGCCATCTACTTCAGCCCCTACTTTGACGGTGTGAACGACATCGAACGTATGCCCCTGATGCGCGTTGATATGGTTCAAAAGCTTCTCGACGGCGAGGGCGCGTTTACGGCCGAAGCCTGCAGCAAGCTTGCCGATCCCGTTTACGAACCCTATATGCCGACCTCCGGCAAGATCGAGATCGAGACCGTCAAGAGTGACGGAAGCGGCGTTGAGACCTTGACCAAGGACTATGACAAAGCAGGCAATATCATTTCCAAAATGAACGAAGCGGGTGATATCGACGGTGTTACCGCAGTAAACATGCTGCGAAACTATATAGACGAGGCCTACCACGGCTACTACGGCACTGAACGCTCTGATCTCTTTATAGGGCAGAATGCCGCCTGGGATGCAGACGAACTCGTTGCACTGCTTCGCTGCGTGGTTTCCAATCCTCAAACCTTAAACGGCAGCGATTCCATCCAGGGCATCTTCTGCCGTGAGGATGACAACAACCAGCGACGTATCAACATGGTCCACCTAACCGGCCAGCTTTTCGGCGTCCGCGGCCTGGAGTCCCGCCAGGATTACCTCTACTTCGATGCGAATGGCAGCCTTAGGGATGCCCGCCAGGAGCCCGGGGCCTATAAGGCGCTTGAGCGCATGAACGCCATGGCTAAGGAGGGGCTCATCTCCGAAAACTTTATGAATACTGCAGACGGCAAAACCAAGCAGTATCTGGAGAATGACAGCGGCTTCATGCAATACGATTACAATCAGACCCAAACCATATATAATGATCCCGGTCAGAGCGTCTTTGACGAAGGCGAGGCCTACATGGCGGTCATGGTTCCGGTAGCCTTTTGGACGGACAGTGCCGATGGAGGCCAATACATGCGTTTCACCGAGTCCTGGCGCAGTGTCAAGACAGACGGCTGGGGCATCTCCGTCGCAGGCGTCAGGGAGAATGACGACAAGCTCCGCGCAGCCCTTAAGCTAATTGACTTTGCCTATTCCGAGCGCGGCATGATCCTGATGACTTACGGCCCCGATGCCTTCATCAAAACCAATCCGGACGGCAGCTACGTGACTTTCCCGTTCAACGGACAGGAAATGCCCGAGATCGCCGATAAGACCCGCGAGGAGTTATGGTCCATAGCCGACGGAAACTACACCAATTACGCGCGTCAGTATCTGGGGTCCACACTGAGTTTCGTCAAACTTCAGGCTTTTGAGTATCAGTGCACCAGCGATGTTGGACGTAAGGGCGCGGGTCACATCTCCAACGCCATTGCTCTGGGCACCGTAAAGCATCCGGAACTCGCCGTAACGGAGAATCCCTGGTATATGTCTGTTCCGACGGTGCTTCCTAACACCAAGGCTGAGATCGATCTGCTCAACACATATACCCAGCTTACCCCAAACGGCAGATTTTCCATAAACAAGGATGGCGAGAATCTTTTTATCAATGAGATCGTTGCCGGCTATACCGAACAGGACATGGGGAGCGCTGACGCCTCCTCTGCGAAGGTTGCCGATGACTGGGGTGGCAAACAGTACCTGACGCTTAAAACCGATGCCTGGAACAGGCTTCTTGGATATTACGACTCAATCAAGTGATGCAAGGTCGGAGGGAGACTGACATGTACGGAAAACAGATGAGACTGCAAAAGATCCTGTGCTATCTGGCTCTTGTATCGAGCGCGGTCATTTTTCTGTATGCGCTTGGGATCATGACCGACTTATATGATACGCTGTACTCTACGATGCGAGATCCGGCCGATCTGACCCGTACGGACGTACCCGGCTCTATCATCTACTACGACATGCAGCCCTTTAATGCCCTCTTTCTACGCTGCGCTGTGCTCCTGATCCTGCTGGCATGCCTGCTCTTTATCACCAACACCCACACCCGCAGGCACTATTATATCAGCAACTTCCTCTCGGTCACGGCCTTCGCGGCGGTTAATCTCTGCGCTGCATTATACGCGGGCAGGGAGATCAATATCTACAAAGAACGTTTCCTAAGCTTGGACTTCGGTGCCCTCAAGGTACATGCGGCGATGTGGAAAACGCAGTATACCGAGTCAACCTTTTGGTTTGACATGCATTATGCGGTCTTTGCCCTGTCTGTGCTCACATCACTGGGTCTTGCTGCCTGCACGGTTTGGAAGGTTTGGCTCATGAAGGAAGAAAGACGACTCAACGCAAAAGGAAAGGAGACGGAAGATGAATGACGAAAATGCGGTTCGGATCGAACGGATGCACTATACAAAGAACCGGCTTTCCGCAGGTCTTGCGCTTCTGTCCGTTCTCTTTGATGCACTCTATTTCATCAACATATATGAATCCGACGTGGGCTCCTGGTACTACAGCATCCTGATGGGCGCCTCGATACTGTATAACCTGATCTTCCTGTTGACGGGCTTTCTTAGCTCTGAGGGTGTTAAAAACGACAGGATTGCCTTTGCATATATCATGATCGCTCTGGGACTTGGTCAGATACTGCGCATATTTATCTACCCGGTCAGGGCCTGTACTGCCACTGTCACCATCGGAGATAAGGTGGTTACGGTGATGGGACGCGGACAGTTCACCTTCTGTGTGCTATGGCTGCTGCTCTCCGCTGCCTGTATGTTTGCAGGCGCTGCGGTCAGCATCAACCGTTGCCGGTTGCTCAGAAAGACGTCCGTGACGTCGGGACACAAAACCTTAAGGAAGGAGACACAATGGCCCGGCTAAGTATTCAGCATGTGGACAAAATCTATAACGGCAATACGCCGGCGTTGTCTGACTTCTGCCTGGATGTAGAAGATGGTGAATTGATCGTACTGGTCGGACCTTCCGGCTGCGGCAAGACCACCGTCCTGCGCGTGATCTCGGGCCTGGAGAACGTTACCTCAGGTCGTCTCCTGCTCGATGACAGGGATATCACCCGGACCCCGGCCAGCGACCGGGATATGGCAATGGTATTCCAGGACTACGCCCTCTACAGCCACATGACTGTCTACGAAAACATGGCCTTCTCACTGACGCTGCGCAAGGAGGATCCTGACATCATCCATAAGAAGGTCTTTGCCGCGGCACAGATACTGGGTCTGACGGAAAGGCTCAACGACAAACCATCCCTGCTCTCCGGCGGCCAGCGCCAGCGGGTGGCAATGGGGCGTTCCATCGTGAGAAATCCCAAGATCTTTCTCTTTGACGAACCGCTTTCCAACCTCGACGCAAATCTCAGAAGTGCGACCAGACATGAGATCCTGCTGCTGCATAAGCGCCTGAAGGCCACCATGCTATACGTTACCCATGATCAGACCGAAGCCCTGACGCTGGCCGATCGTATCGTCTGCATGTCCAATGGCCATATCCGGCAGGTGGGCACACCGGCGGAGCTCTATGACTCTCCCGCCGATCGCTTTGTAGGGGGATTCATCGGAATGCTGCCCATGAACTTCTTCGACGCCACAGTGCGCGATGGCTGGCTTGAGGGCAGGGGATTCAGAACGGCGCTCACTGAAGCGGAGAGGGCCGCGCTGCAGCCATACGCCGGGAGGGAGATCGAGCTCGGCGTCCGCCCCGAGGATCTACTTCCGGGTAACGAGGCGACACTGAACGTCTTTTCCAACGAAAATATCGGTATGCATACCCTGGTGCACGGGCATATCGGCGATCATGACCGAATTTGCGCGAAACTCAAAGGCTGGCACGATTACCGCGCAGGCGACAGCATCGACGTCGCTCTCACTTGCAAACACTTCTTTGACAAGCACAGCGGCATCGCCATCAGGGGAAAGGAGTACGCATGAATACAGCAAGATCATACCGGATGCCCGAATGCCTTCGCAGATGCTGCGTAGGCCTAAAGCGCCGTCCATCAATGATCGCACTTTCCGTGCTGATCATTGCCTTACTGCAGTATTCCATGAACCTTTCGCATATTTCCAATACCACTGCCAGGATTCAGGGCAGCGGCATGGGCCTGTGCAGCTTTGCCACGATGCTCTTTTCCATACTCTCTTTGGTCTGCTGCTTAAACGCCTTCCCGCGACGAAAAAAACCGGTCACCCCAATGTTGGTACTGATGTTCATCATGTTTGCCGTCATCATTGGCTGTGACATCCGTTACCGGGATCTCATCATGACAGCACTCAATCGGGCGGATGACCCCATCAGGCTGGATGCCTCGACGGCTTATATTGCATATGCCTTCAATGCCCTGCAGGTCCACATACTGCTCGTGGGTACGGGCGCGGTGTTAGTCGCTCTTCTGCCTCTTTATTCCGGACTGCTTGGCAAAATCAAAACCCCCGTAACCGTAGAGGACAACGAGCGGATCGGCGGCATCACGATGGAAGATCGAAATGAACAGAAAGATGCGGAGGGATGATATGTCAGAAAACAGACATACAACGCCTGAAGAAAACATGGCAACGATTGAATATTACAGGCTGCATACAGGTGCGGTCGAGGTCCTGACCGGCGTCGATGAGGATAACTCTCCCGATGTTACGGCAAAGGATAGGCAAAGCTGCCGCTCCGGTCCGAGGCTTAGCCTGAAGGACACAGCCCGTGCTGTTCTGATCAAAATGTGGTTTGCGGGCTCAGTATGCTTTTTCGTCTTCTGGGGGCTGAGCGCCTATATCGCTGCAACACCGGAGCTGATGCTCGTTTTCGGTATCGCTCTCGGTCTGGTGACGGATCTTTTGACGAACGGTATTCTCCGTTCCTGCGCAAAGACTTCCGGGGCCAACGACCGATGGATGATGTTCCCGAAGAATCGGCGGATCAGCTTTCTTTTCAATATACTTTACGCCCTGGCGCTGCTTTATTGTGTCAGTGTTTTTTACACGCTGCTCAATCGCTCCCTGTCCGCGATCACCGGCAATGCAAAGAGAGTGACTGTAGGCGTCGGCCCGGTCCTGTTCGGTACTGTGTATACGGCGTTTGATCTGTTGTTCATCCAAATGAAGCGCCTGATGCAACGGATTGTCTCAGATGCGAAGAAAAAAGAGGAATAAAAAATGGCATATCTTATGCTGAGAGGTATTAACAAGATATATCCCAACGGCTTCCACGCGGTTCATGATTTTGATCTTGAAGCGGAGAAGGGTGAGTTCATCGCCATCGTGGGTCCCTCCGGCTGCGGAAAATCCACTATCCTGCGTATGATCGCCGGTCTTGAGGATATTTCGGGCGGAGAGATCCTGATCGACGGTATGCGCGCCAATGAGAGAAATCCGCGGGAGCGCGGTGTGGCCATGATCTTTCAGAGCTACGCGCTTTACCCCCATATGAGCGTATATGAAAACATCGCCTTCAACCTTGAGCTTAAAGGAGCGGACGACGAGTTTATAGACGAAAAAGTACGAAATATCGCGCGTATCCTCAATCTTACTGACTATCTTGACCGAATGCCGGGGACGCTCTCCGGTGGTCAGCGCCAGCGCGTCGCAATCGGCCGTGCGCTCATCCACAAGGTTAATATTTTTCTGATGGACGAGCCGCTGTCAAACCTTGACGCCAGACAGCGCTTTGACATGCGCACGGAGATCACCCGGATCCATCGCGCGACCGGGGCTGCCACTATCTATGTCACCCACGACCAGACAGAGGCCATGACCCTGGCCGACAGGATCGTTGTCATGAAGGATGGCTATGTGCAGCAGGTCGGCACACCAAAAGAATTGTACTTCAGCCCCGTCAACACCTTTGTTGCAGGCTTCATTGGCGATCCACCCATGAACCTTATCCGGGGGAAGGTAAAGGATGGGAAGATACGCATCTGTGGTCAGACCCTTAATATCAGTCACAGACTCGGAAAAAAATGCGATGAATATGAGGGAAAAGAGCTTATCTTCGGATTCCGCCCCGAAGCCGTTTCCCTTGACGAGCGCGAGGACGCCTATGTTCTGCCTGCTTACGTGGAATTTACGGAAATGCTGGGTGACAGCGTAAGCGTCTATGTCCGCATGGAGAATGAGACACTGATCCTCAAAGCGGACCCCCACGATGCGCCTGTGGCCGACAGTGAGATCATATTCTCAATTCCCTTAGAAAGCGTCTGTTTTTTCGATGCCGGGACAGGAAAATACATATAAAAAAAGGAATCACTGTGATTCCTTTCTTTCCCGCTCTTCCATTTCCCGTAATTTTGTCAGATATCTCTCATTATCAACCGGCAGACGCAGACGGCATCCCTCCCATGCAGAGAGATAAGCCGCGTTTATCAGCTCAAGCGTGGCGATGCCATCACCGCCCGGTGCGATCAGCGGTTCCCGGTTGTGAATGGCCGCTTCAAAGTTCTGAAGCATGCTTTCATAGGCGTGTTCGTCCTTGTCAAACAAAATACATTCCGTCTGCATGCCGAGCTGCTGACGGCTCACCACCTGCGCGGTCTTTGCATAGCTTCTGCTATCCATATCAAAACGCGTGATGCTCAGTGTTTTGTCATCAAGCAGGATGCGGCCCTTGGTGCCGGCAATCTCCAGGCGCTTGGTTATCCCACCCTCACCGGTAGTGAGGATAATGGTGCCGGTAACCTTTCCGGGATAGTCCAAAACAAGCGTCGCCTCATCATCCACCATGAATTCATTGTATTTTCCGAACGGAATGTCGGCGTATACCGCTTGAGGAGATCCAAACAGCCATAACCAGAGGTCAAGCAGATGGTGTCCCTGATTTAAGATCATTCCTCCGCCTTCTCCTGACCAGCTGCTGCGCCATTCCCCCGAGCGATGATAAAAGGATGTACGGAAAAATCCGCTGTCGATCAGGCCGGCCCGCATAATCTGCCCGATGGCATTGGAATCGAGCAGTTCCTTGATCTTTCGGTGCGCAGCATAACTCCGCTGTTGGCACATCATCGCGTAGACCGTTCCGGCACGTTCTGCGGCCTCCTGCATGCTTCTCGCATCCTCTGCCGTGGTGCCCATGGGTTTGTCGCACATAACGTGTTTGCCTGCTTTAAGCGCCCGGATCGTCATGGCCGGATGCAGCTTGTGGGGTGTCGCGATTAGTACCGCGTCAAATCCGTCGGAATACGTATACAGCTCATCCTCACTTTCGAAGATACGAACCGATTCGTTCAGCGTCTCTTTTGCCCATGCACAGTTTTCACGGGTGTGGGTGCACACAGCTACAAGCTGCATTCCCTGAATACGTCCGTTATTAAGCATGACGGCATACTTCCTGCCCATGCCTCCTATGCCGATCACGGCACAACGGATTGGCTGTTCCGATACCATCTCTTTTCGTGTGTTCATACTATTCCGTCCATTCCGATTTTTCCAGCTCGTCAATTCTTGCCTCAATCATTGCGTATTGATAGGTTTCCTTCATCTCCTGTTCCGTCAGCGTGCCTCCCATGGCCTCACGGATATCCCTGAACAGATCCATAGGCACGGCTATGCCTCCATTGCCCGGCATCCAGTCCAGGGCATCCAGACGGCCGAGAGCACGTATGGCGTTGGTAAGCCTTGCATCTGCCCTGGTTTCCTTCTGAACGTTCTTCCTAAAGGCGTCTCTGCCTTGAATGAGAAAGATTACGGACATCACAGCATCAAACATATTGGATAGCAGTATGGAGTAACCGATAGCTTCGATATTCATGCCGTAAACCCTTGTCAGGAACAGAAACAGGGGTATGCGCACGACAAAAAGTTTCATAAAATTGACGATCGTCGGCAGCTTCGTCTTCTTCATTGCGTAGAGGAAGCCGCAGCACACGGAGTCGGTGGCCGCAAATATAAAATCCCAACGCTCGATCGTATAGATCCGTGCAATCCCGTCGGCAAGCGCGGCATCACCCTTTGAGAAGAAGGCGATCAAATGGCCGCTCGCAAGCCATACAGCAGCAAAAAGCACGGAGGAGACGACCGTCATGACCAGCGCGGCCTTACGAAATACCGTATCCGCACGATCATACTGGCGTGCCCCCAGGTTTGCTGCGGTCACTGTCGTCTCCGCATCCTGAAAAGAGGAGAGCGGGGTGGTCACCAATGCAACTATACGCCCGCAGCAGGCAAAGGCCGCAAGGCCGGGACTTCCGAATATCGCATAGAGCCCGTTGCAGACCACCTTGGCTGAACTGGTCAGAACACGCTCTACCATCAGCGGAAAGGATTGTTTTGTGAAATCGACAAGGAACGTACGGGTAAACGTTACATTTTTCCACCGGACCCGGAACACACTGCCGGGGCTGAAAAAACCGTGGAAGGAAATGATCGATACCGCGGCAGCAGCGATACAGGAAGCAGCGGGAAGCAGGTAAACCGCAAACGAAAGCGTGACCAGCGCCTGATTGACCAGGTACATGATGGTCACGTTCAGCACGACCTTGATCCCCAGGGTTGCCAGATTACATCTTGAAACCAGGCGCGTATTTCCCCGCGCCTTTTCCGTCGCGTAATAAACCTGATTGAGCGATGTGAAAAACAGGCTAAACATGCTGATCGAAAAATAAATGGATGAAGAAGGGATCAGTTCCTCCGGAAACGCGCACAGGCGCATGATCGGACCGCTCGCCGGTATGAAGATGCAGAGCACGGCGGAAACAGCGAACAGGATCAGGAAAAAAACTGTGCTGATGTCGTGATGGATAGCTTCCATGTCACCCGCACCGAAAGCGTGGGAAATACGAATACCGGCCGCGATCGAGACAGAAACGAATACCATGTTGAAAACCATCTGCAGATCGTTGACAAGCAGCACTGCCGAAACCATACTCTGACTGATGTTGGCAACCGTCAGGATATCAAAAAACTGAAAGCCGACCTGAATAAAGGAATACAGCAGTAATGGCAGCGCTGTCTTCACTAACAGTCCTGCCGGTTCCATGGTCAGAAGCTCCTGCCGCTTTGTCATTTCCTTTGTAATACTCTTTGAAAGCTCTGTCTTTTCGTCGGATTTCATCGTATCCCTGTCATACTGCGGCCTTTTGTCCCGCAAATCACTTGCGTTTTATAAAAAAATTATATCAGACTTTTTCTCTTCTGTGTATTATTTACGGGTTCATAAGTCTTGAATGGCTTCCCTGTTTTGTTAACTGCCGCAGAAACGGGTATGATTTTGACTCAAGGTATCAGGACGGACTAGCAAGCAGAAGAGAGAAGAAGATCATGGACTTCTATATCTGAGGGACGTTCGGAAGGAAGATCTTGATATAATGTTCCTCCTAGAGCTGCGTTGATAAATTGTATTCCTCTGCATATTCCCAGTATCGGAATATTATTATGAACAGCTTTATCCAGTGAAATCATTTCCATCTTGTCTCTTCTATTGCAGGATAAAACAGTATCACTATGTAACTCTTCATTATATATTCCGGGGAAAACATCATGTCCTCCTGTAAATAGAAGACCATCACACGTATCTATCAGTTGTTTTATTATTTCCTTATCCGTAGTAATGCTCTTTGAACAGTTCTCACGGTCTTCGATACCCTTTCCGATATTTCTTCACGAGAAATTGTAGGATCCTGTTTTAATACGGCAAGTACAGATTGCTCTGTAATGTTTAATGCCTCTCCTGTTCTATAAGTGACATTTGTAGTGACATTGGAAATGTCACTTATAATCGATGGTCTGTACAGAACAAACTTAAACCCGTTATTACTTCTTTCGTACGAATACTTAATTCCTGCATCTTTGCAAAGACTGTTAATTCTCTTAAAGCCACTTCCAAACTTCTCGATGGACTTCGTCAAATACAGTAGCTTACCAGAATGATGGGAACATCCTCCATCTCCTCGCGTACACTCTTTGCCACGGTCAGCCCATCCATGCCGTCCATGTTAATATCAAGGAAAATGATCTCCGGACGGTCACCCATGTCTCAAAAAAACTTCAATAGCAACAGCTTATTGCTTATTTTCCCTCGCATCTCGTTCCATAGTCTCCTTGACAGCTCTGTAAATAAATGCACTAACAGATTCCCCCTGACCGGCAGCATGTTCTTTTATTTTTTCTTTTTCGCCCTTAGGTACCTGGAACCTGAGTTCTTCTATTTTCTCTCGATACTTATATGTTGCTCTTTTTTGTGCATCCGAAATTCCCATACTGATCCATCACCTTTATATAATAGAAATAATAAACAAAA
>JAEEGL015749171.1_pt1 | contig 13224 bp, 10 predicted proteins | sample 9134231 | NCBI WGS metagenome assembly JAEEGL01 (sample SAMN16246548, study PRJNA631951) | gut metagenome | biome: gut microbiome; feature: rumen; material: fiber-attached | host: Bos | place: Iran: Karaj | collected 2018-10
CCGAATGATCTCCGCCTCAAAGAATTCCTGTTGGAACTCGTTGAAATCGACGCTTATGGACAAGCTTTGCCCCTTGGGGATCTCGACACTGACTTCACCCTCTCGCGTGATTGACGGGGATTCTTCCCTAAATACAAATGACAGATCCGATTCCGAGGAAAAGAACGCTATAGAGACTTGATCCGTTGCCTTTCCACTGAAGCATCGTGGCACAAGGCCATCCATCCTGAACTTCTGCGCCGGCTTGTCCCTCAGGCAAATCGGCATATACCGCAACACGCTGTACCCCCCATTTTCATCCCGAACCACATTGAAGTCAGACTCCTCTCTGCACGACAACTTTTTCCTGAACGCCGCCTCTTTTGCACGGCATTCGCCATCCGTCAGACCAAGACCCCGATAGGCCGACATAAGGGCGGGAAGCATTTCGTCGATGGCAACCCTTTCCACCCGCAACCCGCAATCAAAGTAATAGTTCCTCTTTGAAATTCTCTGGATCATCCTTTCGTAAACCAGCAATATGGCGGCGCCTCTCATAATTGCCCCGCCGGCGATTTCGTGATGACCCGTCCAGCGGTCTTCAAAAACGGGCGCAGCCCCCTTGCACTTTGTTCTAGCGAACTTCTCGATACGTTTTTGCAGAAATCCCAATCCGCTCAATCCGCCGGCCAGAAAGACATAATCGAGATGTCCGCATTTACCGGCAAATTCCTCCGCAGTCCGCAAGATTGAATCTAGGACGGGCGCGCAGACTTGATCGCGGATTTCCCGTTGGGTAAACACGACGTTGCCATCGTCATCCATGACCTCTCGGTCTATGCCTCCCTTGTCCTTAAGCACTTTTCCCAGCCAGTTCTCAAATGCCCTCGGGATATTGAAGGAGTAGCGGTAATCGTCCTCGTAGTCTGCGGACAATCGCCCTTCCTTGATCTGATGCCAAGTCCGCTCCAGCTCGAGCCAATCAATGAACCGCGTCCGATCACGCCTGAAGTCTTCAATCATCAATTGATAGGCCTTTTCCCCTGTCATGGTCCGTCTGGCCATTTTCTGCGCGAGCAATCGCCAGAAGCGCTCGTCGATGTCCCAGCCGGCCGCAGCTTTCCCATCCGCCCTGCAGACTTCCCAGGCCATCCCGCTCTCTCCCACTTCCTGTGCGACAATGTCCGTAGTTCCGCCGCCGCAATCTATGACCATGTACCGCTCCCCTTTCCCAATGCTGAAGGGAATGCTTTGCGGAGAAACCATGGTTGTGAAGCTGCACGCCGCCCCCTCCGGCTCAAGAATGGCAACATAGTCTTCCCCCAATCCAAATCGGATGGCGTCTCCCATCAGCTTCTTCGCCCGCATATCCCAGATGGTGGGGATGGTAACGCCCCATTTGACTTCATTGGCCGAAATCCTAATCTGGGAAGAATTGATGGAATTCATCGTGGCGTCCTTCAGGCAACGCAAAAACACGCCGATTACGTGGACGAGACGGTATTCGACATCCCCGGACCCCGTAATCTTCGGGTCTGCCGAAGCCTCATTGTGAAGAGCCATCTTGAAATAGTCGAACAGAACCCAGTCATTTCCCGTCTTTTTCTGCTTGATGGCCGAATAGCCATTGTAGATGTCATTTCCGTAGTACACGTCCGGATTTGCGGAATCCGAAATGCCATGGATCACGAGGCTGTCGATGCACTTCTCGATTTCGTCCATCCTCGACTTCTTTATGAGAAAGGCCGTCCTCGTCTTCGCATACCCCTCCGACGATTTCCTGTTGACATACTGGAAGCGCTGGCAAATGGCCTCGCTTGCAGGCCCCCACACCACGCCGGAGTTGGCGGTTCCAAAATCGATTGCTGCAACAAATTCCTTCATGGAAAGACCTCAACAGGGGAAACTAGGCATCGGCGGAAGTTCCGTCGACATCCTGGATTTCAGAAACGGAAACAAGAGCCTTTCTGACTTCCGCATTGGCGCAGTTTTCCACCAGGCCAAGCTTTTGAACAGACTCAACGACATAACGCAAGTCTTCACCAGGCTCCACTTTCCTTGATTCCATGGTGGCGGAATCGAACGGTTCGTTTAGGGACGGCAGAATCAACATGTCCGCAAACCGATCCCGCTTGTCGAATTCCCTGGCGAGGTCGTCAACCTCTTCCAACCGTTCGCCCAGAAATGACATTCCCCGCTTAATCTCTTCAATCGTCTTCCGCAAGGAATCCGGATTTTCCAAGCCCTGCTGCCGCAGAACCTCGGCATTCTTCAACCCATCGACAAAGGACACCAATTCCCTGACATCAAGGTTGCCCGCCATGACCTCAAAAAGTCGCCGCGAAAAGGCGTCAAGCAGCGATTTTGCACGAAGCTGCTTCATCTTTTCGTCAACAAGGTCGACCAGCGACAGGAACTCGTGGATGAAGCGGCGATACCCCTCTTTCCTTTCGGCGCCCGACATGACCTGGCTTTGCTTCAGCGCAAGGACCTTGGCATTGCATTCGCGGATGTCCCCGTCGACTGTTTCAATTTTGTCTTCGAGAGCCAATAGCCTGTCTTCGTAGGAGCGGCATTTCTCCTCAAATGACTGAATCCGCACCGTCAAAACATCATTGGCCCTGCGCAGGTTCTCGATTTCTTCCCGCAAACGTTCGATGGAGGCGTTCGTCGAAGGCTCTTTTCGTTCGCACTCCAAGACGGGATCAGCGCAGTCGCCACATCCGTCAAGCTGGCGTCCGTGACAGAAATCGTCGGCTATTTTGAGAATGATGTCGGACAATTCCAGGTCCTTCTTCCATTTGGCGTCGATCGCCTCGTAGCCGAGAAGCGCACCAAGAATGTTCCCCGTCACCGCGCCGGTCGAGTCGCTGTCCCCACTGTGGTTGACGGCGGCCACGATGCCGCCGGAGAAGTCGTCCTGGTGCCTTAGCGCGCAGAAGATCGCGATGGCCAACGTCTCTTCCGCCACCCAGCCTTCGCCAAGTTCCCGGATGCAGTCCCTTTCGTTGTCCCAGCTGTTTGCAAGCCTGACGGCAAGGTTGATCGTCGAAACGAGTTCTCCGACATGCCCGTCATCCGCGAACATGTCCGCAACGGTGTCGCGCGCCTCCAACACGATGCCTTCAAGTGACTTCGGCCCCAGTTCTCCATGGGGATAGACAAGACGGTTGACAATGTGCGCGAGCACGGCGGCAGACATGTAGCCAAGGGAATGCCCGTGCGTAAGAGCGGCGATGTTCGCCGCCTCGCCATCCACCAACGTCATATCACGCCCGGGGAGGGTGTAGAGGAAGCCGGCGGGGGCGATCCGCATGATGCCACCGCAGCCCTTTGAGTCGTTCAAGGGGTGGCGGATGGGGTCGCAGGGCGTTTTCCCGATCTGGCTGCGAAGTGCGGAAACGCATGTCGTTCCCGGCGCCCGGCGGTTGTAGAGCCGCGGTTCGTCCGCCAGCCACGAGTGGGAGCGCCTGTCCTCAGGCGGCAGCGCGTCAAGTTCCGCCTTGCGTTTCGCAAAGGGCACTTCCTGCGTCTTGAGCCAGTCCTCATAGTGCCGGGCGATGTAGACGTAGGGGGCCGCCCCGGTGCCGCGCGGACGATTTCGCGTTTCGCCGTACAGCAATCCTGTGGCGGTAAAGAGCGTCATCTGAGTATCGTCGGATATGAGCGCCTTCCTTGTCTTTGAATCAAGGCTGTATTCCGTTATGCCGTCCTCGCCGAAGCGCTTCAGGAGCTGCTCTTCCCCCATGAACTCCACAGGATACCCAAGCGCATCTCCGGCGGCACCCCCGATGAGGCACCCCCTGACCTTGTCAAGATAGGCCTCAGACTGTTTGCTTTTACTTCTCATTTTCCTCATTGCCTCTCCACCCCCTCTTGCAAAGCCTCTCGCATGAGACGCAAAACGAGCGGATTCGGGCGGACTTGGGGGTTGCGGGCGACAAAGTAATCATGGTCGGCGGCATTGCGGTTGTCGCGGACGTTGAAGAACTCGTCAAAGGCCAATCCGATTGCTCCGGAACGGGAGACGCCGGCCGTGCACTGAACAACAAGCGGCAAAACGTCGTCACGGACAAACCGCGCGACCTGTGCCGCCAACTCACCGTCAAAAAGGATCGGCATGTCGTATTCCCGCCAAGCTTCATCCCATGTCGTGCAGTCGTCGAAAGTCAGGCAAAGCAGGTTTTCGTGCGGACGTACACCCATCTTTACCGGAAAGGAGTCATCCCAGCCCCCTGACGAGCGGATGGAAATCACGCGGCTTCCCGCGAGTAGCGCAAGCCACTCGTCTTTCGATAACCGGCCCAGGAACTCCCGATTGACAACATCGATCTTCATCGGACTTGCACCTCCGCGATTAATGCCGTCTGGTTCATCGGGCACCGTCAGCGATAGGACCGGATGCGCACGTCGATGGACGTGTCGGAGAGAAGGTCCGTCACGCGGTTCACGGGCGTCTCGGAGTAGTGGTAGGGGAAGAGGACTTTCGGCTTGATGGTCCGCGCCGCCTTGGAGACCTGCTCCGGCGTCATCGTATAGGGCTGGTTGCAGGGCAGGAAGGCGACATCCACGGGGCCCAGCTTCGCCATTTCGGGGATGTCTTCGGTATCGCCGGCGATGTAGATACAAAGGCCGTCCAGCGTCAGGACATAGCCGTTGTCGCGCCCCTTGGGGTGGAACTTCGTCCGCCCGCTCGTCATGTTGTAGGCCGGAACGGCGGAGAGGGAGATGTCCTTGCGGATGACGCGGCTTTCGCCGTTCGTCAGCGCCGTGCCGGAGCCGAGCATCTTCTGGACGGCCGGATTTGCAAAGACCTGCGTGTCGGCCTTCCGCAAGGCGGCGATGGCGTCTCGGTCGAAGTGGTCGAAATGCTCGTGGGTCACGAGAATGATGTCGGCTTTCGGGAAGGCCGCGTAGTCGGTCACGGGCGGACAGCCCTTTCCGACGGGATCGACCTGGATTTCAAGTCCGTCATACTGGATGCGCAGGCTGGCGTGCTTGATTGCGGTGATTACGACGTCCTTGCCGCTTAGGGTCTTGAACGTGTCGGTCGGGTTGTCAGCCGCGAGGCTGGTGGTTGCAATTGAGGTCGTCATGGCAAGTGTTGTCAGAATGGTCCAAAATTTCATGGCGGACATTCTACAGGATGTCCCATCCAAAAGTCAAATTTAAAACCCGGGAATGCCCTTGTTTCATTTTTTTGTTGCTTTTTCCCTCGAAAACCGCTATTGTCCTTATATGCGTATAAATGGCATTTTCGCCGTTTCCGATATCCAACGATGAAGTTTGTCCGTCATCTTTTCGTAGCGGCCGCTTTCCTGACGCTGCCAGCCTTGGCCGACGGCAAGGGAGCCGATGTCGAGTTCCGCGACCCGTTCTGGCCCATCGGCTACAGCCCGGCCAAGGAGGAGCCGCCTCCTCCGCCTCCCCCACCAAAGGTCGAAGTCAAGCCGACCCCCGCAAAGCAACCCGAAGCGCCGCCTCCTCCGCCCGAACCTGAACCTGACTGGCGCGCGGCCATGCGACTCCTCCGCATTTCCGGCTATGCCGAGAGCGGCGGGAATCGCACCTGTGTCATCAATGGCAAAACCGTCTCGGAGACGGAGAAGATTTCAATTGTCCATGACGGATTCCGCTACACCTGGCGCCTCGACGTCATCGCCCCCCAGAAGTCCCAGATGCGCTTTTCGCGCGTATCCGTGACGCGTCTCGCACAATAGTTTTTCCCGAACACAAGGAGAATGAACATGAACCTCAGCCTCAAAACTCTAACCATCGCGCTGGCCACCTCTGCCGCAATCGCCATTGGCCAGGAAGCCGTTGACAATCCGGGAGGGCCTGGCGCCGCCCCGGCCGCCGCCGTCGAAAAGGCCAAGGAAGTCGTGGCCGCAGTTGAGGAGGTCAACGCTGATGGCGCAGCGGCTGTTGAAAACGTTGAAGGCGCCGCTGGCGCGGCCGTTGAAAAGGTTGAAAAGGTTGAAAATGCCGCTGACGCGGCCGTTGAAAAGGTTGAAGGCGTTGAAAAGGCTGAAGACGCTGCGGCTGCCGCAGCCAATGTGCCGGACACCGAAGAGGAACTTGAAGGCGTCACCGTCACCTCCGGCGAGGATCCCGACAAGATCACCGTCTCGCTCGACGCGGTGGAACTCGAGGACGTGGTCCGCCTCTTCACCCGCCTTTCCGGCGCCAACATCATCTGCAACACGACAAACCTCCATGGAACCGTCACCGCGAACCTCGCGGACATCGGCTGGAAGCCCGCCCTCAAGGCCATCCTCCGCCAGCAGGGCCTCGCGCTCATGGAGGATCCGCTGAATCCGGACGTCTATGAAATCGGCGTCCCGCCACCAGCCGGGAAGGAACCATTCATCTCGAAGACTTTCAAGCTCAACTACCTCAAGGCTTCCGAGGCAGCCACGATTCTGCGAAATTTCCTCGGCCTCGACGCCACCGGCGGCAAGACGACTGGCGTTAAGAAGGCCGTCCAAAAGGACAAGGACGGCAAGGTCATAGAGGAGGTCGAGGCCATCGCCAACGAGCAGAAGGGCTATGTCGTCGCCCATCCCGCCGCCAACACCGTCATCGTGAGCTGCCGCGGAGAAGAGAAGATGCGCGAGGTGGAGAAAGTCATCGCCGACCTCGATGTCATCCGCCAGCAGGTCTACATCGAGGCGAAGATCGTCCAAGTCAGCGGTGAAGCCTCCAAAAAGATAGGCATCGACTGGAGCATTCTCGACGGCTACACGATTAAGGCCGGCCCCTTTGGGCGCCAGTACACAAAGGAACAGCGCCGCACAGTGGAAACGACGTCTGGAGGAAAATCCACTATTAACTGGGGTGGATCCGAGGATCCCGTAGCGAGTACGATCATAACACCTGCAACCGAGTCGTCAGCGGCGACATTCGCGCCGATGACGGAGGGAACGACCTATGATCCGACAACCTATCGTCCTCTGGGACCCGTGTCTCTCGACGGCGATTCACGTTTCGGAGATCTCTGGGACGGCTTCTACCGTTCAACCGCCGACATCAAAAAGACACCTGTCACGGGAGAATGGACCAAGAACAGCGAGAAAAGCCGACTTCATGGAAGCTATATTAGCGATATCCACACCGCCATTTTCGAGGCCCCGGCATTTCAAGTGGCCTTAAGCGCGCTTGAAACCTCTGACGACATCGCCCAGATTTCCAATCCGAAACTCATCGTCGCGAACGAGGAACCCGCTGTCATTGACATGACTACGAAAGATCCGTACGTTGAACTCTCAAAGGAAAACAACTCAGACAACAACTCCGTATCCTATTCTGCCGAACTCAAGGAGATTCCCAAGGACAGCAACACGCCCGTGCCCTACATTGAAGGGGCTTTCTTTACATACGGCATCCGAGTCGATGTCACCCCACGCATCAACAATGCGTCGAACATCACCGTCGTCATTGAACCTATGATCAGCTCCGTGAAAGGCACCAAAGAAGTGACCCTTGACAGCGCAACGGACACAAGAATGGAATATCCGATTTTAGATGTCAAGCGTGTTCGCACAACCTTCTCGCTTGGCGACGGCCAAACGGCAGTCATTGGCGGTCTTACAACAACAGGAGACAAGGAGATCGTCAAAAAGGTTCCAGTCCTTGGCAGCATTCCAATTCTCAAGTACCTCTTCTCGCATACGGAAAAGGTCAAGCAACAGATTGAAACCATTATTTTCGTGACCGTCGGCATAGTCGATCCTGACAACAGGGAAACGACGATGGGGCTTCCCGATGGCGCGCGCCTTGTCCAGAAGCGAATCGACGAAAACGGCAGGATCATCGACAAGCGCTTCAAGGACCTCGAAACGGATGAACAGAAGCGCGAGGCCGACCGCCGCGAGGCCGAAGCCAAGGGTATTGCTGTTCGCAAGGTCGTGGAAACGCCGGAGCAGAAGCTCGAAGCCGATCTCCGCGAAGCCGAAGCCAAGGGGCTCGTCGTCCCCGAAGTCGTCGAAGAGTAGAAAGGAGTAAACCATGAAGAATTCCGTATTCACCTCAATCCTTATCACCGCGCTCTGCGCGCTCACGATTCACGCCCAGGCCTTGGAAGACAGCCAGTTTTGCGTGACGCCAGATTGGGAAATCGCCGCCGGCGTCGGCTCCATGGAGCTTGACAAAGGGCGCTTCGGCTTCGACGACAGCGGCATGGGCCTCAACTTGGGCATCCGCTTCTCCGACTCCTCCACACCGGTTGACGCGGAATGGCGCCTCTACGGCACCTCCTTATCGTTGAAAGACGGCGAGTATTCCGTTCCGGACGATCCCCGGGGCGGCACCTACGACGTCTACTGCAACGACGCCGAATACACGATTGTCGGGACGGACTTGTCCCTGCTCGCAAACTTCAACCGCGGCGGCCTTCTCAACCCGTATGTCGGCCTGGGCTTTCTCTACGAGGGAAGTCGCTTTGAGGCGGACGTCTACCAAGGCAACTACCACTATGGCTGGCCCCGCCATCCGGAAGCCGACTGGGAGGAGCATGGCTGGACCTACCTCATGCGCGCAGGTGCCGACCTGAGGGCAGACATCCTTTATGCTCGCCTCGACGCCAGCTACCTCGGCGAAATCTACGACGCAGATGACAATGGGCAGTTCCTCCTCTCCGGCGACATCGGCGCCTATTTCTGCCCGAAAGTCCGCGCCGATGTCTTCGGGCACTACTTCACCGAGTACAAGAGCTTTTACATCGGTGTCGGCTTGACCGTCGTCCTGTAGGCTGAACGCGATGGAAGCTTGATGCGATCTGTCCCCGCCGCGCAAAAGCGCGGCGGGGACAGAAACAGATAATAGATAACGGATAACAGATAACAGATAATAGATAGTAGCGAACATTCCATGAAGCCGATTTCGACAAGCACATACACATTTTCCGACCTGATCGGGTGCGGGTACGTCTATGTGGACAAGACCGCCCTGATATATCGCATAGCCGTTCCCGGCAAGGGACAGCTCTTTATCGCGCGACCGCGGCGCTTCGGCAAGTCGCTTCTCATCTCAACCCTCCAGTGCCTCTTCGAAGGACGACGCGAGCTCTTCAAGGGGCTCGCCATCGACAAGCTCCCGTGGGACTGGACGCCGATCCCCGTCCTCCGGCTCGACATGGGTTCCTCCCAGGCGAACAGCGGGGAGGAGCTTTTGCGGAGGCTCGACGGACAGCTCGACAACCTCCAGCACGACCTCGGGCTGGAACCGGAACCATGGGATTCCGCGCCGGCGCATTTCCGCAACATCTGCCGCGCGGCGGCAGCCAAGTCGCCCACCGGAAAGATCGCCATCCTCGTGGACGAATACGACAAGCCACTCCTGGGACTTCTCGGAAAGCCAGAGGTTTCAGGCGTCCGCGACGTGCTGAAGTCCTTCTACTCGGTGATCAAGACAACGGAGCCGCTGCAGCGATTCGTCCTCGTGACGGGCGTCTCGAAGTTCTCCAAGGTCTCGATCTTCTCGGACCTCAACAACCTCACGGACCTCACGATGGACGCGCGCGCGGCGCAGCTCCTCGGCTACACGCACGAGGAGGTCCTGGCGAACTTCGGCGAGCACCTCGACGCACTCGCGGAGAAGCTCGGAACGGACCGCGACAACGCCTTCGCCCAGCTCGCGCAGTGGTACGACGGCTACAGGTTCCACAGCGGCGGCCCCGACATGTTCAACCCGGTCTCCGTGGGCAAGTGCCTGGACACGCTGGAGTTCAAGAACTGGTGGTTCGAAACGGGGACGCCGACGTTCCTCGTGGAGATGCTGCGAAAGACCCCGCTCGACCTCGACAGACTGGAGGCGCCAGAGGAAGCCTTCTCTGTCTATGAGCCGGAGGCTCCGGCGATCCTCCCGCTCATGGTGCAGACGGGCTACCTGACCATCAAGGAGACGATCCGCACGCTCCAACGCGTGACGTACCGGCTGGGTTTCCCCAACCAGGAGGTCGCCGGCTCCTTCAGCTACCACTTCTCGAAGTCGGCGATCGGCCCGCGCGGCGACCTGCTGGACGGCTTCGACCTGCGCATGGTGCGCGCCCTCCAGGCGGGGGACGCGACGGCGATGATGGAGGCGCTGAAGGCGTTCTTCGCGGCGATCCCCTACGAGATAACGGTCGATGCCGAGCGCTACTACCAGTCGCTCTTCTACGCCGTCTTCCTGATGATCGGCCTTGACATCCAGACCGAGGTGCGCACGAACATGGGGCGCATTGACGCGGTCATTCAGGTCCCGGGCTACACGTACGTCTTTGAGTTCAAGATCCGGGGTACGTCCACCGCTGCTTTGGCGCAGATCCGGGAGAGGCGTTACTACGAACGCTACATTGCGCCAGGACAGTCCGTGGTACTCGTCGGCGCGGGCTTCTCGCTCAAGACGCGCAATGTTACCCGCCCAAGGATAGAAAAACTGCCGTAAAGGCGAATTGCGTTCGCATTCCATGTCCGCGAAGGCAAAATTGGCAGGTTCCGTCGTCGCGGGGTTCCCCTCCCCCGCCGAACAGTACATGGAACCGCCCCTTGACCTCAACGAACTTCTCGTCAGGCGTCCCGCCGCAACCTACTTCGTGCGCGTCTCGGGCGACTCCATGATTGGCGCCGGAATCAACGACGGCGATCTGCTGGTCGTCGACCGCTCCCTCCGCCCCGCCGACGGCGACATCATCATCGCCTGCGTCGACGGGGAGTTTACGGTGAAGCGCTATAGGGAAGAGGGAACAGGGAAGAGGGAACAGGAAAAAGGGAATAGGGAACGGGGAACAGGGAAGAGGGAACAGGGAACAGGGAAGAGGGTTCGGTTAGAGGCCGCAAACCCACATTATCCGACGATAGTTCTTGAACCTGGGCAGGAACTTGACTACTTCGGTAAGGTAACAGCCTGCGTACACCGCTTTTGAGGAGAGAAAAGAATATGACAAACGATTACAGAGACCTTGTCGTGTGGCAACGCTCAATGACATTATGCGAGGAAGTCTATTCGCTTCTTGAACACTTCCCGCAAAAGGAACAGTATGCTTTGTGTGACCAGTTGCGGCGTGCTGTTGTATCCATTCCTTCGAACATCGCCGAGGGCAACGGCCGCGATTCCCGTAGCGAATACGCACGGTTTCTCGCCATAGCACGCGGATCTGTCTTTGAGGTACAAACGCAACTAGACTTGGCCGAGCGGTTTGGCTATGTAACAATACCTTCAAGTGTACAAGCATTGTTGGCCGACATCAGCAAAATGCTCTTTGCAATGATCCGCAAACTCCGCTCCTCCTAACTCTTCCCTGTTTCCTCCCTCTATTCCCTGTTCCCTCTTCCCTGTTCCCTCCCTCCCCCATGTACGGCCTCGTCGATGGCAACAACTTCTTCGTCTCCTGCGAGCGCGTTTTCGACCGCAGCCTCGTGGGACGTCCTGTCGCCGTCCTCTCGAACAACGACGGCTGCTGCGTTTCGCGCTCGAACGAGTTCAAGGCCCTCGGCATCGCAATGGGCACGCCGTACTTCCAGCTGAAGGCGCGCGAGGCGTCGGGGGAGCTTTGCTTCCGCTCCTCCAACTACGAGCTCTACGGCGACCTCTCGCGTCGAATCGTCTCCATCCTCCGCGACGAGGCCCTTGAAGTTGAGCAGTACTCCATCGACGAGGCGTTCATTGTTCCGCCCTTGCAGGCCTATCTCGCCTACGGCCAGAGGCTGAGGAGCAAGATCCTCAGCTGGGTCGGCATTCCCTGCGGCATTGGATTCGGGCCGACGAAGACGCTGGCGAAAATCGCGAACCACATTGCGAAGAAGAGGCCGGAGGGCGTCTTTCTGCTGCCGGACGACCCGTCGGAAATCCTTGCGACGCTTCCCGCCATCGAAGTCTGGGGTGTCGGGCGGCGGCTTCCGGCCAAACTCCGCGCCATGGGGATCTTCACGGCGAAGGACCTCCGCGACGCCCCGGACGACACGCTTCGCGCCATCGGGGGCGTCACCCTGCTCCGCACGTCCATGGAGTTGCGCGGCATCCCCTGCCACGAGGAGCGCGACTACAACGCCGATCCCGATTCAATCACTTGCTCTCGCTCGTTCGGCGACCCCGTGACGACGCCGGAAGCCATCTCGGAGGCCATCGCCACCTTCACCGGGCAGGCCGCCGTAAAACTCCGCCGCCACGGTCTTCTGGCTTCGGGATGCAACATCTACGTCCAGGTCTTTGCCTCGGGCGGCGGCGGCCAATACGCCGACCGAACCGTTGTCTTCCCCCACCCCACCGACGCGACGAACGAGATGCTGAGCGCCATCCGCCGCGAAGTGGACGCGCTCTACGTCCAGGGGCTTCGCTACCGCAAGGCGGGCGTCATCTTCTTCGGACTGGAAAAGGCCGACGCCCCGCGGCAACTTGATCTCTTCACCGCGCCGGAGGACCCCGCCACCGCGGCACCAGGCCGTTCGAAACTCTACAAAGTCGTCGACGCCCTCAACGCGCGCTTCGGAAAGGGCGCCGTCTTCTCCGCCGCAGAGGGCATTGGGGAACGTTCGTGGCGCATGAAGCGCGACAAACTTTCCGCGCGCCCCACGACACGCTGGGACGAGCTGATCGTTGTCAAATAGCGGAGTATCCCCGTTCTCTCCCGGAAGCCGCCGGCAGACCGCGCGGCGCCTACGTGTAGCGCAGGACCTCGTCGACGGAGGTGTAGCCGTCGAGGATGTTGCGGACGCCGTCCTCGCGCATGGTGCGCATGCCGATTTCGCGGGCGCGCTCGCGGATGAGAAGGGTCGGCTTGCGCTCGTTGATCATTTCGCGGATCTGCGTGCCGACGCGCAGGTACTCGAAGATGCCCTTGCGCCCCTTGTACCCGGTGTTGTTGCAGACGGAGCAGCCGCGCCCGTAGTAGAAGCTGCGGTGGCCGACCTGGTCGCGCGTAAGTCTGAGGCGGCGGAGGATCTCGTCGTCCGGCTCGTAGGGCGTACGGCAGTCGCGGCAGTTCGTGCGGACAAGTCGCTGGGCGAGGACGGCCTCCAGCGTCGAGGCGACCAGATAGGGCGCCACGCCCATGTCGACGAGACGCGTCACGGCGCCGGCGGCGTCGTTCGTGTGGAGCGTCGAGAAGACCAAGTGGCCCGTGAGGGCGGCCTGGATGGCGATTTCGGCCGTCTCGAAATCGCGGATTTCGCCGATCATCATGACGTCCGGGTCCTGACGGAGGAAGGCGCGGAGGACGGCGGCGAAGGTGTTGCCGACCTGCGGGTTGATCGGCACCTGGATGATACC
>JAEEGL010332098.1_pt1 | contig 13223 bp, 12 predicted proteins | sample 9134231 | NCBI WGS metagenome assembly JAEEGL01 (sample SAMN16246548, study PRJNA631951) | gut metagenome | biome: gut microbiome; feature: rumen; material: fiber-attached | host: Bos | place: Iran: Karaj | collected 2018-10
ATATCGAACTGACCAAGCCCCGTCTCAACGGTGACGACGAGGAGAGCAAGATCGGCGCGCAGAAGGTGCTTCTCTATGTTCTCACCGAGGTCCTTAAACTGCTGCACCCCTTCATGCCCTTCATCACCGAGGAGATCTGGCAGGCCCTGCCGCACGAGGGGGAGGCGCTGATGATCGAGCGCTATCCCGAATGGAAGGAAGAGCTTTCTTTCCCTCAGGACGAGGAGAACTTTGAAATGGTCATGGCGGCGATCAAGGCAGTGCGTGCCCGCCGCAGCGAGATGAACGTACCGCCGTCGAAAAAGGCGCATCTCATCATCGCGACCGAAAAGGCCTCCGCCTTTGAGGCGGGTGTCAGTTATATCCGCAAACTGGCCTATGCCAGCGAAGTCAGCGTACTGCCCGAGCCGCCCGAGAAGACCGACGGCATGGTCACGGTCATCACTGACAACGCGCGTATGTACATGCCGATGGCAGAGCTCGTTGACATGGAGAAGGAAAAGGCGCGCATGGAGAAAGAACTTGCCAACGCTGTAAAGCAGCTTGCCGGGCAGATCGCGAAGCTCTCCAACGAAAACTTCGTGACCCGCGCACCCGAGAGCGTCGTCAACATCGAACGGGAGAAAAAGGCAAAGCTCGAGGCGCTGATCGAAAACCTTAAGGAGTCGCTGAAAGCCCTGGGAATCTGACAAAATTGAAAACGGCGGCGTTTTTCAACAAATGCCGCCGCATCGCAAAGCTTATAATGGCATCGCACCTCACAATGGTGTGGTGCCATTTTTCATTCAAGAGGTGAGATCACGATGAAGATAGCGGCGTCTTTTTCCTCTGGCAGGCTGACCGTTTACCTCTCCGGCGAGCTCGACCACCATGAGGCGGGCGGTGCGATCCGCGCTATCGGCGAGCTGATAGAGCAGTACATGCCGCGGGAATGTGTTATCGACCTTTCCGGGATTGTCTTTATGGATTCCTCCGGCATAGCCGTGATCATCAATGCCGGACGGAAGATGCGGACATACGGCGGCCGCCTGAGCGTGGAGAATCCTCCCGAGCAGGCGCGCAAAGTGCTCGAGGCGTCGGGGATCGACCGCTTGATCGCCGTCGCGATGAAAAGCTGAAAGGAGCAGAAGATGAAAGAGCAGAATTACATCAAGCTGGAATTCCCCAGCAGGAGCAGCAACGAGTTCTTTGCGCGGTCCGCGGCGGCAGCCTTTGCCGCGCAGCTCGACCCGACGCTCGAGGAGCTCGGCGATATCAAAACAGCCGTCTCCGAGGCCGTAACAAACGCGATCGTCCACGCCTACCCGGATTCGATCGGACGCATCGTCATGCGGCTGCGCATCATCGGCGCCAATACGCTTGAGATCATGGTCAAGGATTTCGGCAAAGGTATGGAAAACGTGCAGGAGGCCATGAAGCCGCTCTATACGACCGGCGGAAGCGAACGAAGCGGCATGGGCTTTACGATCATGGAAAGCTTTACAGACAAGCTGCGGGTCCGCTCCGAGCCGGGAAAGGGGACGACGGTCGTGATGCAGCGTGCGATCCGCCTGCGTCTCGGCAAGAGATGAGCGGGGATCTCTACAACGATATCCGCCTGGCACAGCAGGGCGACAAACAGCGCGCGGGAGAGATCGTGTCGGAAAACGCCGGTCTGATCTGGAGCGTCGTGCGGCGCTATATCGGCCGCGGCGTGGATGCGGAGGATCTTTACCAGCTTGGCTGTCTTGGTCTTCTTAAAGCGATCGATGGCTTTGACGAGGGCTTCGGGACGCGGTTTTCCACCTACGCCGTGCCGAAGATCTCGGGCGAGATCCGCCGCTTCCTGCGCGACGACGGCGCCGTCAAGGTCAGCCGCGGCGTCAAGGAGCAGGCCGCGCAGATTCGCGCTGCGCGCAGCGCGCTCGAACAGCGCATCGGCCGTGAACCTACGCTCACGGAGCTGGAGCGGGAAACGGGCATCAACGTCGAGGATATCGTCTTTGCCGAGACCGCTACCGGCCCGGCCGAAAGCCTGCAGAGGGAGTCCGGCGAGGACGGCTTCAGCCTGGAACTCGTGCTGGGCGACTATGCCGCGGAAGAAAAAATGCTGGAGCACGTTGCACTGCGCAGCGCGGTCGAAATGCTTCCCGAAAAGGAGAGACAGGTCATCGCGCTTCGCTTCTTTCACGGCATGACCCAGCAGAACTGCGCCCGTGTCCTGCACGTCTCGCAGGTGCAAATCTCGCGGCTTGAACGCAGGGCGATCGATGAGCTGCGTGAATTGCTGAAGGAAAAATAATGCGGCGGAAGGGCTGATCCCTCCGCCGTTTTTTATGCTTGTTAACAACGCGCATCTGTGGTAAAATCGCTGACATGGACGATTTTATGAAAAGATTTGTCGAGGCACGCCAGAACGTCGTGCGCTCTGACTTTGCACAACTCAATAACAGACAGCTTGATGCCGTTCTTGCCACGGAGGGCCCGCTGCTGATCCTTGCCGGAGCCGGCAGCGGCAAGACGACGGTGCTGATCAACCGCATCGCCAATCTGCTCAAATACGGCTGCGCCTCCGACAGCGATCGCCTTCCCGCCGGTGCGGACGAGGAGATGCTCCAAACGCTGCTGCGCGGCGGCGAGGCGGCGAAGGAGGCCGCTGCGCTCGACCCTGTGGCCCCCTGGCGCATTCTCGCCATCACCTTTACCAACAAGGCGGCGGGCGAGCTCAAGGAGCGCCTTGGGCGTATGCTGGGCGAGAAGGCGGACGACATCTGGGCCTGTACCTTTCACTCCGCCTGCGTGCGCATGCTGCGCCGCGACGCCGAGAAGCTCGGCTTTCCGAGCAATTTCACGATCTACGATACCTCTGACAGTCAGAGCCTCGCCAAGAAGATCATCAAGGAGCTGAATCTGGACGAGAAGAGCTTCCCCTTCAAATCCGTCCTCGCCGAGATCAGCCGCGCCAAAGACGCGGGGATCGGTGCGGCAGAGTATCTTAAGCAGGCACAGTCCGGCGGCGATTTCCGCCGCATCCGTATCGGCCAGATCTACGTCGAATACATGCGGCGCATGTTCGGCGACGGGGCGATGGACTTCGACGATCTGCTTTTCTTCACGGTGAAGCTGCTGCAGGAGGACGAAGAGGTAAGGCTTTACTGGCAGCGGCGCTTCCAATATGTTCTGATCGACGAGTATCAGGACACCAACCGGCTGCAGTATCTCTACGCCTCGCTCATCTCGGGCGGCTGGGGCAATATCTGCGTCGTGGGCGACGACGACCAGAGCATCTACAAATTCCGCGGCGCGACAATCGAGAACATCCTCTCCTTTGAGGACGAGTTCAGAAACTGCCGCGTGATCCGTCTCGAGCAGAATTACCGCAGCACAGGGCAAATCCTGGACGCGGCCAACGCCGTGATACGCAACAATAAGGGCCGCAAGGGCAAGGAACTGTGGACCGCGAGCGACAGGGGAGAGCCGATTAAGCTTTATGTCGCCGACAATGAGAACGACGAGGCGCAGTATGTCGCGTCGAAGATCATGGGCGCCTACGGCCGCGGTGCGAACTGGCGCGACCACGCGGTACTCTACCGCATGAACGCCCAGTCCAACCAGCTGGAATATGCCTTCAAACGCAACGGCATCCCATACCGCATCATCGGCGGCACACGCTTCTTTGACCGTGCCGAGATCAAGGACGTGCTGGCGTATTTGTGCGTGATCGCCGTGCCGGGGGATGATCTGCGCCTTGAGCGCATCGTCAACAACCCGCCCCGCGGCATCGGCGCGAAGAGCGTTGAGACCGCGATGGATCTGGCAAGACAGAACGGAACAACGCTTTTCGATATCCTCGATCGGGCCGACAGCTTTCCGGATCTGAACCGCAGCGCGCCGCGCATGCGCGAGTTTACGGCCATGATCAAGTCGCTGCAGACTTTTTCGGAGAACAACACGCCCGATCTGCTGCTCGACGAGCTTCTGGACAAGACCGGCTATGTACGCATGCTCGAGGAAAAGAACACCGTCGAGGATACGACTCGTGCCGAGAACGTGCGGGAGCTGAAGACCAGCATCCTCGGCTATATGCGCGAGTCGGGCGACCGGACGCTGGCCGGCTTCCTTGCGGACGTTGCGCTGTACACGGACCTCGACAACTACGACAAAGACGCCGACAGCGTTGTGATGATGACGATCCACAGCGCGAAAGGACTTGAATTTCATACCGTTTTTCTTGTCGGCATGGAGGAGACGATCTTCCCGGGCCTGCGCGCCATCGGCGAGGAAGAGGAGATGGAGGAGGAGCGCCGGCTTTGTTACGTGGCCATCACGCGCGCGAAAAAGGAGCTCTATCTTGTCAGCGCCCGACAGAGGATGCTCTTCGGCAGGACGAATGTCAATAAAGTTTCCCGCTTTGTCGACGAAATCCCGCCTGAATTGATAGACCACAAAAACGTCCCCAGGGGATACGGCTACCATGAGCGCAGACAGGAACTGGGCTTTGAGATGCCTGAAAGACAGAATCCCTCCTATAATCCAAAATCCTTACGCCCTGCGCCGCAGAAGGCGCCTGCAAAGGAAGCGCCAGCCTTCAAGACCGGAGACCGCGTCAGACACAAAGCGTTCGGCACAGGCAAAATCATAAAAATGTCGGCCATGGGAGGCGATCATCTCATTGAGGTGGCCTTTGACACTGTCGGAACGAAAAAGCTGATGCTGCGTGCGGCGGCACAGCATATGGAAAAAGACGACGGCTGACGGCCGCGAAGAAAGCCCTGCTGCATGCGGGGCTCTTTTCATGAAAGGAGAGCTGCTTCATGCTCATCGTTACTCCCGGCTTTTACGATCGCTTTTCCTGTATCGCCTCGCGGTGCGCTCACAGCTGCTGCGTCGGATGGGAGATCGATGTGGATGCAAAGACAAGATCGTTTTATGCTTCTGTTCCCGGCAAGCTCGGGGAAGAGCTTGCCTCTGTCATCTCGCGGGGGCCGGAGCCGCATTTTATCCTTCAGGAGGGGGAGCGCTGCCCTTTCCTGCGGAAGGACGGACTGTGCAGGATCATTCTGGATCTGGGGAAGGATGCGCTTTGCGATATCTGCCGCGAGCATCCGCGCTTTTACAACCGCTTTCCCGGCAGGGAAGAACGCGGGCTCGGTCTGTGCTGTGAGGAAGCGCTCAGACTTCTGCTGTCCGAAAAAAACTTCAGTCTTACAGAAAAGAACGACGGAAAGGAAGAGGGCAGAGATCTCTGGCGCGAGGAGCTTGCAGCGCTTCGAGCGAACATCTTCGACATCATGAAAGAACGGAACTGTTCTTTTATGAGCAGGCTCGAAAAAGCTTTCGCGCTTCTAGGCGAAACTTCGCCTGCCTTCGAGAGCAAACAATGGGCAGCCTTTTTCCTCACGCTCGAGAGGATGGATGATAGTTGGACGGGCATGCTGCAAAAACTCACATGCGACAGAGGCGGAAAACTTGACGGACAGCTCAAGGATACACGCTATGAAAAACTGTTCTGTTATCTGATCTACAGGCACTTCATTTCGGCGGATGACCTCGAGCAGGCGCGCGATCTCCTGTTTTTCTGCGCGATCGGAACGCTGCTGGTCGCCGCGCTCGATCGCGCGGAACCGACCCTCTGCGATGAACACATCCGCCTTTTCAGCGCCGAGATCGAGTATTCCGACGAGAATGTGGGAAAGATCTGCACAATGCGAAGACAATCGTTTGATTTTAATTCAGGAATATGATAAAATTACTCATTAAAAGTTTACGTGAAGAGGAAACAACTCATGTTACAGACACAGGAACAGATCAAGCGCAGACGCACCTTTGCCATCATCTCGCACCCGGACGCCGGAAAAACGACTTTGACGGAAAAACTGCTGCTGTACGGCGGAGCGATACAGCTTGCCGGATCGGTCAAGGGCAAGGCGACGGCCAGACACGCCGTTTCCGACTGGATGGAGCTTGAAAAGCAAAGAGGCATTTCGATCACTTCCTCCGTTATGCAGTTCGAATATGAAGGATACTGCATCAATATCCTTGACACGCCCGGACACCAGGACTTTTCCGAGGATACCTACCGTACGCTGATGGCGGCGGACTCCGCCGTAATGGTCATCGATGCGGCAAAGGGCATCGAGCCGCAGACGAGAAAGCTATTCAAGATCTGTGCCATGCGGCATATCCCGATCTTTACCTTTATCAATAAATTGGACCGCGAGGCGCGCAGCCCCTACGATCTGATGGAAGAACTTGAAAACGAATTCGGGATCGGCACGTATCCGATGAATTGGCCGATCGGCTGCGGACAGGATTTCAAGGGCGTCTTTGATCGGGAAAAACGAGAGATATTGGCATTTACCGAATTCCACCGCGGCCAGGACCGAATCAAGGCTGTTGAATGCAGCCTGGAGGATACGGAAAAGCTGGACGAACTGATCGGGAAAAAGCTCCGTTCCATACTTGCGGACGATATCGAGCTGCTCGACGGAGCGGGATATGATTTTGACATTGATGAAGTGCGCGCCGGAAGACTGAGCCCGGTCTTCTTCGGCTCGGCGCTGAACAACTTCGGCGTTGAGCCTTTCCTGGAAAGCTTCCTGCGGATGACGATGCCTCCGCTGCCGCGCATCTCGAATGACGATATCATCGATCCTTTTGACGATCGCTTCTCGGCCTTCGTTTTTAAAATTCAGGCAAATATGAACAAGGCGCACCGCGACAGGATCGCCTTTATGCGCATCTGCTCGGGCAGATTCGAGCGGGAAAAGGAGTACTTCCATGTCCAGGGGGGCAAGGCGCTGCGTCTTGCGCAGCCCCAGCAGCTCATGGCGCAGGATCGCGCCGTGATCGACGAGGCTTTTGCCGGCGATATTATCGGCGTTTTTGATCCGGGGATCTTTTCGATCGGGGATACGATCTGCGAAAAAGGCATGAACGCCTGCTTTGAAGGCATCCCCACTTTCGCTCCCGAGCATTTTGCCGGCATTGAGCGCGTAGACACCATGAAGCGCAAACAATTTGAAAAAGGCATCATGCAGATCGCACAGGAGGGCGCGATCCAGATCTTTCACGAACCCTTTACCGGTGTGGAAGAAGTCATCGTCGGTGTCGTCGGCGTGCTGCAGTTCGAAGTGCTTGAATACCGCCTCAAAACCGAATACGGCGTGGATATCCGCCGAAGAGCCATGCCCTACGAGGTGGTGCGCTGGGTGGAGAATGAAACGATCGATATGCATGCGCTGAATCTCACGAGCGATACGAAATGGGTTCAGGACTTCAAGGGAAACAACCTGCTGCTTTTTACCTCGGAATGGTGCGTGAACTGGGCACTGCAGAAAAATGAAGGCCTCCGCCTTCGGGAATTCAACAGGGAATAGGAGCTGCTCGTAATGGCTGAAAAAATCGTGATAGAGGTTTTTAAGGAAAAGAAGGCCGAGGATTTTACCGCGGCTCTCGCTTCTCCCGACTGCCGTGCCGGTGCAGGCAGTGCCGCTGCATATACGGCGGCGATGGCCTGCGCTCTGGCTGAGCGTGCCGCCAAGGTATGCCGGGGAAAGAAGGAAGAAGACGAGAGGCTTTCCTATATCGAAAGAAACTGCGAGATCCTGCGCGGCTATATGGTGCATTTGATCGATGAGGACGTCAAATCGAAAAGACCTTACGCCCGCGCCCAAAAGGAAGGCGGCGCAAGAGAAATTGAGGCCACGCTTCAGACGGCGAGCTGCATCGACGCCGAGATCGTCAATATGATGAAGCCCCTGCTGGAGTTCCTCGATGAACTCAGCGCCTGCTGCCCCGCCGACGAAAAGCATTTCATTCGCGAGGCGGCCGAGCTCGCCATGAGCGCCTGCAGGGTGGCGCAGAGCGTGATCTTCTATTTTTCGGAAAAAAGCACCGATGAGACCTATCGTTTCGTTACCCGCCGTGAAAACGAAGTGTTCCTTGCGGAGCGCACGACTCTGTATGAGAAGATCGTCTCCGCACTTGATCCATAAGAATTCTTAACTGCTTTCTGCGGTGCTTGTACTGCGTTGAAAATTAAACTACAATATTTGATCGGAGGGATCGCTGTGGACGAGAAGATCAGCAAACTGAAACAGTGGGTCGAAGAGAGCAGCAACATCGTTTTCTTCGGCGGTGCAGGCGTCAGTACGGAAAGCGGGATACCCGATTTTCGCAGCGTTGACGGACTGTACAACCAGCAATGGAAGTACCCGCCGGAAACGATCCTGAGCCACAGCTTTTTCAGCAAGTATCCGGACGAGTATTACCGTTTTCATCGTGCAAAGCTTGTCATTGAGGGTGTAAAGCCAAACCGCGCGCATCTTCGGCTCGCAGAGCTCGAGCGGGAGGGTAAGCTTCGCGCCGTGATCACACAAAACATAGACGGTCTCCATCAGGCGGCGGGAAGCAAAAATGTACTGGAGCTGCACGGGAGCATCCTGCGCGCGTATTGCTCGAGATGCCGCAAGCCTTATCCTGCGGACGTGATCAACTACGGCAGCGATGTGCCGCGCTGCAGCTGCGGCGCCGTGATCCGCCCGGACATCGTGCTGTATGAAGAGGCGCTCGACCAGGATATACTCTATCAGTCTGTTGAGTTTATCCGCAAAGCCGATGTGCTGATTGTCGGCGGAACGTCGCTGAACGTCTATCCGGCGGCGGGACTGATCAATTATTACCGGGGAAATAAGCTTGCTCTTGTGAATTTGGGCGAGACCCCGTACGATACCTATGCCGATCTTGTGATCCATGAAAAGATCGGCCGGGTGTTTGACCAAATATAAAGGGCGAGGATCGAAATCAAAGGAGAAAAAGCTTATGGCACATGGAAAGCTGATCGTCCTCGAAGGGATCGACGGAAGCGGCAAATCCGCTCACTACCGCCGGATCTGCGAAAAACTCAAACGAGACGGCATCGCATACGACCATATTGTTTTTCCGCGCTATGACAACGACAGCAGCGCGCTGATCCGCATGTATCTCTCCGGGCAATTCGGCTCCCGCCCGGACGACGTCAATGCCTATACGGCCTCGACCTTCTTTGCGGTGGACCGTTTCGCATCATATAAACAGGATTGGGGCGAAAAGTACCGCGCGGGCGGTTTTATCCTCTCTGACCGCTATACGACATCCAACGCAATCCATCAGGGAAGCAAGCTCCCCGACAATGAGCTGGACGGATTCTTCACATGGCTGTCCGATTTGGAATACACGAAGATGGGGCTTCCGAAGCCTGATCTTGTGGTCTATCTCGATGTCAAGATCGAGCTGTCCCTCGCGCGTATGCGCCGGCGGCAGCAGAAGACGCACACCAGCGCCGATATCCACGAGCAGGACGTCCAGTATCTGGAACGCTGCCTTTACACCGCCGGAAAAGCGGCGGACCATTTCAACTGGCACAGGATACCGTATCTGAAAGACGGAGCCGAAAGAGATATCGAGGAAAAGAATGAGGAGATCTATCAGCTCATTCTTTCGGAACTGAAAAAATAAAAGGGCTTCCGTGATCGGAAGCCCCCGGCGAGGATCAGCAGCCGCAGCCGCAGCCGTTGTTGCCGTTATCGCAGCCGCAGCCACAGCCGCAGCCGTTCCCGTTCCCGTTCCATCCGAAAAGGATGATCAGGATGATGATCAGCCAGAGATAACTGTTGTTGCACCCGTTGCAGAACATCTTCGTTCCTTTCTCCGCACTTGTGGTTTTTCGCCTGCGAGCGAAGTCTTGTGCGGCAGACATCGACGCGCGTGAGCGGAGGACTCCACCGCTCGCGCTATCCTATGCGGGGAAGGAGCAGGCTGACACTTTCCCCACGCATGGCAAGGAGGTTGACTATGCCCGAAGAAATTGAAAAAATCAACGAGATCTTTCGCCTTCATGAGGAGAATGAGAAAACAGCATCTCAAAAGAAGGTCGATGACAGCGCTCTTCGCACGGCAGCGGAGAGCTCGGGAGAAAAAACAGGGATACAGCCGTCCGCCGATGAGAGCGAATACTCGGAGGAGGAGCTCACCGAGCGAGATTTTCGCCCCGTAAGACGCAGCAGAGAATACCGCTCCGGCTGCCTCGGCGGATTGATGTATTTCGTCTTCATTGCCTGTGTCAGCATCATCCTTGCCTGTGTCGCATGGATGTCCGCCGCTGACGCTCTCGCTCTCAACAAGGAATTGTATACCTCGGAGATCACGCTTCCGGCCGGTATTTTTACATCCAAAACGGTTGAGACTTTCGACAAGGATGGAAATGCGACCGGTATGAAGCGGGTTTCCAGCGCGGATATCGACTACGTTGCGGATGAATTGAAGTCGGCCGGACTGATTCAGTATAAATGGCTCTTCAAGCTTTTCTGCCGTATCTCCAAAGCAGACACGAAGATCGAACCGGGGGAATACACGCTCAGATCCACCTACGATTACCGTGCACTGATCCGAAGGATGCAAAAGGACTCCGGTGCAGCCGCGACTGTGAAGGTCACGATCCCCGAGGGCTTTACGATGAGCCAGATCTTCTACCATCTCGAGGAAAACGGCGTGTGCAGCTATGAAGATCTGATGACGGCGGCAGCCAATGAAAACTTTGAGTATTCGTTCCTCAACGGCACCGAACCGGGTGAGGCTTCGCGTCTGGAGGGCTTCCTCTTCCCGGACACCTATGAGTTTTATAAGAGCATGAGCCCTGCCAGCGCCATCAATAAATTTCTGCAGAATTTTTATGGAAAAATGAGCGCCGACATGGAAAAACAGATCGGCGACAGGGGACTGTCGCTCCGGGAGGCCATCGAGATCGCCTCGCTGATTGAGCGCGAGGCCGCAAATGATGAGGAGCGCCCGCTGATCGCGGCGGTCATCTATAACCGTCTGCGCAGCAGATGGTCGCTCGGCCTTGAATCGGCCATCCTGTACGTCCACCAGGACCATGAGGGCGCGCCTACGGCGGAGATGCTGGAGGAGGAATCGCCTTATAATTTGATGAAAAACACGGGCCTCCCGCCCACACCGATCTGCAATCCGGGTCTCAGCTCGATCAGCGCCGCGCTTGTCCCTGCTACGACGAACGACTATTTCTTTACGCTCGACACCGCGACGGGTACGCACCGCTTCTTTGAGACGATGGATCAGTTTAATGCCTTTGTCGCCACACAGGATTATGGCGGATAAGATCGAACTGTTATCGCCGGCGGGCGACATGGAAAGGCTGCGTATGGCGCTGCATTACGGTGCCGACGCCGTTTATCTCGCGGGCCGGGAATTCGGCATGCGCTCCTCGGCCGTCAGCTTTGACAACGAATCGCTGCGCGCGGCAGTGAAGATCTCACATGAAAAAGACGCGAAGATTTATGTGACCTGCAATACGTTGCCGCGTGAGGAGGAGCTGAAGCGGCTGCCGGATTATCTTGCTTTTTTGCAGGAGATCGGAGTGGACGCCCTGATCATCGCAGACCTGGGCGTCATGAAGCTGGCAGAGCGATTTGCGCCGCGTCTTGGGCGTCACGTCAGCACCCAGCTGGGCGTCATCAACAGCGCCACGGCAAACGTGCTGTACGACATGGGCGCGGACACCGTCGTGCTTGCCCGTGAGACGCCGCTGGAGGATATCCGCCGGATCCGCTCCGAGACGCCGAAGGGCTTGAAGATCGAGGTTTTCGTTCACGGCGCGATGTGTGTTTCCTTCTCCGGCAGATGCCTATTGTCCAACTACCTGACCGGGCGCGACGCCAACCGCGGCCAGTGTGCGCAGCCTTGCCGCTGGAAGTACCATCTTGTCGAGGAGACAAGGCCGGGCGAGTTCTTTGAGATCAGCGAGGACAAGGGCACCTTCATTATGAACTCCCGTGATTTGTGTATGATCGAGCATCTCGATGAGTTGATCGATGCGGGCGTCGACAGTTTTAAAATCGAAGGCCGCATGAAATCGGCATATTACACCGCCGTGGTCACCAATGCCTATCGGCACGCGCTTGACGCCGCCATGCGCGGTGAAAAACCGGAGCAAATCTGGATAGAAGAAACGAAGAAAGTCAGCCACAGGCCCTATTCCACCGGCTTTTATTTTTCCCAGCCGGGGCAGCACGACGCCGAAGCAAGCTATATTTCGAGTCATGACATCGCGGCCGTTGTCGAGAGCTGCGACGAGGCAGGCAACGCGGTACTGAGCCAGCGCAATAAATTCTGCCGCGGCGATGCGCTTGAGCTGCTGACCAGGGACGCTTATCCCGTGCCCTTCACCGTCGAAGAGATGTTCGATGAAGAGGGGAAGGAGCTCGAGAGCGCGCGCTGCGCCGTCATGACGGTCAAAATGAAGCTGCCCCGTTTTGCAGAGCCGCTCTCCATTGTGAGAAAAACACGCTCGGAGCAGTAATAATCTTGACAAATGGAAGCATTGTGATACAATCATGCCATTGATAGGCGATGACGAAACGAGCCGGTATTTGGGCGGCGCAGAGAGGGATCGGCCGGTGTAAGATCTCGTGCCCCGGATCGGCAGCCACTTCCGAGCCTGTCCCGAACAGGGACCGCAGGCCTGCGTTACGGGCGTCCATGAGGCCGCTTGCGGCAAATCAGGGTGGTACAGCGAATTGACCTTCGCCCCTGCAAACAGGGGCGGAGGTATCTTTTTTTCGGAGGGTCCCTATATGGAAAAGTACGGTTTGAATCAGTTAAGAGAAATGTTCCTGAGCTTTTTTGAGACCAAGGATCATCTGCGTCTTCCCAGCTTTTCGCTGATCCCGCAGAACGACAAATCCGTTCTGCTGATCAATGCCGGCATGACGCCGATGAAGCCCTGGTTCAAGGGAGAAGAGGAACCGCCGCGCCGCCGCGTCTGCACCTGTCAAAAGTGCATCCGTACCGGCGACATCGACAATGTCGGCCACACTGCCCGCCACGGCACCTATTTCGAGATGCTTGGCAACTTCTCCTTCGGCGATTATTTCAAGAAAGAAGCGATCGCCTGGAGCTGGGAGTTCCTGACCTCTCCCGATTGGGTCGGGCTTGATCCCGACAGGCTCTATCCCTCGGTCTACGTTGACGACGACGAGGCCTGGAACATCTGGCATGAGGATATCGGCATCCCGCCCGAGCGCATCTTCCGCTTTGGCAAGGAGGACAATTTCTGGGAGCACGGCGCAGGTCCCTGCGGCCCGTGTTCGGAGATCTATTATGACCGCGGTGAAAAATACGGCTGCGGAAAGCCGGACTGCACTGTCGGCTGCGACTGCGACCGGTATATTGAAGTCTGGAACAAC
>JAEEGL011270645.1_pt1 | contig 13223 bp, 13 predicted proteins | sample 9134231 | NCBI WGS metagenome assembly JAEEGL01 (sample SAMN16246548, study PRJNA631951) | gut metagenome | biome: gut microbiome; feature: rumen; material: fiber-attached | host: Bos | place: Iran: Karaj | collected 2018-10
CATCTCGATGGTTACGATCGGATTGCTCATCTGTCTTTTTCCTTTCAGTCGTTTGCGTTTTTCATCGCGCGCTCGATGTCGCGCTTCGACTGCCGCTCGGCCTCGCTGTCGCGCTTGTCGTGCAGCTTCTTGCCCTTGCACAGCCCCAGCTCGACCTTCACGCGGCTGTCCTTGAAATACATCCGCAGCGGGATCAGCGCCACGCCGTCCTGCATGACGCGCGCGTTGAGACGCATGATCTCGCGCTTGTGCATCAGGAGGCGCCGCGGCCGCACCGGGTCGCGGTTGAAGATGTTGCCGTGCTCATAAGGGGAGATGTGCATGCCGCGCACGAACAGCTCGCCGTCCTTGACGGTGCAGAAGGAATCCTTCAGATTCACACCGCCGGCGCGGATGGACTTGACCTCCGTCCCGCACAGCTCGATCCCGGCTTCAAAACGCTCGAGCACGAAGTATTCATGAAAAGCCTTGCGGTTGGAGCAGATCTCCTTCACGCCCATGAGCTTGGCAGCCATCGTCTCACATCCTTGCAACAGAATACTACCACAGGGCGGGGAAAAATAAAAGCATATTTTATGAACAGTTCCCCATATGTTACCTCCACGTAATCAAATGAAGCGAATAAGATACAATATTATTCCCGGATTGTTTAATAATGTGTGATTTTTTAAGATTTCAGGCGCTTTTTCAGGCAAAAAAGTATGGAAATCGCCGAAGAGCTGTGCTATACTCAAGATGTGATATTATGTAAATAACATCGGTTATTTTGAGGAGGGATGCGCCTTGGAATGCATCGAAAAGCGCATTGACGGCGAGCTGAAATACAGCGGCGTGATCGTGAAGGTGCGCCTTGACCGCGCGGAACTGGAGAACGGCAAGATCGTCCGGCGCGAGGTCGTCGAGCATCCCGGCGGCGTGGGTATCCTGCCCGTGGACGAGGACGGCGGCTGCTATCTGGTGCGTCAGTTCCGCTACCCCTTTTCCCGCCAGCTGCTGGAGATCCCGGCGGGCAAGCTCGAGTACGGCGAGGAGCCGCTCGGCTGCGCGGTGCGCGAGCTCGGCGAGGAGACCGGCTTCACGGCCGACGAGATGATCGATCTCGGCGCGTGCTACACCTCTCCCGGCTTTTCGAGCGAGGTGCTGCATCTCTATCTCGCGCGCGGCCTGCACGCGGGCAAACGCCATCTCGACGAGGACGAGTTCCTCAACGTCGAGAAGCATTCTCTCGGCGAGCTGCTGGCAATGGCGGACCGCAACGAGCTGCCGGACGCCAAGACCGTGATCGCGGTGCTCAAGGCCGCGCGGTACTTTGCGGAGCGGGGATAACACAAGATTTAGGGGCTGCGGAAGGCAAAACCACAAAATAGTTGCCTTTTGACAGAACCTGTGCTAAAATCAAGAATCGGGCGATTGCCCGAATACAGGGAAGGTGCAGACTTGTGGAAAAATACGTAATCAACGGCGGCGCGACCCTGCGCGGCGAAGTGGAGATCAGCGGCGCGAAAAACGCGGCCGTGGCGATCATTCCCGCGGCGCTTCTGGTCGACGGCGTCTGCCGGATTGAGAATATTCCCCAGATCAGCGACGCTGACATGCTGCTGACCATTTTGAGTCATCTCGGCTCCCGGGTCAGATTCATCAACAGAACGACGATCGAGATCGACAGCACAAAGGCCAGATGCGTCGACGCGCCCTACGATCTTACCCGTAAGATCCGCGCGTCCTATTATCTGATCGGCGCGATGCTCGGCCGTTTCGGCCGCGCGAAGACCACGATGCCCGGCGGCTGCAACTTCGGCGTGCGGCCCATCGAGCAGCATATCAAGGGCATGACCGCGCTCGGCGCGGACGTGGACGTGCGCAACGGCTTTGTGTTCGCCGAGACGCCGGACGGCAGACTTCACGGCGCGCGCATCTATCTCGACAAGGTCTCCGTCGGCGCGACGATGAACATCATCCTCGCCGCCACGCTGGCCCACGGCCGCACGATCATCGAAAACGCGGCGAGAGAGCCGCACATCGTCGACCTGGCGAACTTCCTCAACTCCATGGGCGCGGACATCCGCGGCGCCGGCACCGACACCGTCAAGGTCAACGGCGTGGAGAAGCTCCACGGAGGCAGCTATACCATCATTCCCGACCAGATCGAGGCGGGCACCTATATGGTCGCCGCCGCGGCGACCGGCGGGGAAGTGCTCATCAAAAACGTCATCCCCAAGCACCTCGAGTGTATCAGCGCCAAGCTGCGCGAGACCGGCACCATCATCCAGGAGTACGAGGATTCCGTGCTGGTCAAGGGCGCGAAGCACCTGCGCCGCGCCAACGTCAAGACGCTGCCCTATCCCGGCTTCCCGACCGATATGCAGCCGCAGATGGGCGCGCTGCTGTGCCTTGCCAACGGCACCTCGGTCATCACGGAGGGCATCTACGACAACCGCTTCAAATACGTCAACGAGCTGCGCAAGATGGGCGCCGAGATCCAGGTCGACGGACGCATCGCCGTCGTCGAGGGCGGATGCGAGCTCTCCGGCGCCGTGGTGCAGGCCTGCGACCTGCGCGCCGGCGCGGCCATGGTCATCGCGGGCCTGTGCGCCAACGGCGTGACCACCGTGGAGGACGTGCACTACATCGAGCGCGGCTATGAGAATTTTGTCGGCAAGCTGCGCGCGCTCGGCGCGGATATCTCCGTCGTCGACTTCCCGGACGACAACGGCGGGGCGGACAAGATCATCTCGGTCAGTTGATGAGAGTCACGGTTTTTGCCAGCGGCTCGAGCGGCAACTGTCTGCTGCTTTCGGGCGGCGGGACAAATATCCTCATCGACGCCGGGATCTCCTTGCGCAGGCTGTCCGAGCAGCTTGGGCAATGCTATCTTTCATTACAGGACATCGGCGGAGTGCTTATTACCCATGAGCACTCCGATCATATTATGGGGCTAAAAACGCTGCTGCGGCACAGCGACTGTCCGATCCTCGCGCCGCGTACGCTCTCGGCGCGGCTGCGCGGCATGCTGCCGGAGATCGACGAGCGTCTCCGGGTCGTCCCGGTGGGGGAGAGCGTGAGGCTGGGCGCCCTTTCGATCCGCGCCTTTCACACGCCGCACGACACGGACGAGAGCGTCGGCTACCGCGTCGGGTGCGGAGAGGCCCTCTTCGCGCTGGCCACGGACATGGGCTGCGTGACGGACGAGATCCGGGAGAACCTGCGCGGCTGCGGCACGGTGCTCATCGAGGCGAACCACGACGAGGAGATGCTGCGCTTCGGTCCCTACCCGATCTATCTCAAGCGGCGCATCCTTTCGGAGCGCGGTCATCTTTCCAACGACTGCTGTGCGGCGCTCGCCCGCGAGCTGGCGGAGAGCGGCACGCGCACGATCATCCTGGGGCATCTGAGCCGCCAGAACAATACGCCCGCCGTCGCGAGGCGGACCGTGGCCGCCGCCCTCGAGGGGACGGAGGTACGGCTGCTCTGCGCGCCGGAGTTCGGCTGCATGGAGGTCGCGGTGGAGGAAAAGACATGCTCGCGGTGAAGCTGATCTGCGTCGGCAGAATGAGAGAGAAATTCTATACCGAAGCCTTTGCGGAATACCGCAAGCGTCTCGGCGCGTACTGCAAATTCGAATGCGTCGAGATCGCCGAGCAGCGCCTCGGCGACGATCCCACGCCGGGCGAGATCGCGGCCGCTCTCGAAAAAGAGGCTTCGGAGATCGAAAAAGCCATCCCCGCGGACGCCTGCCTCGTCGCGCTGTGCGTCGAGGGGCGGGAGAAGAGCAGCGAGGAGCTCGCTGCGCTCGTCCGCGAGCGGGAGGGCTCCGGCAGGCCGCGGCTGTGCTTCGTGATCGGCGGCTCCTGCGGCATGAGCGAGCGCGTCAAGGCGCGCGCCGATCTCAAACTGAGCATGTCCAGAATGACCTTTCCGCACCATCTTGCGCGCGTGATGCTCGCCGAGCAGATCTACCGCGCGTTCAAGATCAACGAAGGGTCCCGGTATCATAAATGACCGAACAGGAGTGAAGAGATGAACAAAGAAGATTGGGGCCGGGCGGGCTCCGGACTGGTTTCCGACCGCTGGCCGAAGGACGAAGCGGGACAGACCGAGGAGCCGGCCTTCCTCTGCAGCCGCGGCAACACGGACATGAGCGACGAACTGACGGTCAACATGCTGGAGGCTTACGGCATCCCCTGTCTGCGCAGCTACCCCGGGGACGGCGGCTTCGGGCGCGTCATCATGGGCGCGAGCGGAACGGGGGTTGACATTTTCGTCCCGAAGAGTATGCTGGAAGAGGCAACAATGCTGATCGAAGGAGAGAACTGCGATGAGGAATTATAAGGAAGAGTACCAGCACTGGCTCGACAGCCCCGCGCTTTCCGAAGCGGAATGGAAAGAGCTCGACGCGATCGCCGACGACGAAAAGGAGATCGAGAGCCGCTTCTTCGCTCCGCTGGAATTCGGCACCGCCGGCCTTCGCGGCACGATGAAGGTCGGTCTTCATCACATGAACATCCACATCATCCGCCACGCGACCCAGGCCTTTGCCAACGTCATCGCCGCCGAGGGCGAGGAGGCCATGCGCAAGGGCGTGGCGATCGACCACGACTGCCGTCTCAACGGCCGCAGCTTCGCGGTGGAGGCGGCCTGCGTCATGGCGGCCAACGGCATCCACGTGCGCATTTTCGACGCGCTGCGCCCCACGCCGGAGCTGAGCTTCGCGGTCATCCACTACGGCTGCACCGCCGGCATCAACGTCACGGCCAGCCACAACCCCAAGGAATACAACGGCTACAAGGTCTACTGGTCCGACGGCGCGCAGCTCCCGCCCAAGCAGGCGGACGCGGTGGCCGCGCAGATGGCGCAGATCGACATCTTCACGGGCTTCAAGACCTGCAGCTTCGACGAGGCCGTCGCCGACGGACGCATCGAGATCATGGGCGCGGAGACCGACGAGGCCTTCCTCGCGGAAGTGATGAAGATGGCCGTCGACAAGAAGACCGTCGCCGAGGTCGCCGACGATTTCAAGATCGTCTTCACGCCCTTCCACGGCTGCGGCTACAAGCTCGTGCCGGAGGCGCTGCGCCGCCTGGGACTCAAGCATGTCTACCCGGTGGCCGAGCAGATGGTGATCGACGGGAACTTCCCGACCGTCGAGAGCCCCAACCCCGAGAACCCCGAGGGCTTCTATCTCGCCGTCGACCTGGCTGAAAAGGTCGGCAGCGACCTGATCATCGGCACCGACCCCGACGCCGACCGCATCGGCACGATGGTCCGCCGCGACGGGAAATACGTTCCCGTTTCCGGCAACCAGCTCGGCGTGCTGCTGCTCGACTACGTCATCAACGCCCGCCGCGAGACCGGCACCCTGCCGGAGAACGCGGGCACGGTCTGCAGCATCGTCTCCACCGCGATGGCGCGCGCCGTGGCGGAAGCCAACGGCGTCCACTTCGAGGACACCTTCACCGGCTTCAAGTTCATGGCCGAGCGCATCGCCTCCTGGGAGGCGGCCGGCAGCTACCGCTATATCTTCGCCTTTGAAGAGAGCTACGGCTACATGGTCGGCGACTATGTGCGCGACAAGGACGCCGTGACGGCCGCGCTGCTCGTCGCGGAGATGGCGGCGCACTACTATAAGAAGGGCATGACGCTGCTCGACGCGATGGACGCGCTGTACGAGAAATACGGCTGGTTCATGGAGAAGACCCTGAACCTGGTCATGCCGGGCCTCGACGGCCTGCAGAAGATGAAGGCGCTGATGTGCTCGCTGCGAGAGAACCCGCCGAAGGAGATCGCCGGCACCGAGGTCGTGCGTCAGCGCGACTATCTCGACGGCAGCATCTACGTCGCCGGGCTCGGCAAGGTGGACAGGACGCCCTTCGCCGGCTCCAACGTCCTGTACTTCGAGCTGGCCGACGGCAGCAGCTTCATCGTCCGTCCCTCCGGCACGGAGCCGAAGATCAAGGTCTACGTCCTCGTGCGCGGCGACAACGGTGAGGAATGCGCCGAGCGCATCGCACGCTACGTCGCTTTCGCGGAGGCGCTGCGTCAATGATCCTGCTGAAGCTTTTTGCCGCTTTCGCGCGGGTGGGCGTGCTCACCTTCGGCGGGGGCTACGCGATGATCCCCATGCTGGAGCGGGAGATCGTCGATCGCCACGGATGGGCGACGAGCGAAGAGCTGATGGACTATTACGCCGTGGGTCAGTGTACCCCCGGCGTAATTGCCGTCAATACGGCGACCTTCATCGGCTATAAGACGGCCGGGAACATCGGCGGCGTCGTCGCGACGCTGGGCGTGCTCTTTCCGTCCTTCGTCATCATCTCCGTGATCGCCGGCGTCCTTCAGAATTTCGCCGACATCCCCGCGGTCAAGAGCGCCTTCGCGGGCATCCGCGTGTGCGTGTGCGTGCTGATCTTCAACTCCGTGCTCAAGCTCTGGAAGGGCGCGGTCAAGGACAAGGCGGCGCTCGCTCTGTGCCTGCTCGTCTTCGTGCTCAGCGTCTTTTTCCAGATCTCCCCGGTCGTGTTCGTGCTGTTCTGCGCCGCGGCGGGCATCCTCTTTACGAAGCTGGGGGTGCGCGGAAAATGAAGCTGCTTCTCACGCTGTTCTTTGAATTCTTCAAGACCGGCCTCTTCGCCGTCGGCGGCGGCATGGCGACGCTGCCCTTCCTCTACGACATGTCGGCGCGGCATCCGGACTGGTTTTCGACCGCGCAGCTCGCGGACATGATCGCCGTGTCCGAATCCACGCCCGGCCCCATCGGCGTGAACATGGCCACCTACGTCGGCTTCCACACGGCGGGCGTGCTCGGCGGATTGGTCGCGACGCTCGGCCTCGCGGCCCCCTCGGTCATCGTGATCCTGATCGTCGCGCGCGTGCTCAGGCAGTTCCGCAGCAACGAGTATGTTGACGCGGCCTTCTACGGCCTGCGCCCCTGCTCGGTCGGACTGATCGCCGCGGCGGGCCTGCTGGTCGTCAAGATCGCGCTGTTCCGCGTCGACGCCTTCAAGGCCAGCGGCGCGCTCGCCGACCTGTTCGACTTCAAGGCGCTGATCCTCGCGGCCGTGCTGCTGGTGCTGACGCGCGCCGTGAAAAAGACGAAGGGGCTGCACCCGATCGTTTTCATCCTCGCTTCGGCCGCGGTCGGCGTGCTGTTCTCGTTCTGAATCCGCTTCTCTGAAAACTCCCTGCCCGGCAGGGAGTTTTTTCTGTTGCGCTCCGACGGCGCGCATGGTAGAATACACAGTAAAGAACGCAAGCAGCGAGCCTGTTCAAGCAGAAAGGAACGGTGAACGTTATGGCATTTTGTACACAATGCGGTGCCAGACTGGAAGAGGGCGCAAAATTCTGCACCGTCTGCGGCGCAAAGCAGCCGGAGCCGGCCGCACCCGCGGCGCCGGTCTATACCCCGCCCGCGGCCGGGCAGCCCTGCGACAGCGCGGCCTCCCGCCCGGCAAACGCCTATGATCCGACGATCTACAGCGCCGGACAGCAGGGTGCCGTCAGGAAAAAATCCAATCTGGGCAAGGTGATCGGCATCATCCTGGCCGTCGCGGCGGTGATCGCGGGACTGGCATACGTCTTCGCGACCAGATCCGGCGGCGCGAAGAGCGAGCGCGCGGAAGACCTCGGCCTTTACGTCGCCCAGAAGGCGGAACTCAAGGGCATCAGCGTCGATATCAACGCGATGTGGAAGGACGGCTTCAGCATTGATCTGCAGAAGGGCGGAAAATGCCGCGTCAACGTCGACGGCGAAAAGGGCAATGCGAAATGGAGCAAGGACGAGGACGGTTCCTTCCGCCTCAAGGGCTCCGGCATCGACTGCAGCGGCACGCTGCGCAACGGCGTTCTCGTGCTGGAGGACGTCATGGGCTCCGGCATCGAGCTGACCTTCACAAAGGACGGCGCGCCTCTCCCCGAAAAGGAGGATGTGCCCGTCGCCGCGCCGGCGCCCGATCTCGCTCCGGCGGAGACGAAGGACGAGGGCGATCCGGTCCTGGGCGTCTATACCGCCGAGAGAGCCGAGGCCATGGGCATCGAGGTGTCGATCGCAGATATCTGGGAAAAAGGCGTCTCGATCGAACTGCTGGACGGCGGCAAGTGCAATTTCAACTTCAACGGGGCCGTGAGCAAGGCGAAATGGACGCTTGACGGCGAGAATTTCACACTCGAGGACGGCACGAGCTTCCACGGCACGCTGCGCGACGGCGTGCTCACGCTGGAAAACATCGCCGGCATGGGCGCCACGCTCTACTTCACGAAGGACGGCGCGGCGCTGCACGCTCCGGCACCGGAGAGCGGGACGGTTCAGGATTCCGAGTACGACTCCTGGGCGGGCGACTATTACGGCTACTGGACGGCCTATGAGGTCAACGGCAAATTTGCCGAGTCCGGCAACTACCGCCACGGCTACTGGGACACCTGTGCGACGATCGAGGTGTACGGCGACCAGGGTTATATCAGGATCTGGGACGAGGACGGCGACAATGTCGCGGCCTCGGAGCTCCGCTTCGGTCCCGGCCTGACCGACAAGGGCAGCATGACGACGACGGACGGCTACTTTTATGCCAGCGATCTCACGGACGGCAGCTGGGTAGTCGATCCCGGCATGGGGATGTTCCGCGATTTCGAGGGCTTTCTGGTCATTTCCGGCCGCTACTACGAGCCAGAGGGCTCCGAGAACTGGATCGATTATTATATCTTCCTGCGCCCCTGGGGTATGGACTGGGAGGACATCCTCTACGGCGATATGTCGGAGATGATCTATGACGACATGATGCCCAGGCACTACAAGGACTGGTATATGCCCCTCATCGAGGCGGGCAAGCCGATGCCGGCCGATTTTGACGGCCTGGTACAGGACAGGTGAGACAGCTCTTGCGGGGCCCTTTCCGGGAGAAAGGGCCCCGTTTCTTTTCATTTGGAAGGGGAGAGGGAAATGCGGAATTTCAAGCTGACGCTCTGCTACGACGGCACGCGCTACGACGGCTGGCAGCGGCAGGGCAACAGCGACGAGACGATCCAGGGAAAACTTGAGACGCTGCTGACGCGGCTGCTTGGCCAGAGCGTCGAGGTCGCGGGATCGGGCAGGACGGACGCGGGCGTGCATGCGCTCGAGCAAGTCTGCAGCTTCCGCGCCGAGACGGACGAGGACTGCGAGACGCTGCTCGGCGAGATCCGCCGCTTTCTGCCCGAGGACATCGGCGCGCTCGCGCTGTGCGATGCGCCGCCGCGCTTCCACGCGCGGCTGAGCTGCCGGGAGAAGACCTATGTCTATCGCATCTGGAACAGCGCCGAGCCGAACGTCTTTGAGCGGCGCTGGATGCTGGCCTTTCCGCAGAAGCTCGATCTCGAGGCCATGCGCGCGGCCGCGGCACAGCTCGTCGGCGAGCACGACTTCTCCGCCTTCTGCGCCAACCGGCACATGAAAAAGACGGCCGTACGGAACCTCAGGGACGTCGAGATCTCGCGCATGGGCGGAGAGATCCGCATCGCGCTGACGGCGGACGGCTTTCTCTACCACATGGTGCGCATCGTCGTCGGCACGCTGCTGGAGGTCGGAGCGGGCAGGCGCGCGCCGGAGGAGATGCGCGCGATCCTCGCCTCGCGCGACCGGATGGAGGCGGGGCCGACCGCCCCCGCCCAGGGCCTGACGCTGTGGAGCGTGCGCTACTGAAGAAGAGAGAAAAGTTTTTCTTCGGACATGGTTTTTCATGTTGACATTACTGTCGAATACTGTTAAAATTTTTGCGTCTCAATTGGATAGCGAGTTTATCCGAAGCAAGATAACGACCGCTGCGGCCCCGCGCCGCGGCCAAGGCCACACGGACAGCCGGGTCGGACGCCGATTCTCCGCGGGATGCGGCGGCAACTTCTGTTGCCTTATTGATTGAGTTAAAAGCTCAAGTTTTATAAGTTGGTTACTATAAACCGGTATACAGACTTGTGAAATGGTCAATAAGAGTAGGAAAAGGTATCTTTGCTGGTAACTCTTGAAACCCGATCGAGACTTGACAGGCCCGCCTCGCAGGAGGCGGGAGAGACAGTCTTTTCAAGTGACGTATGCCGCGCATGCGTCACTTTTCTTTTTTTAGGGAGGACAGGCCGATGAAGAAGATCGTGGAGCTGAAGAACGTCTCAAAATCCTTTGACGGCGAGCTGGTGCTGGACCATATCAATCTGGATATCTATGACAACGAATTCCTCACGCTGCTCGGCCCCTCGGGCTGCGGCAAGACGACCACGCTGCGCATCATCGGCGGCTTCGAGACCGCCGACGAGGGCGAGGTCATCTTCATGGGCGAGGAGATCGGAGACGTGCCGCCGCACAAGCGCAACGTCAACACCGTTTTTCAGCGCTACGCTCTGTTCCCGCATCTGAACGTCTTTGAAAACGTCGCCTTCCCGCTGCGCGAGAAGAAGGTGCCGAAGGCGGAGATCGAGCAGCGCGTCGGCGAGATGATCAAGCTCGTCGCCCTCACGGGCTTTGAAAAGCGCAGCGTGACCAGCCTCTCCGGCGGCCAGCAGCAGCGCGTGGCCATCGCCCGCGCCCTCGTCGGACGGCCGAAGGTGCTGCTGCTCGACGAGCCGCTCGCCGCGCTCGATCTCAAGCTGCGCAAGGATATGCAGCAGGAACTCAAGAACATCCAGAAGGCGACGGGCATTACCTTCATCTTCGTCACACACGACCAGGAGGAGGCCCTGTCCATGTCCGACACCATCGTGGTCATGTCCGAGGGCAAGATCCATCAGATCGGCTCCCCCACCGACATCTACAACGAGCCCAGCAACGCCTTCGTGGCGGACTTCATCGGCGAGAGCAACATCCTCGACGGCACCATGGTCCGCGACCGGGTGGTCAATTTCTCCGGCCACACCTTCGACTGTGTGGACGAGGGCTTCGGCGAAAACACCCCCGTGGACGTGGTGGTGCGGCCCGAGGACGTGGACATCGTCCCCGTGGAAAAGGGCATGCTCCGCGGCGTGGTGACCTCCGTCACCTTCATGGGCGTGCACTATGAGATCATCGTGGACATCGGCGGCTTCAAGTGGATGATCCAGACCACCGACTTCGTGGCCGAGGGCGAAACCATCGGCCTGTTCATCGAGCCGGACGCCATCCATGTCATGCCCCGTTCGGAGTACTCCGGCATGTTCGGCGACTACTCCTCCTTCAGCAACGAGCTCGACGAGCTGTCCGTTGTGGAAAGCGAGGACGATGAATGAAAAAAGTGATCGTTCCTCCGCAGCGGGTCCAGCCGCATGAGCGGGTGGCGCCGGTACCGTACATGGTCTGGGCGGTGCTGTTCACCGTGGTGCCCCTGCTGTTCATTGCCTATTACGCCCTTACCGACAACCAGTTTCACTTCACCTTCGACAATATCACCCGCTTCTTCACCGCCACCTCCACCATGGAGGCCGCGGACGGGACCCAGAAGGTGATCCACACCTATCTGCTGATCTTCTGGCGCAGCTTCAAGCTGGCCCTGATCTCCACCGCCGTATGCCTGCTCATGGGCTATCCCATCGCCTATATCATCGCCCGGGCAAGTCCGAAGGCCCAGTCCACCATGATCACCCTCATCATGATCCCCATGTGGATGAACTTCCTGATCCGGACCTACGCCTGGATGACCATCCTGCAGGACACCGGCATCCTCAACGGCATCCTCTCCGCCCTGCACCTGGGCACGGTGAAGATCATCGGCACCGAGGGGGCCGTGGTGGTGGGCATGGTCTATGACTTCCTGCCCTATATGATCCTGCCCATCTACTCCGTCATGGCCAAGATGGACACCCGCCTTCTGGAGGCCGCCCGGGATCTGGGCTGCAACTCCCTGGGCGTGCTGCGGCGGGTCATCTTCCCCCTGAGCCTGCCCGGCGTGTTCTCCGGCATCACCATGGTGCTGGTGCCCTCCATCAGCACCTTCTATATCTCGCAAAAACTCGGCAACGGCAAGTTCTATCTCATCGGCGACGCCATCGAGGGCCAGTACGTGGCGAACAATCTCCATTTCGCCGCCGCCATCGCCTTTATCCTGATGGTCGCCCTGCTGCTGTCCATGGCCGTCTTCCAGCGGCTGGCCAACCGCCGCAGCTACGGAGGTGCCTGAGATGAAGAAAATGTCGAAAATCTATACCGCGCTGATCTTCGCCTTCCTGTTCGCGCCCATCGTCATCCTGCTGGTGTTCTCCTTCAATGCCAGCAAGAGCCTTTCGGTGTTCTCCGGCTTCTCCTTCAAGTGGTACCGGGAGCTGCTGAAAGACGGCGAGACCCTCATCAGCCTGAAAAACACCCTGATCCTGGCCTTCAGCGCCTCGATCATCTCCACCGTCATGGGCACCGCCGCCGCCGTGGGCATGCACAAGCTGCGCAATCGCTACCTGCGCGCCGCCATGGATTCCGTGACCAACATCCCTATGATCAATCCGGACATCATCACCGGTATCTCCCTGATGCTGATGTTCGTGTTCGTGGGCTCCCGTCTGGGCCGGGCCACCAGCCTGGGCTTCGGCACCATGCTGATCGCCCACATCACCTTCTGCCTGCCCTACGTGATCCTGCAGGTGCTGCCCAAGCTGCAGCAGATGGACAAATCCCTGCCCGAGGCCGCCATGGATCTGGGCTGCACCCCCATGCGGGCCTTCCTGCGCGCCGAGCTGCCGGAGATCCTGCCCGGCATCATCACCGGCATGATCATGGCCTTCACCCTGTCGCTGGATGACTTCGTCATCAGCTACTTCACCCAGGGCAACAATTTCCAGACCCTGCCCATCCGCATCTACTCCATGACGAAGAAGACCGTCACGCCGAAGATGTACGCCCTGGCCACCTTGATCTTCTTCACGATCCTGGCCCTGCTGCTGGCCTCCAACTTCATCGGCGACGAGGACACCCGCCGCCTGCGGGAGGAGCGCCAGAAGCGCCGCGGCAAGGCGGTCCAGAAGAAGCGCCGCCGCGAGCTCAGCGAGAAAACCAAGCGCCGCATCGTTTACAGCGCGCTGGGCGTGGCCGCCGCGGGCGCCCTGCTCTTCGCCCTGATCCCGCCCCAGCCCCAGGTGCTGAACGTCTATAACTGGGGCGAGTATATCTCCGACGGCTCCGAGGACAGCCTGGATACCATCGCCGCCTTTGAGGACTGGTACCAGGAGACCTACGGCCAGCGCATCCAGGTCAACTACGCCACCTTCACCAGCAATGAGGACATGTACGCCAAGCTCAAGTCCGGCGC
>JAEEGL011767201.1_pt1 | contig 13223 bp, 9 predicted proteins | sample 9134231 | NCBI WGS metagenome assembly JAEEGL01 (sample SAMN16246548, study PRJNA631951) | gut metagenome | biome: gut microbiome; feature: rumen; material: fiber-attached | host: Bos | place: Iran: Karaj | collected 2018-10
ATATTATTGTATAATAATAATTAATAAAATTAAAATTATAATATTTATTTCTTTATAAATATATTTATCAGAAAAACTTTATATTATAATTATAGTATAAAATAAGTCACTAAGTATTTTAAATATTTTTTATAATATATTCAATGATTATAAATAATAATATACAAATTATATTAACAAGTACAACCTAAAATGAAAAAAAGAGAATATAATTACTTTGTTATTATTAATAATTATAAAGTTTAATAATCTTTAGCCAAAAATAACTTGTATTACAAGTATATTTTTAATTTCTTTTTTTTACATTTATTTTATTTTTACATTTATACAGTTTAAATTTCACAAAAAATGAATATGTAAAATATATGACAAAAAATACTAGAGTTATTATTAATTAATAATTTAAAACAAATAAACACTAAAAATTGAAATGTATGAAGAAGAAAATAATAAAAAAACAAATAAAGAATTTGAAAATGAAAATATAAATACTGAAGAAGATGAATATAAACAAATAAATTCAATAATTAATAATAACAATTTTTATCATTCAATAATAGAAAAACATGATAAAATTAATAATGATAATTCAGATATTCAGAATAATATAGAAGAAGATATAAAAGAAGAAATAATTATTGAATCAAGTAGCTCTAATAGTAATAGATTAAAATTTAATAATGAAACAAGTTCTAATAAAAATAATGTAATTCCTATATCAATTAAAACAAAAGATTTAAAAAAGATTCGTAAACAAAAACTCAAATTAAATAATTCTTTTAAATTGTCGTCAAAAAAAAATTTAATTTCTTCTTTAAATGAATTAAATAAATTTCAAAATAATAAAGTAAATCTTTCTAATAATTTTTCAAAAGAAAATATTAAAAAAGATTTTTTACCAAGAATTAATTCTTCTCAATCATTAAAAAAGAAACCAGAATTAAGGAAATCAGAAAAAAATAAAAAAATTCATTCTGAAATACCTTTTAAAAAAAAATCTAAATTATTTTTATCATCTCCAAAAAATATTAAAACAATGTTTTTTAATCAAAATAAAAAAGATAATGAATTAATAAACATTGAAAATGAACATTTAGAATTAATTCATGAATTAAAACAATTAAATATTCAATTAACAACTTTAATTAATAAACAAATTCCCCAAGCATTAATTAATTTTGGCAAAATTCATTCTGAAAATAATATTTTGAATTCTTCAGATATTATAAGAAAAAATAACATATTAACTAAAAAGAAATTATTAACTAATTTAATACTTGAATATAATACAGTATATAAAAAATTTGCATTAGGAAATGACTTGGATATTAAAAATGAACTTGAAAATAAACTTAGAAAAATAAAAGAAGAATATAACACTCATCAAAATTTTATTAAGCAATTAAAAGATAAAATAATTAAAAATGAAATATATTTAAAAAATATGAAAATACAAGAAACTATAACAATTAATGATAATAAAGATTTAAAATATAAAATTGAATTATATAATCAAAAGATATTTCAAATGAAAAATGAAATTTTACAAATGAAAAATTTATCAGAAAAAGAAAATACTGAAATTTTTTCCTTAAATAATAAATATTCAAAATATAAAGAATTAATTAGTTATTATGATGAAACTCCTAAATCAATAGAAGAAAAATTGAAAATATCAGCTGAATATAAGAAGAAACAAGAAGAAATCAATTATTTAAGAAGAAAAAAAGACATTATGTCTCATTCAAGAAATATGTTAAATAAAAAATATTTAATTGAAATTAATCAACAAAATAAATATATTGAAAAATTAAATAGTATTATAACAGAAGTTGATAATATATTATCATATATATATTAGTCAGGATAAAAAGTATAAATGATAGAACTATATATAAATAAATTTATAATATTATATTATATATAAATTTAATTTTACATAATTTTTATTAAATAATTAAATTAAAAATATTAACTTTCAGTTAAATTATCATTATTTATATATTGTATCAACCATTCTCTTATATATGAATCATTAGAAAGAATTGAATGTTTTTCTATTATAAAACTTTCAATATCAATTTGATCAACTAAAACATAATTTTCAAATATTTTATTTTCAATAAATTTTTCCTGATTATCTATATAAAATTTTTTTTCAAATTCTTGTTTAAAAAGTTCTTTGTTATCACTAATTGAAGACAATGAATCAACACACATTAAACTAATCATTTCAACATAAAAGGAAATAATATCATTTAAATCTTTTTTTTTAATTAAATTATTTGAATTATTCATATTAATAGTTATAGAATCTTTAAATCCTCCTTGAGTCATTGCAATAGATAAAAATGCTTTAGTTAATTCAGAAGCATTTCCTTTTCCTAAAAATAAAATGCTTAAAAAAAATAAACCTTCATTTTTTCTTTTTCTAGCTTCATTTAAAGCAGTATTAAATATTTGATATGAAATTTCTTTATTATCAGGATTTGTTAGTAAACCATCTATAAAAAGTTCCCATTTTTTCTTTGTTATTTCACCTGTACCTCTTTTTTTTGTTCTAATCATATCTACAATATCATCAAATTGTTTTTGACGAATTATTAATCCATTCCAAAATAAATTTAATATTGATTCCATTGATAATTCTCTATTACAACCACATCCCATTTATTAATAAAATTATTTCATAATAACAATAATAAAATTGTTTAATTAATTTTTTTATCTTATTTATTTAATTAATTATTTACTTTTTTAAACCATTTTCATTTTGAATATTTTCAATATCTTTATTATTTTTTTCTAATAATTGATTTATTAATTTTATTTTTTCATCAATTTGTAAAAATGAGTTTTTCAATCTTAAAATTTCTTTTGTACTTTCTAATAACTTTTCTCTTTTATCAAATTTTTTTGGTTGTATTTTTATAACAACATCATTCACATCTTTCATTGGAGATTTAAAAATTAATTTATAATAATTTCCTTCTATATACTTATTTATTCCTTTATTTTCAATTCTTTCTTTAAAAAAACAAATTATATCTGAAATATTATCATATAATGTTAAAAGTCTAAATGATTCATGAAGATTTTTTAATGTATATGAATCTTCATATTTATTATTTGGATATTCATTTGTCTGAATAACTTTAAAATTAATACTAGTATTATTATTATTGTCAAAATAATATTCCCAATTATTTTCTTCATATTTATAATGATTATAATCAATTGAAGATTCAATTAATTTTGAATCATTATCAGAAAATAAAGAAAAAGATGCATCAAAAGACATCTTTATTTGTTTTATTGATAATCATTTTTTAAAATTAATTTCATTTCAAATTAAAACAAATGGTTCTTAAAAAATTAATAAATTATTGTATAAAATTTATTTAAATATATGAAAAAGACTGGATGTGGAATAAATGAAATAAAAAAATCAATCAAAAAATCAAAACATAAAATATCTTCAAAAAAAAATAAAGAAAAAATATCATATATTAATTTAGTCTCAGAAGGTAATAATTCAATAAGAAGTTCAAATTCAAAAACACCTTTATTTATTAGTACAACTTTATTAAATTTTGAATATGAATATATTCTTCAAAAACTATTAAAATATTTAAAACAAAAATTGACAATAATTCAATATGAAGATATTATCTCATTTATTAAAAATGAAATAAATAAAATAATTGTAAATAAAAAAATATCAAATAATTATAGTTTATTAGATAAAAATAATACTATAAATTATATAAAAAAAGTTTGTAAAACTAATAGAAATAATACAAATAATACAAATCCAATTAATAATTTATATTTAAATATTAACAGTTACAATAATTATCAGAAGAATGAAATAAGTAATGAACAAAAATTAAAATTAAGTTATGATTTTTCAAATAGATTAATATCACCATCTAATAAAACTAATAATAAACCTATAAAAATAGTATTAGCAAATATAATAATTACTAAAAAAGCCAAATCAACAAGTAAATCAAATTTTTTCAAAAATTACAAAGAAAAATATTCTCTTTATTCAATTGTTAAAAATTCACATTCGTATTCTTATAGAAATAAATATAAAGATATTAATAATCATTCTAAATCTAGAAGTAAATCAAAAACAACTTCAAGAGACAATATTATAAATAATATAAATAATAAATATAAAATAAATCATACAAAAAATGATAATATAACAATTTCTAATACAAATATGATTCGAATTAATTCTTCATCTTTAATAACAAAAGGAGTTTTTAATTCAAATTCATATAATACAATTTCAAATAGAAATATGAAAAATTTTTTTCAAAAGAATAAAAAAGGATCAATCAAATCAACTTTAATTCATCAATTACATCCATTATTAAATGAAAAATTATTTTCTAAATTAACAAATTCAATTAATAGAAGAAAGACATCAAAAAATTCAAATGTAGTTTATAATACAATTTCAAATATTAGTGTGTCAAAGATTACAAAAAATATTTCCTATAAAACAGAACCAAATATAAGTCATAATATTAATCTATCGTTTTCAAATAAATCAAGTATAAAACAAAATAAATGTAATTCTTCAGGAATAAATTCATACAGACAAAAAGTAAATTCAAAAAATAACAAAATTAGTTCAAAAAAAAAAATAAGGCAATTTTAACGATTAATATTCCAAATCAATATAATAATTTATCGAGAATTGATAATAATCAAATTAAAATAACAAATATTGCACCAAAATATATAAATAAACAAAGTTTATTAAAAGATAAAAGTAAGCAAATTCCAATATTACAAAATGATGAAATGTTAAAACAGATTAAATCTACAATTGATGATAATTTAAAATTAATGTTTAATTTTTCATATGAAAATTTTTTAAGCAAACAATCTGAACATGAAAGTAAAGAGATAAGTAGAGAAATTGAAATGAATATTTCTAATGAAAATATTTAAATAAACAATATATATAATTTATATAATGTATTTTTATTGTGATATAGATTATCTTTTTTTCAATATATAAAGTAATTTTATGTAATTTTGTTATATAACAAATAATTTAAATTTTTAATTATAAACAAATTATAATTGTATATTTTATTTTTTTACAAATTTACAATAATATTATTTTAAAATTTATTTTAATATATAATAATTTTTTGAAATAAATTAATTATTTTTTCACAAAATAAATTTTATAAAATGTTCATAAAAAATTTTGATTTGTTCTCAAATCAAATTACCTTATTTTTTAATCACAATGATAAACATTCATCAATATTTTCAGGAATATTATCATTAATTTACTTCATAATTATTTTATATTTTTGTATTTTATTTTCATTAGATTTTTTATTAAAACGAAATCCAAATGCATTTTTCTATAAAAGATATGTTAATGAAGTAGGAAAATATACATTAGATCCAAATGGAATTTTTCATTTTATTTCATTTAATTCTGATAAACAATATGGAATTGAAATTGACAAAAGAGCATTTACAATAATAGGAGTAACTGAAAATGATTCAATAATGCAAGAAAAAAATAATATAACATTATATGATCATTGGATTTATGAATCATGTGATCAAGTTGATGTAATGAAATTAAAAAAATATTTTACTAATGAAATAAAAGAATATTATTATAATAGTTTATGTATTAAAAAATTTTACAATAAAACAACTAAACAAATTATCTTAAAAGGTAATAATGATTTTTCTTTTCCTTTTTTAGAACATGGTTCTTCAAAATTAAATAATAAAATATATGGAATATATATTCAAATGTGTCAAAATAATACAATTATAAATGATAATAATTGTTATCCTGTAAATATAATAATAAATAAATTAAAATCAATTTTAAATTATGGAATAACTTTTTTAGAAAGTTATATTGATGTACAAAATTATAATGAACCAATACAAAAAGTATTTCATAGAGTAACGAATGAATTTAATGAAAAAGTTTTTACATTAAACCATTTAAATTTTTCCCCAATTATAGTCAATACACATAGTGGAATAATTTTTGATACTTTAACAACTAGATATTCATATAATTTTAATTATAATCAAAGATTAGTATCAGATATTAATGAAAATTACATTTTTGGAACATTTAATTTTTGGATGGAAAATAATTTAAATGTATATGAAAGATCATATTCAAAAGTTCAAGATATTGCAGGAGGTGTTGATGGAATTGTTGAAATAACAATGATTGTTTTTGGATTTATTAATGTATTATTTTCCGAAGATTATATTATAACTCATGATATTAATAAACTTTTATATAACATGAGTGCTAAAAAAAATTTAGATATAAAAATTAATTATGCTATTGAAATGAAAAAAGAAGAAAAATTAAAAAAAATGTTTAATCTTAATGATAGAAAAACATTGAGCTATTCAAAAATAAATAATAAAATTTATCAAAGAAAATCTTTTAATAGATTAAGAGAAAATAATTTTTCTAGTGGTATAGTATTGAAAAATCAAAATATTGATTCTCCTAAAGTAACAACAAAATTAAATGGCAAAAATATAAATACAATTTCTCAAAATTTTCAAAAAAAATTAAAATCATATCTTAGATATAAAAAAGTAAATTGTATAGATTTTTTTTTTAGGGTAAAATTAAAATGGTTTGGTGATTCACAATTATATTTAATTCATCTTTTAAAATTAAGAGAAAAAGTAGTTAGTGAAGAAAATTTATTTAAGACTTATTATGATATAAGAGATATAAAAAAGTATTTACATTCACAAAATAAATTCGAATTTCCAAAAGAATTTCCTACAACTGATAAAACATTATATAAATCTCCAGAACAAAAAGTTAAGCATTTTACTTTAAATACTTAAATTATAATTATTAAATTGATTATATATATATTCTTAAATTTATTAAAGCTATTATTATTAAATTAAATTCAAAATTAATTGATTTATAAATAATTAATTATACATTTAAACTTAATTTTTTATTTTTCAAAGGAAATTTCTTTGTATCTTTTCTTTTATGTTTAAAATCTTTAACAATTTTTTTCATTTGTTGATCAACTAAATTATCATATTCTTCTATATTATCATGAATTATATCTTTATATATTTTTTTAAATTTAGCAATTGATCTTGTTGCTCTTATCATTTGATCAACTTTTTTTTGATAAAATTTTCCAATATAAATTTGTTCATATCTCTTTTGTTTAGTTAAATTAACAATAAATCCACCAAAAAAATATTCAAATTTTCTTAAACAATAAAAAGGAATAAAAGTAATAGATAAACAAAGAATAAGTATTAAAATAAAATTCAATGATTCAAAACAACCAAAAGTATCACCACTTAATCCATAACCAAAATTGAAAAGATCATATACACCAAAAAAAAAAAATCTAAAACAATTTGTCCAACAAATCCAACAATATATAACCAATTAAAAAAATAAGTATCAACATATAAAAAATAAAAATGCATAATTAAAATACAAATATAAGAAATAAAAGAAAGTTCCCAAAAATCAAAAATTTGTCCATTAAGTCCTTTAATCCCAAATTTAAATATTAAAGCAGGAATAAAAAAATAACAAGCAGAAAGTAAAATTCCAAGAATAAAAATAACAAAATACTTAATCATATTAAAAGGAATTGAATTTCTACATTCACTATAAAAATCAGGTAAAATATACTTAAGCATATTTTTTTCACTAGAATTATATTCTTTAAATTCAGGATCAAAATCTTCTTCAAATATAGTTCTCATCATAACAGGAAGAACTGCCATAAAAGAATTAAAACCCATATGATAAAAATCATCAAATAAAAGTGTTCCACTGAATCCAGAATAAAAACAAAGAAATAATAAAGGACCAGAATAAACAATATTTTTAAAAAAGTAATTATATATAAAATATGAATTTCTTAATATTGCAAATCTACCTTGAAAAAAAAGTAATTGTTTTAAATATTTAAAATTACTTATTGCATAATCTGAATTATATGCTGCTTGATATCCTTCTTTACCAAATAATCCTACTCCGATATGTGCTGTTTTTATCATATTTACATCATTTTCTCCATCTCCTATTGCTAATGTTATTTCATTTGTATGTTTTTTTATAAAGGATACTATTTGACTTTTTTGTAATGGGGAACAACGACAACATATTAAACTACGACTTCTTTGTATTAGGTACCAAAATATTTCTTGATTTTCACCATCTAACATACATGATGATATTGCATTTGATTCTATTATTAATGTAAATTTTATTTTTATGTCAAATAATTTGTTTTCTTTTCTTTTTTGAGGTTTTATTATTTCTTTTTCGTGAATTACTGGACCATATATATATGGGATTTTAAATAAGAATAATTTGTCTTCGTTTAATCTTGTGTATTGTTTTACTTTTTGAGAACAATATTTGAAATATTCTAAAAATTTACTTTCATTTGTTGGTATATTTATTACTGCTCTTGTGTTTATTTTTTTTTCTGGTTTATTATTAATAATATTATTATTTTTATTATTTGTTTTATTATTATTTTTATTTTCATTTTCATTTATTTGATCTATTTCATTTATAAAATCATTTGAATCTTTAATATTATTTGATTTAACATAATTATCATTTTCATTATTTGGATTATTATCTTTAATTTTGATATCTTGAATTTTTAGGTCTCTATTTTCATTATTATTATTAATACTCATATCTTCACTATTTTTATTCATATATGAATAAGAAACAGAAGCTTTTTTAACTTTTCCTTTGAAAATAGATAGATTTTCAAAATTAGCATTTGAATTTTCAAAATATCCTCCATCTACCATAAATTTTAATATTGACATATTCCCAATTGATTCACCAACATTTGAATCTCTTCCTTTTAACGTATTCATATTTTGATTTTGATTTTGAATTTTATTTTGATTTTTAACTGTTTCACTCATTTCTGGAAAATCAACATTATCAATTTCTTCACTTAAATTTTTTTGTCCATTAACAATAGGTTTTTCAAGTGATTTAATCCTTCTATAAAAATAAACTTCACTTCTTAAAGAATCATTTGAATTTTTTTTATTATCTTCAATTCCAAAATTAATTAAATCTTTTTGTATTTTCTCAATTTGTTTTTTAATATCTTTTAATCTTTTAGTAATAGACTTAACATTTTTAGAATCATAAATTTTAAACACTTCAGTATCATCATCAATTAATTTACAAGAATGACCAATTGATTCAGCAGTATCCATTTTATCACCTGTAATCATCCAAACATTAATTCCTGCTTCAATAAAACTTTGAATATCACTTTTAACTTCATCTTGTAATTTATCTTCTAAAGCCGAAACACCTAATAAAGTAGAATTACTTTCAATTTCTTCAATTGCTTTTTCTAAATCATTTACTTTTGTTTTATCTGATATACATTGATATTTTAAATCATTATATTTTTTTTCCCATTTCTTATATGTTATTTCATCTATAAAATTAAATGAATAACATAATGTTCTTAAACCTCTTCTTGCAAAATTATCTAAATGTTCTTTTGTTTTTGGTAAAATATTATTTTTTGAATATTCATTTAATGATGCAAAGACTTTAGTATCACTTCCTTTAAGATATATTTTAATTAAATTTGTTGTTAAATCTTTAACTATAATTGAACTTCTTTGTCTTGCTGAAGTAAAATCAAATTTTTGTAAAATTTGATATTGTTTATTCATAATATCTTCACCAGTAACAATATTTCTTTGTAAAATTTTAATTAAACCTTGTTCTCTACTTATAAATGTAAATCCAATTTCATCAACTGAAGAAACTAATGTAACTTCATCTGGATTTGCACCTTGAAAATCAATTTCTTTAGTTTCTTCATTAATTTCTGCTAAAACATCGTGATTAATTGCAATATTTAAAAAAAATTCTTCCATTGCTTGTCCTTGACTATTAAAAGGACAACCATCGATATTTTTAATATCTAAAGGAGTATTTTTTAATTTTAATCTTGTAATTAAACTCTCTTTATTAAAAGTTTTAGAAAATTTAGATCTATTTGTAAAACTACCTTGATGAGGAAATGATAAATTTTCATTTGTTAAATCATCTTCTTCATCAAATAAAGCAGTAAATATTGAACAAGCTTTAAATTCCATTTCATTTCTTGTTAAAGTTCCTGTTTTATCTGTAAATATATATTTTATCATTCCTAATTCTTCAATAAGAGATGATGTGTAACATTTAACTTGATCATTTTTTTCTTTTCTTAAACTTGGTTCATAAAATTCTATAATTATACTTTGAAATACTTTCATTACTGCCATCATAATTACAGTTGAAATTGGAATGAAAGTTCCTGTTAAAATAAAATGACCAGTAAATATTTTTATATATTCAATTGCATTTTTTTTCCCTTCTTTATAATTATATTGAAATAAATATTCATGATTTAATTCATTTGTATTATAATTTGGTAATCTACCTTGTCTAAAAAATATACCATTCATCATAAATATAACTATAATAATTAGTCTAATAATTAAAATTGCAATTACAATATAATTTAATTTAATATCCATTTGTGAAAATTTCATAGAACCATGATTTATATTTTTCATAATTTTAGTATCTATTCCAGTATAAATAACAATACCAATAACATAATCAACATTTTTTAATCTTCCTCCTCTTAATAATACATTTTTAATATCAAAATATATTTTTTCTTCTTTAAACACAATATCACCTTCAATAATATAAATATTCATATTAGGTTGATCAACTTCAATATAACAATTATTATCTTTACAAGAAAAAATTTTATCCATAATTCTTAAATTATCTTCTGTTATTTTTTCTTGAGTATAACTTATTGCTTCTCTTGGTTTTAATGTACTTTCACCATCTAAATTTGTAGTTTGTAAATAACAAAAACCATTATTTGAACTTGATTTAATTATTAATAAATCTGCAGGAATAATTTCATCTTTTTTAACTTTTACTATGTGACCTACTTGTAATTCTCTCCATGTTGTATTTATAAAATTTGGTGTTTTATATAATATTGTTTTTGAATTATTTGCTTCTATATCATTTTTTTTTTTTCTTCTATCTTCTATAAATTCTCTTATTAATGATATTATTAATACTACTACAAATGGTAATATTGATGATATTGGAGATACTGTACTTATTTGTTTTATTGATGTGATTATTGCGTTAAATAGGAAAAAAATGTTAAAAAAATTATGAAATTGATAAAAGAGACTTAATGGAATGAAATTAAGACTATTTTTTTTATATAATTTAATTTACCATGTGTATTTTGCTGTTTTTATTTGGTTTTCTGGAAAAAGTTCTGTTTGTTTGAAATCTGATGATATAAAACTATTTATATATAATTTACGAAGTTTTGATGTTTGGAGATTTTTTTCATCCTTCATTAAATTGAATTAAAAAAAAGAACATAATTATTATTTAAAAATTTTTTTTAATAGCTAATTATTTTATCTTTAAAAATATAATTTTTATTTTTTTTAATTTATATTTAACAGTAAATATTTATTATCATAAAATTTTTATCTATAAATAAATGAACTAATAAATAACATTTATATAATTAATAAAATTATTTATTAAAAATAATTTTTATCAAATCACAAAATAAAAAAATAAAAAAAAAAAAACTGAAAAAAAAAAAATAAAAAAAAATAAAAAAAAAAACATAAATAAAATTTGAAAAAAAAAAATAATTTTTGCATATAAAAAACATTAATTAAATAAACTAATAACTTATTAACTTAAAAAAATGCCAGAAAAACCAAAGAAAAAAACTCAAACAAAACCATCAAAAGGTGGAAAAGGAGGTTCAGGAGGATCAAACGCTACAGGAGGTAAAATGGTAACATTAGGTAACTTAAACCTAACATTTAACTTAACAATCCCTCCAGAAATAATAACAGAAAAAGACCCAGAAGCAAAATTCTCAGACATCGCCTCAGCAAAAGATTGTCAATTTCTCTTAGATCACCAAGAATTATGGGATCAAATAGAAATGGTATCAGGAAATAAATCATTAACAATGTTATTAAATGCAAATAAAATTTCTAAAAAGAAAGTTCCAATAGATTACATCACTTTAGATAAAATTGATTACACAGATGAACAACAACCATTTAAAGATTTAGTTGATCAAGTAACTCAAAAAAATAATTTAATATTACATGATAGTGAAGTTTGTGATTGTAATGTTGCAGTTGGTATACATTTAATATGTGGAGAAGAAGAGAAGGATATACCATTAACTAATTCAAAGAATATTCCTCCTCCTAAAAAAGAAGGTGAAGAAGGTGAAGAAGGAGAAGAAGGTGAAGAAGGAAAAGAAGGTGAAGGTGAGAAGAAAGATGGTGATGAAGATGCTGGTGGTTATAATGATGATGAGGAAAATGATGATAAAAATGCACCTGAAAAAGTACAGAATGATAAAAGTAAAGAAGCTAATGCTCCTCCTGGTGAAGATGATGAAAATGAAAATAAAGATGAAGGTGAGAAGAAAGAAGGGGAGGAAGGTGAAGAAGGTGAAGAAGAAGAAAATAAATTTAAAAAAATTAAAGAACCTTCTCTTGATTCTTTTGAATATATTTTTATTGATTTTGCTGATTTTAATGAAAGTGAAATATCATCTGCTATTACTTTAGAAGAATTAAAAGATTTTTTTAAAGAAACTAAAGAGAAAGGGAAATCTAATATTGTTTTAAATGTTGGGAAAGGTGATGGTGATTTAGAACAAGTAACTGAATTATTAAAATATCCTGATGTTTATATTTTTAATAATAGAGATGATGCTCATGAACTTTTTAAGAAAATAAATGAAGAAAAGAAAAAAAAAGAAGCTGAAGAAAAAAAGAAACAACAAGAAGAAGAAAAGAAAAAAAAAGAAGATGAAAAGAAAAAGAAAGATAAAGGAGGTAAAAAAAAGAAGAAAGGTAAAAAGAAGAAAAATAAAGAATTAGAATATAAAGAAGAAGAAGAAATTGATAAAAAAGAAAGACCAGATGAAATACAAAATAATGAAGAAGAAAAAAAAGAAGATGAGAATAAAGAAGAACAAAAGAAAGAAGGTGAAGAAGGAGAAGAAAAAAAAGAAGGAGAAGAAGGTGAAGAAGGAGAAGAGAAAAAAGAAGGTGAAGAA
>JAEEGL012754476.1_pt1 | contig 13223 bp, 12 predicted proteins | sample 9134231 | NCBI WGS metagenome assembly JAEEGL01 (sample SAMN16246548, study PRJNA631951) | gut metagenome | biome: gut microbiome; feature: rumen; material: fiber-attached | host: Bos | place: Iran: Karaj | collected 2018-10
ACTTTAGATAATAAAGAAACTATTATTCATGTTCATGGATGGACTAAATGTTTATCTTCAAGTGTATTTGATATTTCATGGAAAATGGGATTTAAAGTAGTACTTACAATGCATGATTATTTTACTGCTTGTCCTAATGGTGGATATTTCAATTATAAGAGAAATGAAATATGTGCTTTAAAACCATTATCATTTAAATGTATTAAATGTAATTGTGATTCTAGAAACTTTGTATTTAAAATGTATAGAGTTGTAAGACAAATTGTTCAAAATAAAATTGTTAAGTTAAATGATAAATTAACTGATGTAATTTCAATTTCAGACTTTATTGAAAAAGTATTAAGAAAAACATTAAATAAAAATGTTAATATTCATAGAGTTTATAATCCAATTGATTTAGATCCAAATCCTGTTAAAGTGGATTATAAAAAGAATAAATATTTCTTATACGCAGGTAGAGTATCTAAAGAAAAAGGTGTAGATATTTTCTGCGAAGCAATTACTAGATCAAATCAAAAAGGATTAGTAGTTGGTGATGGTTCTGAACTTGCAATGTTAAGAGAAAAATATCCTAACATTGAATTTGTTGGATGGAAGAATAATGTGGAAGTTAAAGAGTATATGAAAAAAGCCAAAGCATTAGTATTCCCAAGTAGATGGTACGAAGGAGCACCACTTACTACATTAGAAGCAATGCAATATGGTATTCCTGTAATTACTAGTGATTGTAATGCTGCTATTGATCAAGTAACTGATGGAGAAAATGGATATATCTTCAACAGAGTTGATGATTTAGTAAATATTTTAAATAAAAAAATAGATTTAAAAATTAAAGATTTTGATTATAAAAAATCATATAAAGATGATTTAAGAAAATGTTTCGATAAATTAATTTAAGAAAGAGGTGAGTCAAATGAAGATAAGTAAAAAATTTTTTTATAGTACTTTTATACTTAGTTTAGTTATTATTGTTTTTATGTTTAGTTTATTTTCTTCTTTTGATTCTACAAACGCAAATTATTGGGTACTTTTTACATTTGTTATAAATGGAACTTATATTGTATTTAATATTATTAAAGAAAAAAATGCTTTTTCTTTAAATAAATGTTTTTGGTATTTTAATTTCTTTTTCTTCTTTGTTGGTCCTTTGTTTCAATACTTAACACATTATTATCCTTGGAAGTATTTTATAAGTGATGAATTATATATAAAAACTAATTTAGCGATATTGTTATGTTTTATATCATATAATTTTTGTAATTTATTTTTGATTAAAAAGAGTAAAATTAAAATTAAAGAGAATGATATTAATTTTGATATAAATAAGTTGAAAGTACTATTTTATATTTCCTTAGGCGCTTTCGTCTTATTAATAAAATTAGTAGGTTTTAGCAATTTATTTTTAAGAGGAGCAAGTCAGGTATCAACTGATTTTGGTGGTTTAGATAAAATTCTTAATATTGGACTTAGATCAATTCCTGTATATGCTTTTACATATGCATATTATTTTTATAAAGAAAATAATAAAGGATTATTTTATTTAATATCTTTATTGATAATTATTTTATTAACAAATTTTCCTCAAGCATTAAGTAGATATTTATTAGGAATAATCTATATTGGTATTATATTAATTATCTTCAAAGAGAAGATAACTGGTAGAAAATTTGATTATCTTTTATTAGGCATATTCCTATTAGCTTTTCCGATTCTTCAATTATTTAAGTACTATACAGTTGATCAAATATTTAGTGATTTTTCTGTAGTGTCTAAAAGATTGAGTTCTACTTATAATAGTGCGGATTTTGATGCATATAGTATTTTTTCTAGATCTTTTGTGTATGTTGATGATTTTGGGTTTAAAAAAGGAAAACAATTATCATCAACAGTGTTATTTTTTATTCCTCGATCTATTTGGAAAACTAAACCTTATTTTTCTGGGAAAATAATTGCAGAAGCTTCTGGTCAAGAATTTACAAATCTAGCATGTCCTTTAATGGCTGAGGGTTATATAGATTTTGGAATAATAGGAATGGTTATATACTATTTTGTAATTTCATATGTAATAAATTATTTTGATTATATTTATTGGAAAAGAAAGAAAGTTGGAATGATAAATATATTCTATCCATTCTTATTTGGATGTTTAATATTTATATTAAGAGGTGCATTACAGCCAACATATATTTATTGTTTTTCGTTCTTACTATTCTATTTTGCTTTTATAAAAAGATTTGTAAGAAATAAAGGGGGTAATTATTTTGAATAAGAAAATTGATTTTGTTATTCTTTGGGTTGATGGTAACGATCCAAAATGGGTTGCTGATAAAAACAAATTCTCAGATAATAAAGTTTCTAAGATTGCTCAATCTAATAATAGATTTAGAGATTGGGATAATTTAAAGTATTGGTTTAGGGGTGTTGAAAAGTTTGCACCATGGGTTAATAATATTTACTTTATTACTTATGGACATTTACCTGACTTTTTAGATATAACTAATCCTAAAATTAAAGTAATAAATCATAGTGATTATATAGATAAAAATAAATTACCAGTTTTTAATTCTAATGCAATTGAAATTGGTATTAACCATATAAAAGGTTTAAGTGATAATTTTGTTTTATTTAATGATGATATGTTCTTCATTAAAGATGTAAAAGAAGAAGATTTTTTTATAAATAATATCCCTAGAGATGAGTATGCTGAGAATGCTATTGCACCAACTAAAGATGTATTTACTAATTTCTTATTTAATAATTTAGCTATTATTAATGATAACTATAATAAGAGAGAAGTACATAAAAAGAATTTTAAAAAGATTTATAATTTAAAATATGGTTTAAGAAACATTAGAACTTTATTACTTGCTTTAAATAAAAATTTTGTTGGATTTTATAATCCACATTTACCACAATCATTTACAAAAAGTTATTTTGATAGATTATGGAAAATAGCTAATAAAGAAGCTTCAGATACTGAAACGCATAGATTTAGAAATAAGGATGATATATCACAATATTTAGTTAGATATCTACAATTAGCAGATGGACACTTTATACCTAGAAAATCTAGTTTTGGTAAGTTACTTGAAATTAGAGATGAAAATATCGATTCAATTTGTGATTATATTAAAAAACAAAAGAGTCATGTGGTATGTTTAAATGACGTAGATGATAATTGTGATTTTGAAAAGAATAAAAAACTTTTAATTGATTCTTTTGAAGAAATATTACCTGAAAAGTCTTCATTTGAAAAATAAGTAAAGGTGTGAATATATGAAAAAAGATTTAGTAAGTATAATTGTACCAGTATATAATACAGAGAAGTATATTAGAGAATGTTTAGATAATTTAGTTAATCAAACATATAAAAATATTGAAGTAATTTTAATTGATGATGGTTCAACAGACAATTCATCTTTAATTTGTGATGAATATTGTAAAAAAGATGAAAGATTTAAAGTTTATCATAGAACTAATCATGGTTTAGCATTAACTAGAAATTTTGGTGTTAGTAAATCTAGTGGAGAATATATTATGTTTTGTGATAGTGATGATTATTATGATGTTACTATGGTTGAAAAAATGCATGATATTATTTCTAAGAATAATGTTGATATTGCAAGATGTACTTTAAATTCTGATCTTGTAAAAGATGATATGAGTGATATTTGTGATAAAGTTATTACAATTGACAAAGATTTAATATCTAGATTTCTTGTTAGAAAGAAAAATATTGGTTGTTATTTAGCTTTATTAATAATGAAGAAAGAATTCATTAGAGATATTGAAGAATCACTTTCTTATTTAGAAGATACATATTTTGTCGTTAATTTATTTTTAAATGCTAAAACATGTTATTTTACTGATGAAAAATTATATACTTATAGACCAAATCCTACAAGTATTACTAAAGAACCTAAAAATGCTTTAAGAAATATTGATAGTGCATTAAATTGCTACAAATTATTAGATGAAATTCTTAAAGAAAAAGGTATAAATGATAAAGATTTCTTTATTGATAAAAATACATTATTAGTTGAATTAATTTATTATAAATTAGATCTAATTACTAAAGATTATTTTAAGAATAATAAAGATAAAATATATAGTACATTAAGAAATAAATATTTAATTTATGTATTTAAAGAATCTGATTCTAAAAAATTATTCTTACAAGCAAGAATAGCTAGATTCTTAATTAACAATAAAATGTATAATTTAGTATTTAGATTTATATGGTCAAAAGATTTTATTAAAAGATTAATAAAAAAATAGTTTATATTAAAAAAGGAGGATAATATGAGAACAAAATATTCTATATATAATTCAATTAGTTCATTAGTTTCTAGTATGACTACTATGTTACTAGGATTTATTGCACAAGCAATTTTTATAAGATTACTTGGATATGAGTATTTAGGTTTAAATGGATTATTCACTAATGTAATTACTATGCTTAGTTTCTTTGAATTAGGTATGGGTAATGCTATTGTTTATAATTTGTATAAACCTATTGCTGATAATGATGAAAAGAAAATAAAAGCATTAATGAATTTCTATAAAAAAGCATATAATGTTATAGCATTATTAGTTTTTGGTGTAGGTATAATTATTCTTCCTTTTATTAAATTTTTTGTTGGCGAAGTAACTGTTGATGTTAATTTATATTTAGTATATTTCTTATTTTTACTATCTACTGTTTCAACTTATTTAGTTTCATATAAAAGAAGTTTATTATATGCAAATCAAAAAAATTATATTATTAATATAATTCATACTGTATATACAATTGTATTAAATATAGTTCAATTATTAGTATTATACTTTACTAAAAATTATTATTTATATTTAGGTATAAAAGTATGTTGTCAATTAATTGAAAATGTAATTATTTCAATTAATGCTAATAAGTTATATCCAATATTAAATGAAATAAATAAAGAAAAGTTAGATAAGAAAACTGAAAAGAATATTTTCGATAAAGTAAAAGGTTTACTATGCCATAAAGTAGGTGGAGCATTAGTTAACGGTACTGATAATATTATTATTTCAAAATTCTTAGGAGTTTATACTGTTGGTTTATATGCAAACTATGAACTTATTACAAGAGCTTGTAATATTATGTTTGGACAAATGTTATCAAGTACTACTGCAAGTGTAGGTAACTTACTTGCATCTAAAGATAGATCAAAAGCATTTAGTATATTTAAGAAAATGAGATTCTTAAACTTCTGGATTTCTTGCTTTACTGCAACTTGTATTTTAGTAATTGTTCAACCATTTGTTAAAGTATGGATTGGCGGAGAAGGGTTACTTCCTTTTGCAGTAGTTGCATTTATTGTATTTAACTATTTCCAAAAATTACAAAGAAATACATATTTTGCATTTAAGGATTCTGCAGGTATTTGGGTAGAAGATAAATATGTACCATTAGTAGAATCAGCAATTAACATAATAGTTTCAATCGTAGGAGTTAAACTAATTGGTCTTGCAGGTGTATTTATTGGTACTATTGTAAGCGGATTATCTTATTGGTGTTATAGTTATCCTAAATATGTTTATAAAAGATTATTTGATAGAAATTATTCAAACTATTATAAAGAAACATTTGGTTATATTGGATTATTCTTAATTATTGCTTCTTTAACATTCTATGTATCAACATTAATAGTTGTTAAGGGTGCTTTATTACAAGTTTTAATTAATACAATTTTATGTTTAATATTACCAAATATATTAATATGTTTATTATTCTTTAAAACTGAAGAATTTAAATATATTATTGGTATACTTAATAAAATCTTAAAAAAGTTTAAACGTAACTAAAAGAATAAAATTATTTATTCTTTTTTTATTGTTTATATTTATTTGTTGTTTTAAAATTATAATTGGTGAGCATCATGAGAAATAATTATAAAGTATTTAGAAAGAATTTTTATAATAATCCACATTTTGGTTTTACATTAGTGGAGTTACTTACAATAATTGTAATATTGGGAATATTAATGCTTATTGCAGTACCTTCAGTTTTGACTATAATTCAAGCTTCAAGAATAAAGTCATTTGTTGTTTATACAAATGAAATGGTTAATAAATCATCTGAGAGATTAGCAAGAAGTTCAATTGAAGAAGATGAAGAAAAGTCTTGTATTATTTATGATATTAAAAAAGATTTTGATATTGATAATACTGGTGATTTTGTGGGCTGGGTATTATTAAATAATGATACTGATGATAAATATATAACTATATATAATGATGAATATGCTTTAGTTGGTTATAAAGTTGAAAAGGATAAAAAGATTGAGGATTATTTAGTTAAGATAGATGATTCTATAAAAGATAAACTTAATATTGAAACTTTATGTGAATTATCTAATTGTTATACTTGTAGTGTAACTCCATCAAGTGATGAAGATCCTAAAAGTGATTCTGATGAAATCATACCTAAAAATAGAATTGCTTTATTACAAACTGGAAAAGCTGTTAATAAAAAAATTGATGAGTTATCAGGTGCTACTGGTTCTTATAATGATATAATTGAAAGAATTGTTTTTACTAATAAAATTGAAGATAAGTCAGTTAATATTGCAGATGAATCTTCTTACTATGATATTTATCTTTGGGTTAAAGATAATGTTGCGTATATTGGTTGTGAATCACCTGTAATTTATTTAAATAAGGATAGTAAAAGATTCTTTGGAGATTTTAGATCTTTAGTAAGCATTGATGGTTTATATAAATTGAATACAAGTTTAATGACTAATGCTGAATATTTCTTTTATTATGATAGATCATTACAAAGCTTAGATTTAAGTAATTTTGATACTTCAAATTGTACTGATTTCTTCTGTATGTTTATGTATTGTTATAAACTTAAAGAATTAGATTTAAGTAGTTTTGATACAAGTAAAGTTATTTCAATGAATAAAATGTTTTGTGAATGTAGAGAACTTGAAAAAATAAACTTAAGTAGTTTTGACACTTCTAAGTGTAGTTCTTTTATGTCTATGTTTAGTGAATGCTATGCTCTTAAATCATTAGATATTAGACATTTTAAAACTGGAAGTGTGTATTATATGGGTTCTATGTTCAATCACTGTGAATCACTTGAAAGTATAGATGTTTCTAATTTTGATACTTCAAATGTTGAAGATATGAGGAGAATGTTTAGTAATTGTCTTTTAATTGAATCTTTAGATTTAAGTAATTTTAATACATACTATGTAGAGGATTTTAGTGCAATGTTTTGGAACTGTGAAAATTTAAAGAGTTTAAATATTAGTAGTTTCAAAACAGTTAATGCAGAAAATATGTCTTATATGTTTGCTCAATTAACTAAGCTTAGAAATTTAGATTTATCTCATTTTAATACTAATAAAGTAAAAGGTTTTTATAATATGTTTGAGAAAAGTTCATTCGATTCTTTAAATTTAACTAGCTTTAATACTTCGCAAGCTACTGATATGCAATTTATGTTTAGATATTTTGATATGGATGAATTAGATTTGTCTTCATTTGTAATTCCTCAAGATTGTAAATTAGCTAAGATGTTTGCTTATTCTACTTTACAAACTATTTATGCATCTAGTAATTGGAGTGAAGTATCTGGTGTAACTAGTTCAAAAATGTTTCAAGATTGTTATTATTTAAAAGGTAGTATACCTTATAGAAGTGCTTATTTAGATTATTCTATGGCTAATTATGATACAGGATATTTTACTTATAAAGCTAAAGCTTAAAAGAAGAGTATATTAAATGAAATGCACCCCTTAGTGTAGATATTAATAAAAAAGAGGTTAGGGAAATAAATCCTGACCTTTTTTATGTATCTTCTAAATAGGGTGCACTACATTAATTTATTCTTTTTTTGTTTAATAGATTGTTTAAATATTTTAATGGTTTAGAGATACATTAAATCTAGGTAATAATTCGAAATATGATAATGGATTATATCCAAAACTATAGAAACTATTACCTAATGGTAGTGTTTCAAGTGAATTAGTTGAAGGACAAAAAGATATAAGTATTAAATAAAAGGAAGATATTCTTCCTTTTTTTAATTATATTTATTATAATGATAATAGGATAAATGGTGATAATATGAAGAATATCAAAATAATTAGTATAACAAGTTGCATATCTATATTTTTACTTACATTAGCACTTTTAACTATTAATAATACTTTTTCATTTATTTATGGTGAAAAAAAATGGGATATTCATTTTGAAAGTGATAGTACAAATACTTATATAGATGAAACAAGAATAGATTTTTATAAAGATTTAACTGTCGGTGAAGATTATACTTTATATGTAGATATAGTTAATGATGGTGATTATAATGGCGAGATTGCTAAAGTATTAACTTCTAATTTAAAAGATTATAAGTTAGATGATAGTGATTATACTTATGATGATTTTATTACTTATACAATTAATTATGTTGAAGATAATAATACCAATTCTATTAAAGCTTCAGATAAAGTAACTTCTTTTGATAATTTAAAGAAGAATACAAAAAATAAAATTAGAATTGATGTAAGATTCGATATTAATAAGTTAGATAGTAAAAAAATTGAATATTTAAAGAATCATAATAATAAATTAAATATTAGTTTATATTTACAATTAGATTATAATCAAATTTAATAAAAAGGGTTGAGTGATACTATGAGTAAGAATAGAAAAATAGGCTACAGTATAATTATTTTTGTATTGTTTGTTTTATTCTGTTTAACTAGTTATTTACTTATATATTTCTTTAGAAATAGAGATATATCAATTTCTAAAGAATATATTAATGTAGTTGATTCAGATTCAATTAATTATACTATTAAATTAAAAGATAATGATTTTATTACTGATTCATCTAAAGTAAATGCTTACGCTACTGATATGATAGATTACTTAAATATTTATTATAAATTTAATAGTAAATTTAGTGATAAAGTAGTTGGTGATATTGAAATAAATGCAGTTGGTGCTTTAGTTGGTACTTCTAAGATTGATTCTTCAGTAGTTTTATATAATGAGTTCTATACTCATAAAGATAGTGATTCTAATATAAATGGAGAAATAATTAATTATAATGATGAATATAGATTAAACTTTAGTGAGATTAAAAAAATATATGATTCATTTGTTGATGTTAATAAAGTAGATCTTAATGGTACTGTTAAATTTGAAGTTACTTTAAAATATACAGTTTATAATGAATTAATTAATGGTTATGTAGATAATACAGTTACGTTAAATATTAATATACCAATAGTTAATGAAACTAAGATAGAATGTTCTAATACTTATGAAAGAAATAAGAATTTCTATGCTAAGATGCCTGATGAACAAAAACCATTATTCTTAGCTATTTGTTTAGAATTATTTGGTGCATTAGTATTATTTGTAATAATATTCATTCTTATTATTAATCAAATAAAAGCTACAAGTAGTAAATATGAAAAATTACTTGATAGTATGTTAAGAAATAAAAAACGTAGAATTGTAAGACTTAAAGCTTTACCTGATTTGTCTAATAGAAATGTTGTTTTAGTAAAATCATATAAAGATTTAGAAAATGTTAATGAATATAAAAATATTAATTATGTAGAAATAATACCTAATCAGTTATCTGTATACTTTATTACTGATAATGGTATTAATTATGTTTATAATTTAGATGCTAAGAAGGTGAAATAATGAAAAATATTTTATTCCATGATGAAGTAAGAAATCTTGAAGAATTAGTAGATAAAATACAATCACTAGATAATCCTCCAACATTAAATGATGTTAAGATAGGTGTTATTTGCTTTATTTTTGATAAAGATGGAAAAGTTGTTTTAAATAGAAGAGGTCCAGGCGCTAGAGATGATGTGGGTAAATTACAAGCTTTAGGTGGATCAATTAATGAAACTGACTCTGATTTTAGAGAATCAATGAAGAGAGAATTAAAAGAAGAAGCTGGCGTTGATGATGTAAACGTTGGTAAATTTGTTGGTGCTATCATAGATACTAAATATGATAAAAATGCTATGAAAATAATTGATTGGGTAATCTTAGCTTATGTTGGTCAACAAGGTGAACAAGAAATAAGAAATATGGAACCTGAAAGATGTATTGGTATTGAACATTTAAATATTGAAAATATTGATTATAATGATTTAGGGGAAACAGCTGCATCTTTCCTTGATTATATTAAAAAAGAAGGAATTAGATAATGCGCGTATTTAAGAAAGAAGATGGAACATATAATGTTTTAAAAACAACATTATTTAGTTTTATAATTGCTTGTATATTACTTGGTTTGATTTGTTTACCAATGTTATTACAAGATAAAGCACAAGTTAATAAAAGTAGTAATAATACTACAACTACTACTCAAGGTGCATCTCTTTTACCATGTAAAGAATGTGATATTGAATTCTATAATAAAGAGTTAACTTTAGAATTTGGTGAAAGTGTAAAAATAAAAGATATTCTAGATATTAAAGATGTTGCTATTAATAATATTAAATTTACTTTTGATAGTGAATATTTAGAAAAGAAACAATCTGAAGGAGAATATTATATAACTACTTCAAAAAGTGTTGGTGAAACTACTTTAAAAGCTGATTATGATAAATATTCTACTACTTTGAATATTAAGATTACTGCTAAGAAATTAAATGATGTTAAATTTAGTAAGAAAGTATATTATGTTAAAACTTCTGAAAATGTAGAACTTGAAGTTGAAACTACTCCTAAGAATGGTAATTTAGATTTAATTGAATTTAGTTCTTTAGATGAATCTATAGTTAAATTTGGTAGTAATAATACTATCATAGGTATTACTGCTGGTAAGGCTACAGTAAAGTTAGTTAGTGATGATATTGAAGATGAAGCTACAGTTTATGTTATGAATACACCATTTACTATAAAATTAAAAGATGATGGTGTTTATAAAGAAATGGATGAATATCAATATAAGAGTAATAATAAAACTCAAAATTTATATATTGCTATTAAATTAGAGAATAGTAATTATACTCAAAATGATATAACTGTTAAAGATACTTCTAGTGGATCTATAAGTACTACAACTACATATGATTCAATTCATGTTGATAATTTATCACTTATTTATAAGGTTGTTGTTGATTTTGATCCTGCTAAAACTACTAGTGATAATAGTAGTATAATTACATTTACATTACCTGATGGTTCTGAAAAGTTTATTAAAATATTTAAATAATATCGATAAACAGTAAAAGTAAACGATAAATCGTTGAAAAATGGTTGTTTAATGCTTAATTTTCTTGAAAAATTGAATATTTGATGTTACATTTTATATGTAGGGTACAGCTCTACTTATAATATTATAGGGAGGTATAAAATATTATGAACAAAATGGAATTAGTTGAATACGTAGCTGAAACTGCTAATGTATCAAAAGCAGAAGCTGCTAGAGTTCTAGATGCTGTATTAGCTGGTATCGGAGAAGGACTTAAAAAAGATGGAAAGGTTGCTTTCGTAGGATTCGGAACTTTCTCAAGCAAGAAAAGAGCTGCTAGAGATGGAATCAATCCATTAACTAAGAAACCAATGAAAATTCCTGCAAAGAATGTTATCTCATTCAAAGCTGGAGCTAAATTAAAAGCATCTGTAAATTAATTTAGATTAAGAACTCATTTTTATGAGTTCTTTTTTTTATTATGTTATAATTAAATTGATGATAGATATGAAGAAAAAGAAAAAGAAATTAAGATTAAAATCTAGTGTTAAGTTATTTCTTGTTTTAGTTGTTCTTATATTTATTGGATTTAGTGTTGTAAAAGTTAAATATGAAGATTATTTATATAAGAAAACAAGTGATTATGCAATCTTACAATTAGGTTATTCAGTTGAAGATCTTCAACTTATGAATAATAAACTTAGTGATAATGATAAATGGCATATAGTTAATGATATTGGTAATAATGAATTCATAATGAATTTTATTAAATGTGATTATTTTATACCTAAGAATATAGATTCATATTTAAAATTAACAGTAACTAAAGAAGAAGATTTTTGGCATTATAAGAAACCTGATTATTATAAATATGATGAATTAGTAGCTAAAGTTAATACTAAAACAAATAATGAATATTATACTGAGACAGTTGAAACTAATATGGATTTAGGTAATGCAATACTTGTTAATAAGTATTATTATTTACCTGAAGAATATGAACCTGATGATTTAGTAGATATTGAATGGAAATACAGATTTGGTAATAAAAATGATCATATAAAAATAAGACAAGAAGTGTATGAACATTTTTTAGATATGTGGAATGCTGCGAATGAAGAAGGGTACTATTTAATGGCTTATTCTGGATATCGTAGTACTGAACATCAAAAGAAAATATATAATGAATATTTAAATAAGAATGGTGTAAGTTATGCAGATTCAATAGCTGCAAGACCAGGACATTCTGAACATTCAACAGGCTTAGCGTTAGATATTTATTCTAAAACATGTAGTCAAGCTAATTTATTTAAGGATACCAAAGTCTATCAATGGCTTTTAAATAATAGTTATAAGTATGGATTTAATCTTAGTTATCCAGAAGGTAAGAGTAAACTTACAGGTTATAACTTTGAAAGTTGGCATTATAGATATGTTGGTGTTGAACTAGCTGAAAAAGTATATAACTCAGGATTAACTTATGATGAGTATTATGCTTCTTACTTAGAAAAATAGAAAGGAGTTTAGTATGAAAAGAACAACAAAGAAAAAAGTAGTAAGGGAAGTAGAACATAAGGAGTTAAAACTATGTGGAGCATTTATAAACTTAGTTGGTATAGCAGCTTATGCTGTTTATAATGTTAAAGTAGTTCTTGCATCTTTAGTACTAGTTAGAAATGAATTTCCAAATAAAACATTTGATGAAGTATTAAATCTAGTTTCTAAAAGTGCATTACTAGAAACTGGAATTATATTTGGAACTATCGTTGTATTTGAGTTTATTAATTACTATTTATACTTAAATAGAAAAAGAGATATACTACTTGGTTTCATAGCATTTGAAGTAATGGCATTTATGGTAGCTGCTTATATGTTTGGATTTACTTATATATTCTCTTATGTAGTATTACTACCTGCGATTACTGGTTTTATAAATTATTATATTTTAGTTAATGAAGGTGAGTAGAGCTCACCTTTTTAAATGTAAATATATATTTGAATAGTATAT
>JAEEGL013419484.1_pt1 | contig 13223 bp, 3 predicted proteins | sample 9134231 | NCBI WGS metagenome assembly JAEEGL01 (sample SAMN16246548, study PRJNA631951) | gut metagenome | biome: gut microbiome; feature: rumen; material: fiber-attached | host: Bos | place: Iran: Karaj | collected 2018-10
CATCGGTACGTTGGGTGAGGATTCAAAGGGTACCTACCAGTACACATTGGTATATAGGGGGCGCTTGGAAAATCCACAAGATTTTGAGGATATTGTCTTAAAGACCGATGGCTTTAACGACCTGCACCTGAAAGATGTGGCTCGCGTAGAATTGGGTACGGTAACCTATGCCTGCGATAGTTGGGTGAACTCTCACAATGGCACCATTGCCATCATCACCCCAGCCACTGGGGCCAACGCCCAACAGGTGAACCATGAAATAGACCGGCTCATGACCGAGTTGGAGCCGAAATTGCCGGCAGGGTTGGAGTTCAAGGTGCTCTTAGACACCAACGACTTCCTCGATGCCTCGATGAATGCGGTTTACAAGACACTGTTTGAGGCCTTGCTGCTCGTCATTCTCGTGGTGTTGCTGTTCCTGCAGAACTGGCGCGCCACCATCATTCCGTCTATCAGCATCATCGTCTCGCTTGTGGGTACCTTTGCCTTTATGTATATGGTAGGCTTCACGCTCAACCTTATTACCCTCTTCGCACTGGTGCTGGTCATCGGTACCGTGGTCGACGATGCCATCGTGGTGGTTGAGGCAGTTCAGGAGAAGCTGGAAGACCCGTTGACAACGGCCAAGAATGCCACTACTCAGGCGATGCACAACATATCGACAGCCATCATTACCACCACCATTGTATTCATGTGCGTGTTTATTCCCGCAGCCTTCATGGGTGGCCTCAGCGGAGCCTACTACCGCCAGTTCGGACTGACGATGGCGGTGGCTGTAGCCATATCCACATTCTGTGCACTGACCCTCTGTCCTGCTCTGTGTGCGCTGTTGATGAAGCCACGGTCCCCAGAGGGTGGGGAGGCTCAATCGTGGTCAGTACGCTTCCGCCGTGCCTACAACAAGGCCTTCGACGCGCTGTTAGGAAAATACAGTCGGGCCATGGGATGGTTCATCCATCGTCGCTGGCTCGTAGGCGGACTCACCGTTGTCAGCATCGTGCTATTGGCTTGGATGCTCTATAGCACCCCTACTGGTCTGGTACCCGATGAGGACACAGGCATTGTCTTTGTCGACATCACCACACCGTCGGGTTCTACATTGGCGCAGACACAAAAGACGGTGAAGGAGATGTCGGAAATCATAGAGAACGACCCCGATGTGCGAGTCACGGGTTCAATAGCCGGATGGAATATCTTGGGTGGTGAGGGTCCCAACACCGGTCTGGTGATGGGACGTCTGAAGCACTGGGACGATCGTCAGGATGACGGCCACGACATCTTCAGCATCTACGACCGTATAGAGGCAGCCACTCATCAGGTGAAAAGTGGTTCGATGTTTGTGTTCCTGCTCCCTACCGTCTTCGGCTATAGCTATAGCAACAGTGTGGAACTGTATGTTGAAGACTATGGTGGCGGTTCCATTACCAAGCTCAAGGAGGTGTCCGACGACTTCATGAAGGCGCTGGAAGCACGACCTGAGATAGAAGAGGTATACTCACCTTACGAGGTGAACTATCCGCAATACACCGTCACGGTGAATGCTTCGCTGTGTAAGCGTTATGGTATCGAACCTGCCAGCGTGCTCAGTGTGCTCAACGGCTATATCGGCGGTAACTATGCCTCACAGTTCAACAGTTTCGGAAAGCTTTATCACGTCATGCTGCAGTCAGATCCCAAATTGCGCATGAACAAAGACGACCTGAACAACATCTTGGTTGTCACGGAGAAGGGTGCCTACACGCCAATCACTGAACTCATCACGCTGAAGAAGACCTATGGTCTCCAGTCAATCACCCGCTTCAACCTCTTCCAGGGTATCAGCGTAGAGCTGACGCCTGCCGAGGGTTACACCTCGGGCGATGTCATCGATGCAGTGAGCGAAGTGTCGGCCACCACGCTGCCTAAGGGCTATGGCTATGAATACACTGGTACGGCTCGTGAGGAGGCTGCTTCGTCATCATCCACAGCCTGGGTGTTTGCCATCAGTCTATTGCTTGTATTCATTGTGCTCTGTTGCCTTTACGAGAGTCTGCTCATTCCTATGGCCGTCATGTTCAGCGTGCCTTTCGGACTGCTTGGCAGTTTCGTGTTCATCAACCTTGTAGAACTGGAGAACAACATCTATATGCAGGTGGGCATCATCATGCTGATTGGTCTGATTGCCAAGACCGCCATCCTGATTACGGAATATGCCTGTGAGCGTCGACGCGAGGGAATGTCAATATCCGAGGCGGCAATGAGTGCTGCCAAAGCACGTCTGCGCCCCATTCTGATGACAGCACTCACGCTTATCGTAGGTCTGATGCCTATGATTTTCGAGAGTGGTGCCGGAGCTATGGGAAACGTAACTTTGGGACTGTGTGTCGTTGGTGGCATGCTGGTAGGTACACTGGCCTTGCTGCTCTTCGTGCCGGTGTTCTTCATCTTCTTCCAGACGCTGGAAGAAAAGTTCAAACCACGTCCGATCTCTACAGTGGTGGCTATGTTGGCAGTAGTTTGCCTATTGTCGGGCTGCAAGACCTACTCATCCTATCACTCTGACTCCACAGCCAATGATGTACTGAAAGCGCAACTCAATGCAGCAGGTGTTTCTACTGCCGACAGCGTGGCCGGCCATTTGCCTGCCGACTGGCGCGAGGCTTTTACAGAACCGCGTCTGGCCGCCCTCATCGACGAAGCACTCTTGCACAACAGCGACCTTCAGACGGCCCACTGGCAAGTGCAGGCTGCCAAAGCTTCGCTCCGTGGTGCAAAGGGCGAACTGTTTCCTGCCATAGGGCTGACGGCCGAGAAAAGCAATTCGCGATTTAAGAACAGTGATTTCACTGCTACAACCTCTGGCTATAACCTCGGCGCAGAGGCCAGTTGGGAAATTGATGCATTCGGACGGGTGCGCAATGCCAAGCGAGCCGCTGCTGCCACTGTCGAACAGCAGATGGCCTACGAGCAGGCTGTTCGCACCGAGCTCATCGCTACTGTGGCTGCGGCCTACTACCAACTGGAGATGTACGATGCACAGATAGCCGATACCCGTTCCATCATCCAGAGTTGGGAGGAGAGCATCGCCACGCAGCGAGTGCTGCTGGCTGTGGGCGAGGCTACCAGCGACGATGTTGACCAGTCGGAGGCTGCCAAGCTCGAAGCTGAGTCGACGCTCGAGGAGCTCAACCTACAACTACGTCAGGCCGAGAATGCTCTGTGTACCGTGCTGGGACGCCCCTGTCAGCATATCGACCGTGACTCATTGAGCGCGTCGTGCATCGCCATCGACAGTATTCCGTCGATCAGCATCCAGGCGCTGGCCCGTCGTCCAGACATTCGTCAGGCAGAGGCCGAGCTGAAGGCAGCGTTCTATGCCACCAATGAGGCGCGCGCAGCGCTCTACCCCTCCCTATCGCTCTCAGGTAGCATCGGGTGGACGAACGATGCTGGTGAGATCGTCAGTCCTGCCGGCATACTGATGAGTGCCTTAGGCTCGTTGACACAGCCTCTCTTCCAGGGAGGCCGACTGCGGGCCGAGGTACAGCGCGCCAAGGCTGAGCAGGAGGCTGCAAAGGTGGCCTTCCGCCAAACCGTTTTAGAGGCTGGTCAGGAGGTGAACGACATCCTGGCTTCCGAGCAGTATGCACGCCGGGCCATCAGCCTCGGCGAGCAACAGGTAGAAAAACTGACGCGCATTGCCGATGCCTCGAAAGTTCGTATGCAGTACGAAGAAGACGTGAACTACCTGCAGGTGTTGCTGGCCCGCCAGTCGCTGCTTGAAGCACGTCTGCAACTACTCACCCACCGCTATGAAATGATTGCTGCATACATTCAGCTGTACAAAGCGCTGGGAGGTGGCATGGACAGTCATGAAGTGAAACAATAATTATTATAAACCCAATAACATATGAAAGAGAATATTACATACCCCATGAATGCCTTGCAATGGGAGACCTACGAGGAGTTTCTGCAGGATCCAGAGCTAACACAGCACAACACCACCGTCTGTATGCCCTTTGAGCGTTCATCGGCACAGCGTTTTCAGCGTGCCATGCAGCGGATGCTCGATGAGCAACGCTACCTTCATATACATCTTGTCCAGCAGGGTGATGATATCATGGTTTGTGAGGATTGGCAGATGCCCAACAACGTACACTACCTACGCATGAGTGAGGCTGAATGGGAGGCGGCACAGCCCACGTTTACAAAAGCCTTCGACATATTCAACGAGCCCGGTGTACGCCTTTTCCTTGTAGAGACCGAGAGCCAGGTCTATGTCATCATGGAAACCCACCATCTTTTCTTCGATGGCTTGTCGCAAAGGGCTTTGTGGAACGCATTCGAAGAGGCATTGCAGGGTATCCCCCTCTACCAGCAGGGCGACATTGCTGCCGAAATGAACCGTCGCGAAATCGCCAGTTACGACACTGATGCCTATCGCCGCGCAAAGGAATACCACATGCAGAAGTTCAAAGGGATGCATCTTACCGACTATTGTCGTGAGGGCGACACCACGTTGGGACCTGCCATCAGTTCGCACCCGATGATATCGGCCACCACTATCGACGAGGGCTGTCAACGCATAGGACACACACCCACCACGGTGTTCTATGCCGCTTACGCCATAGCCTTAGCTCATATGTCGGGAGAAACGCGCGTAGCCTTCTACACGATGAACCATGGACGCAGCGACCGGCGACTCACCGACCATGTCTATGGTAACTATCTGGGGTGTCTGCCTATCCTCGTCGATACCGACCCGAATCAAACCGTGGGCGAACTGCTCAGCCAAGTACACCGAGAGTTCTTCCTCTCCCTGCGCTACCGTATCTATCCTCTTTATCACCTGCTACGCGACCTTGGACTTGACGACGTTGGCACAGAGATAGGCAACAACACTTCAGCCATTTTGGAGTATTTACGTATCGACGGTAAACTGTGGCCTACGTATCATATTGATCCTTCGCTCACAGGAGAGCATTCATCTGTTGTTATTATACTTCGTAATACACAGTACGAGGTGTCTATCGATTGTAGTAGTGCCCTCTACACACAGGCCCAGATTGACGAGCTGTCACAAATAACCGGCGACATGGCCCTCCTGCTCGTAGATGACCAGGAAAGAAAACTCAACGAAATTATCCCCTCGAAAAAATGAAACGCGTATTATTAGCAGGCTACGGCAACATAGCCCATGCTTTTGAGAAAATCATGAATGAGCAGGAGCCACATGGAAGCTATATGCTGGCTACCTGCGACTTGAAAGAAGGACAAGACATCCTGCACTTCCTGCCCCGTCACCACGACGAGTTCGACGTAGTTGTCAATACATCGCTGGCCAACAGCAACAAGGTGGCTCGTATGTGTATAGACTACGGGCTGGACTACATCGATGTAGGCATTGAGGATGGTTTAAATACGGATGATGCCGTGTCATCGCTCAACTATTTGGAGGTAATGAAGCAGATATTGCGCTGGCCTACACGCAGCCATGTCATGTTTGGTTTTGGCGTGAATCCTGGCATACTCGAGCACGTCTACCAACGTTACAAACCCCAGGGGGCGCACTATGCCTTTGAATTGGAACACGACGATGCCGAAAGTGACGACTATGAGATTTTTGGCACATGGTCGCCCTTCATGTATTCCGAGGAAAGTTGCCGTGCCGATTTGATGGTGGTAAACAAGCAGGGTATCATAGATGTAACTCAGCGGCTGAAAGACAATGGGAGGACCATGTATCTCACCTATCACGGTGGTGAGCGCCATTATTTGCCCATACCCCACGAAGAACTGCTCTCCATGATGCTAAGCGACGAAAATCTGCAGGGTACAGCCTATCTCTTTCAGGCGGTACGAGGCATGCAACAGTACTTTCTGGAGCGGGGCGCCGATATCACCGACGAAGAGTTGCTGGCCATCCCTGTGCCCCATTGCTTGAAAGGCGAAGACCAAGTGGGTATGCTTTTCTGGGATACTAAAGACCGTCTCTACTGGGTAAAGAACGTGATGGCCAACCAAACCACCTGGAAGCGATATGGTACCAATGCTGTTTGCTGGCAGACAGCCACTGGAGCCTGGATAGCCTACAGGCTGCTCGATGCTGTGAGCACCGACCATCCCCACACCATGACTGAACTGTCGCAGCTCATGCCAGAGAAGATTGATGCCTTGCTCCAGCAGATAGGCCTCACCTTTGAAACAGAAGAGCAGCCTTTCAGTGTCGAAGAGTTCAAGCAGAACATCATGCGTTATTTCTAAATGGAACATAACTAACTATTAATGATATGAGGATATGAATACATCTATTTCACAACAGATAAGCGAAGAAGAGAAACAAGCGCTGATCAAGCTCGGTATGGGTGAAAAGATAGAACATGAACCATCTGAGACTTTGGTAAGCCTGTTTCGTAAGCAGGCAACAAAAACGCCTGAGAACGTTGCTGTCGTGTTCAAGGACAGGCAGATGACATATCGTGAGCTGGATGAACTGACCGACCGTTTAGCTGCACACCTTATTAGTACGTACCATGTACAACCCGAAGAGGCTGTAGGTGTCATGATAGACCGCTCTGAACTGATGGCAGTCTATCCGCTGTCCATCATGAAGGCCGGTGCAGCCTACATGCCGCTCGACTTCAACTTCCCGGAGGAACGCCTGCTGTGCATGTGTGAGGATGCCGAAGTGCGGCTTATGCTTAGTGAGGACGACAGGGTACGTCGTGCCATGCCGTCATTTAACGGAGATGTATTCACGTCTGACTGCTTGGAAGAACTGCCAAAGTGTAGCTGTCAGTTACCAGAGCCATTACCTACCCATCGTTTTGTCATCCTCTTTACATCAGGATCAACTGGCAAACCCAAAGGAGTGGTGTTGGAACATCACAATATTGTCAACCTCTGCCACTGGTACATCAAGGAAGTTTCAATTACACAGGAAGACCGTCTTTTAGGCTTCGCTAACTTTGCGTTTGATATGCACATGACTGACATTTATCCTGCCTTGTTTACTGGTGCCAGCGTGTGTATCCTCGATAATAGCATGCGAACAGATTTAGAGGCCATGAACAACTATATGGAGAAAAGGGGAATTACGATAGCCTTCCTTACCACACAAGTAGGTCATCTCTTTGCCACAACGATTAAAAACACCTCACTTAGGCTACTATTGGTAGCAGGAGAAAAGTTGCCGGCACTGAAGAAACCCTCTTATACCGTGATGAATGCATACGGACCTACCGAGACTCACATCTCCACATTCTACAACATTACACAAGACTATGAATCTGCAATCATCGGTAAGCCTATAGACAATCACCAGCTGTTTGTTGTGGACAGAGATATGAACCTGCTTCCACAGGGAATAGTCGGTGAACTGCTCATTGCTGGAGAGGGCTTATCAAGAGGCTACCTGCACCCTGTAGAAAAGGATGCAGCAAGGTTCCTGACCTTCATGGGAAAGCGGTGCTACCGCACCGGCGACCTGGTACGCTGGAACGAGCAAGGAGAACTTGAATATCTCGGGCGCATTGACACTCAAGTGAAACTGAGAGGTTTCCGTATCGAGCTGGGCGAGATAGAAAACCAAACTTTGAAGTATAATGGCATCAAGCAGGCCGTAGCGAATGTATCTGATGGACAATTGTTGTGCCTGTACTACACGGCAGACTGCGGTATTGATGAAGGAGCCCTAAAAGACTTCCTTGCCCTATCGCTTCCTGATTACATGGTACCTGCTGCCTATATCCATTTGGACGAGGTGCCTCTGACGCCGAACGGTAAGGTAGACCGCAGAAGAATGCCAGCTCCCAACGTGGCAGAGGAGGATATCGTTCCGCCTGCCACACTTTTGGAGCAGCAGTTCTTCGGCCTTGCAGCAGAAAGGCTGGGGACGGAGAGGTTCGGTGTTACATCTAATCTCATCTCACTAGGTCTTTCCTCCATAGCCGCCATGCGTCTTAGCATCACTATCCACAAGGAAACAGGATTCAGCCTTCCCGTAAAGGCGATACTCTCTGAGCCCACCATCCGTCAGATGGCGAAGGCGATTGAGGCTGGACTGAATGACGGACAGGACAATCTGTCCGACTGCCATGTCCTACAGGAGTACTATCCCTTGACGGAGAACCAGCGCGGCGTGTATATTGACTGGGAGATGAACCGCGACACGACGCAGTACAACATACCTCATGTGTTCCGCTTCAAGGATATGGATGCCGGTCAACTTGCAGAAGCACTCCGCAAGGTTATTGATGCCCACGGCTACATCAAGACACGCTTTGTCATCCATGAAGGTGAGGTGATGCAGCAGTGCAGGTACGAGGACCCTGCAAAGGTATCTGTCACTCATCTTGAACAGGAGCCTGACACAGCCTTCTTCCAGAGCCGTGTCCGTCCTTTTAATCCGTTTGAAGATGACCTGTACCGTCTGGAGGTCTATGCCTGTGGAGATGACACCTGGCTCTTCAAGGACTTCCACCACCTCATCAGTGACGGTCTCTCTGAGGAGGTGTTCTACAATGACCTGCTCACAGCATACAAAGACGGGAATGTAGAGAAGGAGGATGTCAATGCCTTCGATGTTGCCCTCTACGAGCAGGAACTGAAGAAGAGTGAACGCTATCTGGAGGCACAGGGCTATTTTGACCAACTGCTGGAAGGGACTGAGGCTGTGAGCTATCCGCACTCTGCACATTCAGACGACATAGATAAGAAATCAGAATCTCTTAATTTGGAGATAACAGATGGTGAGAATATCCGAAATGCCTGTCGCAATATGGGCATTACTGAGAATGCCTATTTCCAGACGATAGTCACTCAGGTGCTTCACTGCATCACCCGTGAGGAGAGCATTATGCTGGCCACCATATCAGGCGGCAGGCATCAGAATGGTATGGAGCACATGATAGGTATGTTTGTCAAGACCATCCCTTTGGTTTCGACCTGCGACAGGAAAGACGATAGAACCTTCGCTGATGCAGCAAGAGCCATGCACCGCCAGGGTATTGAAAGTGTATCGCGGGACTTCTATCCGCTTACGAAAGTGGTGGAGCGTCACGGACTGAGGCCGCAGATACTCTATGCCTACCAGGGTGGTCTCTACGACGGCGTGAACCTCGATGAGAACGATAGCGTGAGTGACATACCTCTGACGCTTGACACGCAGAAGCTTCCAATAGAGCTCTATATTTGGCCCAACGGCAGGAATGGATACGCGATAGAATTGTCCTACGACACGGCACTATTTAGCCGTCGGGACATGGAGATATTTGTCCAGGCACTTGTCAACTACGCCATTCATGCCACAAAGGTAGGTACAAAACTATCGGACATCCAGCTCACAACCGAGGAAGAGCAGACTGCACTCATTAAGCTCGGAACTGGCAAACATTTAGACATAGATATCAATGAGACCTTTGTGTCTGCCTTCGAGCGTCAGGCAACAGAGACTTCAGAGCGCCTGGCCGTGGTGGAAGGGAACAGCCTGTTGACATACGCCGAGCTTTCCCAGCACTCAAACCTGCTGGCCCATCTGCTGATAGAAGCAGGAGTACAGTCTGACGGGTTTGTCTGCATCCTGCTCCACCGCGTGAAGGAATTCCCCCTCTCCGTCATCGCCATCATGAAGGCTGGTGCCGCCTATCTACCTATGGATACTGAATACCCCGCAGAGCGGTTACAGTATATACTGGAAGACAGCCAGGCCAGGGTACTTATTACCAGCCATGACCTTTTGGAGGAGAAGCAGGCACAAGGGATGAACCTGTCCGAAGGCATCCGCGTCATCTTCATCGATGATGTGGACTTCAGCGAGATGGCAGAACCCATTAACCTTGCTGCCCCAGACGGGCTGGCCTATATGATATACACTTCCGGCTCGACGGGCAGGCCAAAGGGCGTGATGCTCCATCATGCAGGACTGAGGTCCTACTGTATATCCATGGCCGATATCCTTAGCCTGACAAGATCAGATAGAATCAGCCTTCACCGTCCTTTCACATTCGACGCACATATACAGGATTTGTTCCCACCGTTGACCGTAGGTGCCAGTGTGCATATTATTCCAGAGGCTATACGACGTGACACGGAAGGTATTGAAGGCTTCATTCGTGAACATGGAATCACCGGCGGCAGTTACACAACCTCTTTAGGCGCACTGCTGCTTGAGGGCACCCCCCTTCCACTACGCTATATGACACTGACGGGTGAGAAGATGACAGGTCTGGTTAGTGGTGATGTACAGCTGTTCAACGGTTATGGCCCGACGGAATGTACAGACCTTATCTCGACATTCCGTTTGGAGAAAGGCATCGTGTATGACAACATCCCTATTGGCCGTCCCATGGCAAACAGCTGGTGTTTCATTACGGATCAATACGGACATCTTTTGCCATGCGGCATGGCGGGTGAACTATGCTTTGCCTCCGTACAGGTAGGCCGAGGGTACTGGCAGTTACCGGAGCAGACTGCTAAAGTGTTTGGTGACTGTCCGTTCATAGAGAAAGATGCATGGGGGCGGAAGGTGCGGATGTACCACACAGGAGACCTCTGCCGCTGGAACAAGCAGGGAGAACTTGAATATCTCGGTCGCATCGACAATCAAGTGAAGCTGAGAGGCTTCAGAATAGAGTTAGGCGAGATAGAAAGCCAGACCTTGAAGTATGACGGTATCCATCAGGCCGTAGCGAATGTACATGACGGACAGTTGCTGTGTCTGTACTACACCGCAGACAACGATATTGATGAAGCTACATTAAAGGAGTTCCTTGCACAATCGCTGCCTGACTACATGGTGCCTGCCGCTTACATCCAGTTGGAAGAGCTTCCGCTCACGCCCAACGGCAAGGTTGACAGGAAGAAACTGCTTGTTCCAGAGATGCATACTCAGGAGCAGGAATACGTGGCTCCGAAGAATGAGATTGAGACCAAGATCGCCAATTGTTTCGCAGAGGCTCTGGGCATGGACAAGGTGAGTGCTGATGCAGATTTCTTCGCGATAGGAGGCGACAGCCTGAGTCTCATGCGCCTGCTGGTGGCATGCCGCGATCTGAAGTTAAACTTCAAACTTGTCTATGAAGGTAGGACGCCAGTTGGCATTGCAAAGATGATAGTTGGATCAAGCGGATCACGGAGACAGACGGCAAGAAAAACCCACTTCTTTGGCCCGCTCCATCAGTTGCATTATGAATGGGGTAACGAATTGGAGGAAGGCTACGGCTTGCATTGCGATGCAACGATCTATTTAGATAAAGAGACCGATATGGGTAGGTTAGCTGCAGCCATCGAGAAAACCTTGCTGGCCCATCCTGCCGTCGATGCTCGGCTGACAGATGTCGGCAATGGAACCTTACGCTGGAAACAAGGTGATTTAATGGGATTGAAGCCAAGTATTGAAGAACTGAGTCGTCAAGAGTATGATGCTTTGAAGCCCCACCTTCGTCAGTCGTTGAACAAACCCGAGACGCGGATGTTCGTGATGCACCTCTTCACCATCCGTGAGTCCGATGGCAGTATCAGCAAAGCATTCTATTTCGACTTCCTGCACCCCATCATTGATGGTGCCTCCATTAAGATATTCCTCGAGGATGTGGATGCCGCCTACCGGGGTGAAGACTTGAAGCCCGAAACATTCAGTATCTTCGATTACTACGATGAGATGGAGACTACCATCCATACCCCCGCTTACGAGAGGGAACAGGCATGGAACAGAGAATTCGTCAGTTCGTTTACGGACCATCCATGCGAACTACCAGGCGACTTGGATCCCAAGGACGAAAACGACACTCGCGACATACTGGTGCCCATCCATGCCGACTTGGCCAAAGTGGATGCCTTTACAAAAAAAACTAGCATCACCGACGGTACGCTGCTGGCTGCAGCCTATGGGCTACTGCAGGGTGTGAACAACGGCGAACAGGCTGCTGTTGCACTTACCATCTACAATGCCCGCGACGATATCCGCTATGAGCGCACCTTGGGAGCGGTGTATCGCCACTATCCTCTCTGCGTGCGCTGGAACGACGATATGCCGGCAGAGGCGTTTGTCAAGCTTACCCAGGAGAATATCATGCTTTGCCGTCGGCATGCACTCTATGAGGGCGAACCTGTTCCACTGACAGCAGCTTTTTCCTATCAAGGCGAGGACCTGGACGAATTTGAATTCTGTGGTGGTAAGGCACGTTATGAGACGATTGAAGACTATGAGGAAGAGTTTTTCGACTTCTTTATGTATCGTAGAGCGGATGATTTCTACTGCAACCTCACCTATAACACACGAGAATACAGCGACACCTTCATAGAGCGTTTCCTGAAGAACTATACCAAGACCATCCATGCACTGGTAGATGGTCTCAACATATCGGATATCATAAAAAAGATAGAAGTAGGTTCAGAATGATAGAGATCAAAGTCGCGATAAAGGAACAGAATAAGGAGATTGCCCGTTTGATTATGATGGCAATGACGGACGAGCAATGTTAAGACGCTGATACACAATGCAATGATGATTCACAGATTTTAAATTTAACGAACTATTGATAAAAGATGAAAGAATTAAGAATGAAACTATTCGCCGCCATCCTTTTCCTTGCCGGCATGACGACCACGGAGGCACAGACTTTGCGTGGCACAGTGACCGACGCCATCAGCGGCGAGCCACTCATCGGAGCTACCGTAAAAATCGTAGAACTGGAGAATGCCGCTGCTGTGGCCGATATGGATGGTAACTTTACCATCAAGATCAGCAAGGGCGGACGTTACACCATCGAGACCAACTATATCGGTTACGAGCCCAGTATCATGAAGGAAATTATGATTTCGGGAGCCAAGGAGGTGGTGCTGGAGATAGCACTGCGCGAGAACAGCACCGAACTGAAAGAGGTGGTGGTTCGTCCTCGTGTGAACAAGGAGGCCACTGTGAACCCATCGGTACTTACCGGTGGTGTGATGCTCTCGATGGAAGAGGCCAGCCGATTTGCAGGTGGTTATAACGACCCTGCCCGACTGGTGATGTCGTTTGCAGGTGTATCGGGTGATGCTGCTGGTAGCGGACTGTCAATCCACGGTAATGCCCCAGAGCGCATGCAGTACCGTATCGAAGGCGTCGAGGTGTTTACACCTAACCACTTCAACGACATGTGGGATGCCGGCTACGGACTGGTAAGTGCGCTGAACTCGAACGTCATCGGCAACAGCGACTTCTTTACCTCTACCTTTAACGCCAACTACAACAACGCCCTGAG
>JAEEGL013584552.1_pt1 | contig 13223 bp, 8 predicted proteins | sample 9134231 | NCBI WGS metagenome assembly JAEEGL01 (sample SAMN16246548, study PRJNA631951) | gut metagenome | biome: gut microbiome; feature: rumen; material: fiber-attached | host: Bos | place: Iran: Karaj | collected 2018-10
AGCTCCGGCTCTTGATTATCTTTTTCTTCAGTGCGAAAAAAAGTTTACTGGCAGACCTACATTACTTGTTCTTGATGAAGCCTGGTTATTTTTTAAAAATGAGCTTTTTGCAAAGAAAATTGTTGAATGGCTCAAAGTATTACGAAAGAAAAATGTTTTTGTAGTTTTTGCAACACAGGAAATAGATGATGCTTCCAAAAGTGCAATTGCAAGTACACTTGTAAGTCAATGTGTTACCAAAATCTATCTTGCAGATGAAGAAGCTCTTACACCAATGAATAAAGAAGCATATAGAAAATTTGGTCTTGAAGATTCGGAAATTAATCTACTTTCAAAATTACAAAAGAAAATGGATTATTTCTATAAATCTTCAATGGGTACTAGACGTTTTCAACTTGCATTAGACGAGCTTCAGCTTGCAATACTTACCTGTAATTCTGAAGAACATAAACTTCTTGATAAAATCGAAGAACAGTTTGGAAAGAATACAGGTAGAGAACTTGTTGAAGAAATTCTTAAAGCAAAAGGTATTGATTATAAATATTTGACAGAAGGAAATGTAGCATAAAATAAAAAGCGCAGACCTGCGCTTAACTAAAAAGGAGGAATTATGAAAAAGAAGATTGTTTCTTTAATGTTATTAATATCACTAACGTATGGTAATTGTTTTGCAACTGGTATGCCTGTTGTTGATGCTGTCTTAAATAGTTCTGTACTTACGGAATTTGTTACTACTTTAACTCAATTGTATGAAATGTATGACCAGACTATGAACCAAATTGAAATGATAAGACAAAAATATGAACAAATGCAGTTTTATATAGATAGAGCCGCAAACTGGAATTGGCAAGAAATACAATGGGATGGAGATCTTGATTTTCGTAATGAAATAACTCAAGCTACCAAACAAGTAAATAAACAACTTACAAATATTCGAAAAATCAAGAACTCTCTTACAACAAACACAGTATCTTGGGGAGGTCAGTCTTATAGTATTGCTTCTCTTGCTGGTATTAATATTGATGGACAGGGAAATCTTGTAGATTTTATAAAAGAAGGTACATCTTACTATGAAGACGGTTTTAAAAAAGCGGCAAAAGTATGGGAAGAAGGCGTTCCTGAAAATGAAGCTCAATATATTTGGGCAAAGTATGGACTTTCACCTGCAAATTATAAAATGGTTCGTGATGTTGAAAAGAAACTTAGTGAAACCGCCGCATTACTGATTGGTAATGTAGAAGATTCTCCTGAAAAAAAAGAAATAGAAACAGAACAAATGAAAATAATAGAAAACATTATGAAAATGTTACAACAGGAAGGTGCAACTCCTGATGAAATAGCTTCTGTTAATGCGATGCTTCAGGAACAAACTATCTTTTCATTAAAAGATTTGCAGAAAAGTCTTGAACAGGCTATGGGGTACTTTGCCTGGTATAATCAGCTTCAGGCTCAAAAAGAAGAATCTGAAAAACAATCAAGAATTGAAAAAATGCAGGAAGCAGATAAAAATTCTATTCCTAATTTTTGGTAATATATTTACAAAATTATATATATTGGAGGTATACGCTTAAAAACTCAATTATTAAACTTTCATGTATTTTGTTATTTTTGTTTTCACTTTTTGCTACTGGTTGTAGCTTCTTTGCAGATGGTGATTTAACCCAGAATGGTAATTCTACTGGTATTCAGGTAACTAGTCTTAAACTTGATAAAACAAAATTAAGTATGAAAGTCGGAAGTCTTGAATATATTAATATTGATTATAAACCTTCTAATGCGGACTTTAATCCAACTTTCAATTATGATGAAACAATAATTGAAGTTACTTCGAATAATAATGGTGTAATAATCAAAGGTCTTGCAGAAGGACAAACATCCTTTACAGTTTCTTGTAATAATCGTTCAGCAACCTGTATAATTACAATTACAGGTTATGAAGCAGGTTTTGAAAAAACTATAGAACCATATATTTATTCAAATACAAATATTATTCAACTTTCTCCGGGACTTTCTGAAAAAGTATTTGTATCGTTATATGGTGGTAATGCCGCAGATATAAATAATTATACCTGGTCTGTTGAAGATAATTCTGTATGTAATATTGTACCAACAGGTCAGTATTGTTTAATAAAAGCCGTTTCTACTGGTTATACAAGAATTAAAGTTGTTCATACAAAAGCGGCATATCCATATTATATGGGTATATATGTATTTGATGATCCATCTAAAGCAACCTATATTACAACATCAAATAATATAGTTACAATGAATCAGGATGATGGTGAGCAGTCTATAAGTGTAAGTCTTATAAATAGCCTTGAAACTTCTCGTGAAAGTGATTTTAACTGGGAAGTAATAAATGATAGTAATTCTTCTGAGAATCCAATTCAATTAAGTTACAATGGTAATAAGGCTGTAATAACACCTATCAAAAGTGGACAATGTACTTTGAGAATTACACATCCGGATGCAGTATATCCATTGGATATTTTATGTCGTGTTATTACAATTGTTCAAAATGTATATATTGAACCTGATACAAGTATTCTTACTCTAGACGGAAATAAAGAAGAAAGAATTACATCAAGACTTGTAAATTTGAATCCTGGTGATTATTCCTTGAATGATTATAATTATCAAATTGAAAACCCTGATGTTGCTGAAATAACGGCCGCTATTGGAGAAACAGTTTATATAAAAGGTCGTAAGAATGGCTCAACAAAACTTGTTATAAGTCATACAAAATCAGCTTATACTCGTGAGGTATTATTAATTTCTACAAATCAAATTGCTGATGCAATAGATGCTTCTTGTTTTATTACTACAACAAATAACTATGTCAGAACAAAAGTCGGAAATTCACCAGTTGAAATTAAAGTCAGCCTTAAAGGTGGTGAAGATGGTGATGAAAAGGACTTTTCTTGGACTGTTGAGAATTACCCTTCTGATGATAGTAATGGAAATGTTATTTCATTGGAAACACCAACTGGAAATGTTTTCGTTTCAAGAATGGCACAACAAAGCTATGCTTTTGGAAATGCCTATATAACACCAGTTCGTGAAGGTACTGCAACAATTAAAGTTACACATCCAAAAGTTCTTTATCCTCTGGAAATACTTGTAAAAGTTCTGTCAAAGGATGCTATTCTTGAACAGCCTTTGTTTTTTAAGGGAGAAGGGCTTGTTCGTATTCTTAATGGTGAATCTGTTGATTATACAGTTTCATTAAACGGTAGTTCTAAAAATAGTTCTGATAATTCAGCAATATCTTGGGCAATTGATGATAATAGAATTATAGTAAATGGTAATGAAGATACTGCTGAAATAAAAGCACCTGAACTTGGTACTGGCTCAACCATATCTCATCTTACAATTTCACATCCAAAAGTTGATGTTTCAAAATCTGTATTAGTAATGACCGCAGATGATGAAGAAACATTGATGAATATGAAAGCTCTATATACAGATAAGAATTACTATAATATTGAAATCGGTGATATTACAAGTTTTTGTGTTCAGTCAGTAGGTTTTGAACCAACTGAAAATGAAGAAACTGGAGAAATAATACCATACGATTTTAGTCTTATAAATTGGACAGTAGATAGAGCTGGTATAATAGATTTTTCTCCTAATCTGTCTGATAAAAGAGAAGTTACTGTTACTGCAATAAAAGCTGGTACAGTAAAATTAAAAGCTTCTCTTGATGGGTGTGAGTGTTTATATACAATTACTGTATATCCAGTTGGAGCAGTTCAGACAGAACCAGAAATTTATTTTACTACTTCTCAAAATGTAATTGTATTTAATGATATTGGTACATCAAAACAAGCTTATATTTCTGCAATAAATATGCCTGGAAATCTTTGTTCTGATATTAGTTGGACAAGCGATAAAGAAAATATTTGTTCCGTTGTTTCTAATGGAACTTCTGCAACGATTACTGCATTACAAGAGGGTGAAGCTGTAATTTCAGTTGACCATCCACAAAGTCAGAATACTTTGAAAATATATATAAAAATTGGAAGTGAATATATTGTTCAAGATTCTAAGCCAGTATACATATCTTCTCAAGATGTAATAACAATGCTTCGTGATGAACAATCTCAAAAAATACAGGCAATTCTTGTAAATTATACCGGTACTGATAGTGAACAATTTAGTTTTACTATTGATAATGAGGATGTAGCAAAAATTTCTGCACAGACACAAGCTGGAATTGCTTATATTTCTCCTGTTGGAAGTGGACAGGCAGAAGTTACAATTTCGAATCCTTTAGCACAAATAAATAAAAAAGTTTTAATTGTTGTTGGTAATAGTGCAGAAGAACTTGCTGGTATAAAATATCTTACAACTCCAAATAATGTCGTTTCTATTGGAGAAGGGAAGAATAGAACTATAAGTGTTTCTGTAAAAAATGCAGAAGATATTGTTTTAGACGGTTATAACTGGATAAGCAGTAATTATAATATTGCAGATGTTATACCAAATGGTTCAACAGCTTCAATAAAAGCAAATAGTGTAGGAACTGCAATTATTACAGTAACAAACACAAATTGTAAATATCCTCTTGAAATTATTGTTCATGTTGTAGATCCGATTGCTGCTTCTGCACATCCGTATATACAATTAACTTCTAGTGTAATTGTATTAAATGTAGATAATACTTATACATCTATTTCAGCAGATTTAATAGGTGGTACTGATGATGATAAATCACAATTTATATGGGCAAGTAATGATTCTTCAATTTGTATGTGTTATGGACAAAATGAAGTTGGAAAATTAAAAGCAATTTCAGAAGGAACTACTTATGTAACCGTATCACATCCAAAAGCAGATTATTCCGCTCAACTTCTTGTAATCTGTGAAAAGAAAACACAATCTGAATGTTATATTTCTGTACCATCTAGTATTGTCAATATGAAGCCTACTGATGATTCTACAACTATAACAGCTACATTAATAAATGGTAATGCAAACGATAAATATAATTTTAACTGGTCACTTGATGTATATGATATAATTGATTTACAGTATTCTGCAAATGTTTGTACAATAAAGCCAAAACAAGCAGGTAGTGCAACAATTACATTATCACATCCAAAAGCAGATTATGACCAGCAAATTATTGTAAATGTTCAGGAATATACAACTTTTGCATTCCCATCTACTAATATTACAATTACTCAAGGTGAAGTAAAATTTCTGAATATGCAAGTTCCAAATACTTCTGTAAAAACACATATAGAGTATTTTGTAAAAAATGAAAAAATATGTTCTGTGGCTGGAACAAAGCAAGTTGCACAAATAACAGGTATTACAAATGGCTCAACTACTGTAACTGCAAAATTAATTGCAACAAATACAGGTGCAGAACAGGCTTCTTCTGATTTAATGATTTATGTTAAGGAGCGTGCCGTTACAGATGCTTATATTACATCTGCTTCAACAATATATACCGTACAAAAAGGGAAATCTCAAACTTTAAGTGCTACTATAACAGGTTCGGATATAATTGTTTCGGATCAAGCCAATTTGAAATGGACAACTTCTGATAGTGATGTAATTGAAGTAACAGGTCTTAATACTAATGGTTATGTAAAAGGTCAGTCTATTTATATAACTGCAAAAAAATCCGGAGAAGCGATTATTACCTGTTCTCATGATAAAGCTTCATCAGCTTTGGAATTTTATGTAGTAGTTCCTGGTAGCGATAAAAAGATTGTTACATTAAATAAATCATATTTGACAATTATAAAGGGAAGTTCTGGAGCTTCTTTAACTGCAAATATCGAAAATGCAGAAAGTAATGATGATTATAACAATCTCGAATGGAGTGTTATTGCAGGCAATGGACAAGATGGAAGTACAATTGCAAGAGTAATGGGTTCTGGTAAGAATGTGCAGATATATCCTGTTTCTCCTGGAGAAGTTACTGTTATGGCTCAGCTTTCAGATACCGATTCTGTTGGTAAATGTACTGTAATAGTTCAAGCTGGAAAAAGCTTAACCACAGATTCAACTTCTGCAAAAGTATTCCCATTTAAGTCTAAAATAATAAACTATAAAGTAAGTCCTACTAATGCAGTAATAACCTGGATTGCAAATCAGGATGATGATTATTTTGAATACAGAGATTTAGGTTATGATACAGACGGAAATGGAAAAATCCAAATAGACGGTATTAAAGAAGGACAAGGCTTATTAATGGGTACAACAGATGGTGGTGCGGCAGTTCGTCTTACAGTAAGATGTAGCTGGGATTACCTTTTTAAGCTTGATACTACTAAAATAAGTGGTAAACCTGGTGATAACTTTTCTATCAAATATTCTGTAAATCCACCAGATGCAGTTTTGAAAGTAGAGGGAATGGATAATGTCTTTAGTAGTAGTATCATCAAAGATGATGTTGATTCAGGTAGCGGAAAATTAGAATTTACTTCCTTACAGGAAGGGCATGGAACTATAAGAGTTACTGCAATAAATCCGAATGCTCAAAATTACGAAATTGGTTCTTATACAATTTCTGCGACAAGTTTGTACGCAAATCTGAATATTAAGCCGACTATTACTTCTGTTGTTAGTAAAAGTAGCGGCGAAAAGGCTTATTATTCTCAAATACGAGATGGTGCTATTTATCTTGGAGATGGTGAGAAATTAACTATCCAATTTGAATGTTCTGAAACTGGAGTTACACCAACTTATACTATGACACAAGGAGTAGGTTCTTTACATTATTCTGATGGTGGTAGTTCTACTACATTACTTGTTAATGATAACTTAGATAATAGAACTATAACAATTACTTCTTGTGATGAATATACTGAAGATTGTTATCAGATTACAGAAGGTTATGCACCTACTTATAATGGTTCAAGAACTTATTCAGATGGTCGTATTATATCTCCAAATGATTTTGAACTACAGATTGGTCGTACATATTATGATTGGCATTTTTTGCCTGCTGGTGAAACTTCAGTTCCATTTATACAAATAAGAAATACAAAAATAAATAATTCTTATTGTTCTATATCTTTTGGAGATATTTGGGTTTCTAATTATAATAAAAATAATTGGCCAATGCGTGAATTTGTTGTAAGTCAATTTATATTAAATAATAAAGACCCAGGGCCATTACATAGTTTACCAATAAAGGATGCTATTAATCTTATTTCTGAAGATGGTATTTGGGGAAAAGTACGAGATACATCATTAGATGGAAAATGTATTCCAACTAATGAATTTGAGAATTGTATTTGGTATTATATTCCACAATATAGCGAATACCAAGGACAGGGAACTTACGGTGGTATTACAATAGTTCATACTGTAGGAGAAATAAATACCTTAAATATTAAAGCTAAATATCTTGCAAATTCTTTAGATACTGGTGTTTATGGTTCTCCTGTAATAGTTGGTACAATAAAAATTAAGGTGAGCCATTGTGGAAAAGACCAAGTTATAACATATCCAGTATATGTAGAAAAACGAAAATGTCTTTGTACATATAAGAAATAAAATAAAGGCAGGATAGTAAAACTATCCTGCCTTTTTATATGTTTTTTTAATTATTATTGTTTTGTAAAATTAAGGATTTTATCATAACCAAAATAATTTATAAGTCTTAATGTTTGTAAATCTTCTGTAAATATAAAGTTTGCAGTACAATTTGAATTTCCTGAAATGTAAATTGAATTTGCAGTTTTTACTTCCCAATTAAATTGTGTTGAACTATCAGGATAAGACGAATTATAATGCTTCATAGTTCCATTAGAATAAAATTCAATGGTATCTATCAAATAAGTATCGTTTGTTATCCACTTACCAATGAAACGAGAATCAGTAGCCTGTACTGTTTTTACAAATTCTAATGTAATATAATTTGAATAAAGGGTTTCGGTTGTTTTATTCCAAATCCTAAATGTTACTGTACCAGGCTTATCTGCGATTACATAAATTCCATTACTAACGGTTGGGGTTATATCAAAACTAATATTATTAGGATTTCCATTTTCTGCAAATTCAAATCCAAAATTATTATTAATATTGCCTACTGTTTTCCAATACTCAAAATCACTTCCAGTTATGTAACTAATTGTGGTCATTGTATTAACTTCAATTGATTTATGTGTTTGCGGAAGAATCTGTAATATTTTTACATTTGTTTGGTTTTGTTCATTGGAATTGTTATTATTGTTTTCTGAAGAATTATTATTAGTATCATTATTGTTTGATTGTGTATTATTTGTATTCTGATTTTGTGAGGTATTTGTGGGATTTGAACAACTTGCAAGAATTCCAAATGATAGAATAGTTATAAATAATAGAATTGTTTTTTTCATAGATATAGCACTCCTAAATAAATTATTGAAGCGCAGGTCTGCGCTTAGTTATTATTTTTCGATGAACCAATCTATAACTGGCAAAATGTCTTTTAATTTTCTTATAAGGGCAGGGGATATAATGTTTCTACCGTCAAGAAGATGTCCGAAATTTTGCAGATACAAAAGGCTCTTATCACCAAAATTCTCAGTACAAAACTTACTGAGTAATTTGTCGTTACGAAGTTGATCCAACTTCTTATAATTTAAGCTCTTTGTAATATCTGTTACATATCTATCCTTTGGAAGCGGTGTGCCTTTTTTGCCTTCGGTTTCCTGGTAAAACCAGTCCGTAGGTTCCACAAACGGTAGCATTGAATATATGAAATTCAATGAAGGAGTTATATATTTTCCGGTGGCAACTTTCATAAGGTAACCTACGGAAAATTTTTGATTTAGCTTTTCGTTCCAGAACTCTGTTATTTTTCTTTTATCACAAATATCTAATAAATACAACTGTCCAAGCGACAACTCAGACTTATCTAAATACAATTTTGCCATAATACAGCACCCTATAATCAGTATAACTGATTTTCTAAGTAATCGCCATATTCAACAATATGATTGCACCAAGAAAGGCTTAAAGGCTCTAAAAAACGAAGTGAATATCTGAAATATCCGCCTGCGGCAGAATCTGCACTTATGACAATACCTGGTAATTTGAGTTTTTCTTCTTCAAAGTCGCAGAGTAGAGAAGCTTTATCACCAATCTTTATCATAGAGCGATTTCCTGTAAGCATTGCACCATGAATAGATGCATTGGAAATAATACATTTAATATTTCCGCTGGCAAATAAAAGATTTAAGTCTGGTCTTGTAAGACCGAAAATATTCCAGTTATTCATACCTATATCATAACGGAATTCCCTGCGACTATCTGATTTCTTTAGAATATCATTTATTCTAATTATCTCTTTTTCGAAGTCTTGTGGAAGTGGGTCTTCAAAGAAAAGGGTAAAACTGTTATTCATTGAGAAATCCTTTATAACAGATACCAATATTTCAATCCTTCGTTTATGCAGAGTATTTTTTTCTTCTGTATCTATTGTCAGAATTCCTTTTTCCGGAAGCTCGTTACCACAAACAACAGTTGTCTTTTCTGACGTAAAATTTTCTGGTCTTAATATTGTTGTTATGCCGCCGAATGAACGAAAATAAATATTTTTAATATTTAATCTTTCGAGGAATTCTTTTGATACCATTCTACTTCCTTCTTGTATTTGATTTTAAAATTATATCTCTTGGTAAGAGTTTCAATATTGTATGAATTGTTTTTACCTTTTTTGCAAAGGTATGCAAGTTGCCAGAAGTATGAAGCTGGAAGCTTGTAAACTTCGCCTTCTGTTTTTTGATTCAAATAGTCCATAGCTCTCTTGAATCTGTCAAAGCTTCTTCTTCCTTCTAAAATTGAAATGATTGAAAACTCTTTATTAACATTATATAGACTAAATAGATTCTTGTTACATTTTTCTTTATTGCAACAAATATAGATTCTTGCATGGTGTGGAAAATGATAATAAAGAATAAAAGGAAAGTTATCATCTAATGTTATTTCTGTCTGATTATTTTCTCTGTGTTTTGAAATAAAAACACCTTCAGCGAAAATATGATAATAATTATCTTCTGACGGAATCAAAACAGAAATCATTAATTTAATAATAAATAATACTAGACAGATAGTCAAGTTAGAGTTATATTATATATATCAGAGTGCTGTAAGGAGATTATATGAGTGATGTTAACACATCAACAAACCCTGGCACTGCTGCGCCTTCAAAAAAAAATCCGTACAAAGAAGCTATCCTCAACAACTGCACTGCGCTTCGTGATGCAAATGAAAATGGTACTGCCTGCTATCTTGGCGGAACAGAAAGAGATGGTAAGCTTGTAATTAAAGCTGAAAAGCCTATTACAAATGCCATTAACGGAAATGAGATTAGAGGTACTAATCAGCTTATTCTTCAGAACGCATTCAAAGCCGCAGGTCTTAAAGACCGTGAAGTTGTTGTTTATGAACAAGCTGAAAAAAATGGTATCCTTATCAAAAAGAACAGTCCTTATGTAAACATTACGCTTCCAACCTCTTTCAACAAGGAAACAAATTCCTGGAATCCAAATCTCATACGTGAGTTCCCAAAATCAAGTTGTTTTGTTCTTGATAAAGACGGAAAGCCAATGTCACCTGCAGGAACTTTTGCCCTTGCAAAAGAAAACTCTGAACGTTTTTCAAAGGTAAATAAGAACAGAGCTTTTGCCCACAATGAAAAAACAACTCCTGAACAGAGAGATAAGCTTCTCGAAAACAATGCCTATGAACATAAGAGAGCCATTGATTATCTTACAGTTACAGGCGGCAATGTTGAAGAATACAGAGCTAAAAATGTTCAGGAAGCAGAAAAAAGTTTCCTCGAAAAAATTGAAGCTCGCAATCCGGATGTTCCAACTCTCGACCAGCAGAAGGGCAGAGCGCTTGCAAGTGAGAAGCGTCTTGCTGAATATAAAAAAGAACACTCAACAGAAACTCCTGTTATTGACGCAACAAACACACGTGATCCAGTTGATTATGTCGGCAAATATATGGCCGCCTGTAAGCTCGAAGCTGAATTTGTTACAGATAAAGAATCTCAGAAAGAAGTGCAGAGCCGCATTTCTCAGAACCTTCAGAAAAACTTTGATGAAAACAATTATGATTCTGCCTTTACCTTTGGCGCTGAATGTGAGGAACGTGCGAAAGCCGTTATTTCTGATTTTCGCAAACAGTCTCACGAGCAGCAGAGAGGTGTCGCAGTCGAACGACCTATTACTCAGGAACGACCAGAGCAGACAGTAGACGCAATCTCATTCTAATTAAAGTTCCTCTTGTTTTGTCCTGTAGGAAATTATCTGCATAGTTTTTTATTGTGCAGACTTTTCTGCAGGATTTATTTTGTGTTCAATTACAGGTATAGAAAATGGCAGATGAAAATAAAACAGTCAATAAACAAAAAATAGATATAAATACATACCGCTTTCCTAGCGGACAGACAATAGACGAGATTTTGAAAACTCAGACAAGCTGGTCTACGGATGAGCAATGTCTATTAAATATGATAGATAGCAACTGGCGAGCAGTTGATTTTTTTATTACTGATAAAGAAAAAGAACTTTCGAAGAAATTTCTTTTAGCTTCAAACAATCCTGAAGTAGATTTAAAACTGCTTGCGGTACAGTCAGAGGTTGCTACTCAGTATTTGTGTCAGAAGCATACAAATCAAGAACTTTGGGAAAAAGCAAGAAATGACCCGAAGGGAATGACACGACCATTTTCAAAAGACGTTGTGAATATAGAAAATCAGATTAACTTTTCTTATGAACTTCCTTCGTGGATAAAAGAACATATTGAAGAAATACCAAACAACTGGTTTCAAAAAACACCTGAGCAGTTACAGAAAGAACAGAAAAGAGAAGATTTTCAGACAACAGTAGCTTTGAATAATATTGCAAAAGAAATTGTGATAGAGCCTTATTCAAGAAAGCCGGAAGATATTGAAGCTATGAAATCTTTTGTTGCTAATGTATCAGGGATTAATGCTGAAAATATTACCAACGAACAGGCCCAAGCTTTTATTGATAATCTTGGAACTACAGAAGAAGCTTATCTAACTGTAAAAGCAGACGGAACTTTTGAATACACAAATAACAATCCTTATTCACCTGATATTTATAAAACATCAGAACCGAAAGAAATTTTATCTATCATTGAAGATTACGCAAATGACCACATTACTGGTGTTGTTCCGGATTCTGAACAGATGAAGGACTATGAATTTATTCATTCAATAAATGAAAAAGTGAATGAAATAGAAATCTCTGAAAATGAAAATGACAAAAAAAATGCCCTACGATATCATACTGAAAACATACTACAGTTGAATCGGTCGATAGGGCAACTTAAAGATAACTTTTCTGGGCATGAAAGTCAAGTAGCATTAAATAATCTTGATAACTATTCTCAACAAATAACACAATCTGAAATACCTGTAAAAGCAGATGAATTTTTAAGCTCGATTCAAAATATAATGCATGTTGATGAAGAAAAATCAAAAACTATTAGACATTTTGTTGAAGATAATGAAAACAACTTAAGAATTTCAAATCACAGTGCAAATGCAGTTCATGCAAAATTTAGACCTAATGAAACAAGTATTGTTATAAAACTTTCTTCAACAAAGTTTAAAACTGATAAAGATTCCTACCTAGTAGAATATGTATATGATTCTAAAAATCTTACAAAAGAAAAGCAGTTAGGAATAATCAATGGATTGAAAGATTGGATTAACACTGGAGAGTTTTCAGATAAACAGTTTGATAAAGAATTTTATTCTCCAACTAAAGAACGTTATTTGGAAAATAAAAATGAACTTAAAACAAAACAGCTTCAAGCTCTAAGTACTCGAATATCAGAGATGGATAAAGAACTTGATATATGGACTGAAAAAGCACAGAAAAATAATGAACAAAATATAACACTTTCAAATCAACTCGAAATTGCAAACAAAACCATTCAGGAGCAAAATAAACAAATAAAAGAACAAGACGAACTTCTTAATGGCAAAGGCTCTGTAAAGGTAAATGGCATTGAGCGTAAGTTTGAGCATGGTCTTAAACACGCTTTTCCTGAAGCTGTAAAACGTATTGATATTGAAAATCAGCGTAACAAAGATTTAACCGCCGCTTATAACGAGCTTGCAAAATCAAAATCCAATGATATTTCCCAAATATCTCCATCAGATGATGGAAATACTTATTCATAACAAAGCGCAGACCTGCGCTCAAAGGAGTAATTTATGAAACCAACATTTG
>JAEEGL015488093.1_pt1 | contig 13223 bp, 11 predicted proteins | sample 9134231 | NCBI WGS metagenome assembly JAEEGL01 (sample SAMN16246548, study PRJNA631951) | gut metagenome | biome: gut microbiome; feature: rumen; material: fiber-attached | host: Bos | place: Iran: Karaj | collected 2018-10
ATAATGACAACTTTAATAATTACTGAAATTTTAAATAGAACAAATTCTGCTTTTTTAACTTCTTTAAATACTTCTTCTGGTTTTATTTTTGCAATGCTTTTTTATTTGATTTTTGATTTTTTTAATAATATAAATATTTTAATTTTGATTTTAACTGTTTTTTCTATTTTAAACTCCTTTTACATTCATAATTTTTTCCATGAAAGTTTATTTTGGTTAATTAGTAAAAATCGAATTAATGAATGTTTTGAAATAATGAAAATTATTGCTTTATATAATGATAGAAAACAACAATTAGATAATATTAATAGAGAAAGATTTGGAACAGATAAAATAAGAATAATAAAAAATTGTGATTTTATTTGGACAATATTTAAATATGATTCTCAGAAAAAAAGATTAATTATTCATATGTTATTATGGTTTTTTTCAGGAATATCATTTTATTCTTTTTTATTTAATATATCATTTATTGAATTAAATTATAATTTAAAATACTTTATAACATATTTCATAATATCATTAACTGAAATATTAATAGGATTTATATGTGATAAAATTGGAAGATTAAAAATATTAACTTATTCATTTTATTTAAGTGGAATATCCTATTTCATATATGCATTAATTCCAAATAATAATATATTTAAACCAATAACATTTATATTTATTATAATTGGTTGTTCATCAGCTTATACAATATTATTTATTTTTACTTCAGAAGATTTTCCAACAAGTATAAGATGTACTATTATGGGATTTATGTTTATTATTTTAAGAATTTCTGCTATTTTTTCTTATTTTTTTTCTAATTCTAAAATATTTAATTATGTTCTTTTTGCTTGTTTATCTTGTATTTCTGGAAGATTATCTGAATCCTTAGAAGATACTTTTGATTTAGTTTTAGATGATGAAGTACCTGAATGTTATAATGATACTCCTTTTAAAAAAAAATTATTTAGGGCTTTGAAAAAAGAAAGGAAATCTACTTTGTCAGATTTGTATTTTCTCACTAGTGATGATGAGTCTTTTAATAAAGGACAAATTTATATTTAATTTAAATTTAATTTTTTTGTTTTTCAAAAATGTATTATAATTTTTTTACAAATTATATTTAATATTTAATAATATAAATCTGTTTTTGTGAAATAAAATTTAGAATTATTATTTCTTTTATAAATTTCAGTATTACTTGATTGAAGATTTTTAAATGAGAAAGAATTAAAAATTTTAGGAAAAGAATCACTTGTTTTTTGATTTGAACTATAAATACTTAAACTAGATCTTTTATTAAGAGATATTTTAAATCTTTTTGATTCATTATTTTTTAATTTTATTCTTTTTTTATCATAGTTTAATCTAATTACACTATTTTTATTTATTTTATGGTCAGTTAAATTTGCATATGAAGAAACTTTGACATTATTATTATTTTGAGTTAAATTATTAAAATTAGGATTAATTTGAAATTTTCTTATAGAATTTCTATATTTTAAAAATTTAGAATCTAGAGAAAAAAGTTTTTGTTTTTTTTTATAAATTTTTGCATATTTTTTTTCTTTTTCTTTTTTTTCTTTTCTTTTCATTTTTTCTTTATAATATTGAGAAGGGTCTTTAAAATCATGTAAAATATGATTTTCATAATCTTTATCATCTTTATTTTTAAATAAATAAGCACTTACAAATTCAGATTTTTTTATTTTTATAATTTCTAATTTACCAAAATACTTTTTAAAATCAATATTTCCTATAAATAAATTAATAATTTTTTCTTGATTATCTAAATCATCTTCTTCTTCCTCTTTTTTCTTATTTTTAATTCTATAATATTTTCCATATTTTTTTTTTTCTATTTTTTCTAATTCTTCTTCTTTTAAAATTCCTAATTCTTTTTCACTTAATTTTATATAATATTCTATTATTAATTCTGTTTTTTTTTTTGTTTGAATTGCTATTAAATTACATTTTTGTCTTATCATTTTTGCTTTTTTTTTTAAATATGATATTTCTAAATTTGAATAAGTATCATTTAAATATGTTTCTTTTGTAAATATTGATTTTTTTAATATTGAAAAATAATTTTTGATTTTCTCTGAAAATGGTATTTCTTTTTTATTTTCTTTGAAATATCTTTGAAATATTGTATCTACTTTATTTTTTTCTTCTTTTTTTAATATTTCATTTATATTTCTTAATAAATCAAAAAAAACTTTCATATATTTTTCTTTTACATAAAGGTCAATTCTTTCTTGAATAATTTTTTTTATTTTCATTTTTTTAATTAATTATATTCTAAAAAAATGTTTAAAATATATAACCAGAAAAAATAAATAAAAAAATAATGTAAAATTATAATTTTTTTAAAATAAATAACACTTAATTTTTCTTCTTTTTCTTTTTATTAGACTCTGGTTTTTTAACTAATTTTTTAAGAAAATAAAGAGTACCAAAAATAAAAATTCCAAAAACTAGAATAAAAATAATACTTTTAACGTAAGAAGGCATTTGAGTAATATCATAATTTCCAATATTAATTTTTTGATTCATTTCTAATCTTAGTTGAGCTTGTTTTTGTTCATAAACTTCTTTAACTTTTTCAAATTGATAAGATAAAATTTGTTGAGAAACTGTTAAACCAAAATCACTATTTTCATTATATTTCTCATAATTAGGTTTTAAAAATTTATCATATTCGGTTAAATATTCTGAATTTAATGTATATGTAAAATTATTAAAAAATTTTGATATTGTTTTATTATCTATATTATTTACACAATTTTCAAACATTTCTGTTAATATTTTTCCTTCTGCATTTGATTTTGTTGTTTCATTAAATTTTTTCAAGAAATTTAATATTTTATTATTGTCTCTTTCTGCTTTTAAACTTAATATTATTGAACAAGACATTAATTTATCTAATTCATATATTGACATATTAAATGGAGTTTCAGTAAAAGTAGAATTTAATTCATTGTCAACACATGAAATAAAAGATAATATTAATAATAATAAAAGAATTTTATTAAACATTAAAATATTTAAAAAACCTAAAAAATATTTTAAATAAAATTAAAAAAATGATAATTAAAAAAAAATAAAAAAAAAAAAAGTTCAAAAAAAATTATAAAATATGTCAATTCCAAACGAGGAAAAAGACTCAGAATCGAATGGTCACATGCCTCATTTCCTAATAAAGAGTCCTTGGTATGTAAACCAATCAGAAGGAAAAAAAAAGAGTATAGGAACTTCTAATTCGAAAATAACAATAAATGAATCTAGAAAACGTTATTTGTCAGAAAATGTAGTATTTAAATATAGAAAAGGAGCATGTGAAAATTGTGGTGCATTAACACATAAAAAAAAAGATTGTTGTGAACGACCAAGAAGAAGAGGTGCTAAATATACTAAGAATAATTTTAAACCTGATGAATTTTTAGAAGAAATTAATTATGACTTTGAAGGTAAAAGAGATCGATGGAATGGTTATGAACCTTCAATGGAAATTAGAAGAATTCAAGAATTTGAAAAATTTCAAGAATTAAGAAAAAAAATTAGAATGGAAAAAATTAAAAATAATAATTTATGTGAAAGTGAAAAAAAAAAAATTTTAAAAGATGAAGATTTAGAACTTGATTTTTCTTCTGATGAAGAAAATAATATTCCAGCTTCTTTTAAAGAAATAATTTCAAAAATAGCTGATGAAGATAATAATGAATTTGAAGATGATGTGAAGAAATATTTTGAAGAATATAAAATAAAAAATAATAATGAATTACCTAAAAAAGTATCAGACATACCAAAAAATATATTAATAAAAATAAGTAAGAGTAAATCATTAAGAATAGGAGAAGATATATCAAAATATTTATTAACATTAGCTGAAAATAGTGAATATTTTAATAAGAAAAATACTTATTCTCTTCATAAAGATAATTTATATAATTTACAAAATATAAAAAATAATATTAATAATTCTATTAATAATACTGGTGATGCTGGGAAATTAATTGAAATGGAAAAAATGTTAGAAATGGCTAATTCTAAAAATAAAAATTTAAATTTAAATAATATTGCTATGCCTTCTCAAGCTGAATTATATTATAAATATGCTTTGAGAAAACAAAAAAACTTTAAAAATTGTGAATTAGAAAAAGTTTTAAATAAATATGGAGGAGAAAATTATTTTCATATGCCTACTTCTATTAAAGAAGTTCAAGATTTTGATAAAAATGAATTTAATAAAATTCAACAAGAAATTAAAGAAAATGATCAAAATAAAAAAATCGAAGCTGAAAAAAATTATTTAGGAATTAAAATTAAAAGACCATAAATTATTATTTTCTATATTATTTACTTATTAAATCCTAAATTTATAAATGATTTAATTAATTACATTTTGTTTTTTTAGTTTTTATTCAAGAATTTTTTTTCACATATTAATTTAATTTAAAAGAAATTAAAACAAACAAATAAATTTTTTCTTTTTTTATATAAATTAAAAAAAATATTTTTTTTCAAAACAAACTTATTTTTTCTTTAAAATTCCTAATTTTTTAAGCATTTCTTCTTTAGTTTGTTTGAAATTTTTCTTTTTATCATCTCCACTAGTTTTAACATCATTTCCTTTATTAGAATCTAATTCATTATTATTACTAGGATGAGAAGGATTTTTTAAAACACTGACTTTTTTTTCTTCATGTTTATTATCCATAAATCTTTTAAAACCTCCAATATCACTACTTTGTTTTTGATGTTCATTTTTATTGATATTATTAATAATATTATTATTATTTAATTCAGAAGGAATTCTTTTTTTCATAATATTATCTCTATGAGAATGACTTTTATCTTTTTCACTTTGTAATTTACCTAAAAACACATTAGTATCTTCACAAATAATTTCTTCTTCTTCAATAATAGGTTTCATTTTTTCACTTTGAATTCTATCTTCATATAACATATCAATATAATGTAAAGAATCAGATAATTTTAATGAATCTAATGAATCATATCCTGAAGGAATAAAAAAAGATTCTTTATCAATTAAATTTGGTTTGTGAATTAAATGAAATTTAAATAATATATTACATATGTAATCATATAATAATGTAATATTTATATTATCTTGAATTGATGTATATATTATCGTTGCTCCATATTGAATTGCTATTTGACGTAAATGTTTTAATATGAAATCTGAGTTTTCTTCAAAATTTTTTTTTTCTTCTATTTTATTCACTATATCACTCTTTGTTATTGATAATATTATTGGAATTCCTATATTTGTTTTTAATAAACCTTCTTTTAAAGGAGTTTCTAATTTTAAGCTTATTTCTTCTTCAGATAATATTTCTTTTATAAATTTTCCTTCTTCATCAAACTTAGGTTCTACATATAATTGAATTCTTTTTTTTTCTAAAAATAACATTAAATAAATAAAATTAAAATAATCTTACCATCATTTCTTAATTTTTCTTGTTTATCGTAACTTAACTTGAGAATAATATTAGAGAAAGTGTCATAAATAAATTCGAGCCATTTTTTAATAGAATTTTTTAAATTAACAGGTCTTGATAAATCAGCAACAATAACAAAGCAAGATTTTAATAAATATTCAGGTTTAATTAAATTTTGAATAGTTTCTTTATCAATTAATTCACTAAAAATCCAAACTCCCATTTTTCCTATATTTTCAGAATCTTCTTCATTTAAGTTTCTTATGTTTAAATATGTATAATCTACTAAACCAAATTTTGAAACTGTATCATCTATTTCTAAAATATTTTGTTTTATTTCATCCTTTAATAATATTCTTTGACTTATGTTTTTTATTAATGTTTTTTTACCAGAAAATTTATCTCCAAAAATAAATATGTTTGATTCTTCTATTTCTTTCTTCCTGTTTGCTTCACGTAACATCTCTTGCCACATATTCTTTTTTTCCTTCTCTGATTTTAATTTCTGATTTTCACTCATGTTTTTTTTATTTATTTTATATTTTATTCTTTTTGTTTGATATTAAAATTTAAAAATAAAATTAATAATTCATTTTTTTAAATATTTTAATAAATTCTTTATGAATTAATCATTAAATCCTTTAAATTCTTATCAATTAAATTAGCAGAAGTTCCAGTTTGAGCAGGTCTATCTCCTAAAGCTTGAAGAAAAGAGTAAATAATAGTTATAAATAGATAATGAAAAACACACCAAATAATAATACAGAAAGTATAAAAATAAATTAAATCTAAATCAGTTTTTGAAGAAAAACAATATATAATAATAATAATATAAAATAATCCAGTTGATAATAAACTTAAAGTATAATATCTTGTTATACTTTTATATCTGATTAGAACTTTATTTGTAAAATATAATAAATTTTTTAATGAAATTAAACAAGTTGAAACTACAATTATATGTAAAAGTGCTCCTATCCATTTATATTGTTTGTCTGATAAAAATAGAATTATAAATAATAATACATTTGATATTACACTTATTGCATATGATATTATTATAGAAAACTTTAAATTTAAACATCCTCTAACTTGCTTTTTTGAGAGATCCATTTTTTATTCTAAAATAATATGTTTATCAATATGAAATAATATAATAAACATCAAAAAAAATTCTTAGATTTAAAAAAATAGAAAACTAAAAAAAATAAAACAATAAAAAAATAGATTAAACCAAAATTAAAATAAAATCAAATATATATACTATATATATATAATAAAATAAAATTTTGATTAATACTTAACTACACATACACATTATAAAACATAAAATAATAATACCAATGAATTATTGATTTAAAAAAGAAATATTAAAAGAATAGGAAAATAATTTAATTTCATATTTATCATTAAAAGATCTTAATTCAAAATCATGATTTAAAATTATCCAAGTTCCATGAGTAGAATGTTTTCCTTTTCCATTTCCATCATTTAAAAACCATTTTTCTTTTTCATTATTATAAATTAAAGTAGAATGAATTCTCGAAATTGATTGATTATTAATTATAATAATACATTTTTCTCTTCCTATTGAAATTGGGGAATTCTCTTTATGAAAAATATATTCTTTTTGAATTATATTTTTATCATATATTATTATTTTTATATCATCATTTTCTTTTATTAATATTGAAGATATTATTTTTCCAAATGAAAAATATAATATTTTATCTTTTTCTTTTTTTGATATTATATATTCATAATCTATTTTTATATGTATTAATTTACTTTCTTTTATTAAATTTGTTAAATAATAATGAGTTCTTTTATTGTCATAATAAATTAAAAATATTTGTTTTCCTTTTAAATTTTCATCATTAATATTTAATGTAATATCATTTATAATTTCTTTATCATTTACACCAAAAAAAGTTTTCATATCTCTTTTTCTTCTTAAACCATTTAAACATCCTTTACCATCAATTTTAATTATTTTTCCTTTAAATAAATCTCCTTTTAAATCATATATAATTAATTTTGGAATTAAATCAATTTCATTTTCGTCAATTGATTCATTTAAATTGTTATTTATATTATTAATTATACTTATTTTATTTTCATAAATTATATTATTATTATTTTCTATATTTGAATCAGATAAAATTTGTTTCGTTTGTTTTGTTAAAAAAGAATTATTACTATATTCAAAAAAATCATCTAAACTATTTGAAGAATCATTTATTGAAATTAAACTTGTTTTTGTCATAAAAGGAATATCATTTTTATTTTTAGATTTTAAATATGAATTTCTTTTTGTTGTACTTTTTTTTCTTAATGAATTTTTTTCATTTATTATATCATCTTTATATGTTACTTTCTTTTTTGTTGATTTTTTTTTTATTGAAAATGAATTTTCAGTTTTTATTTTATGCTTTGGAGTAATATCTTCTTCACTTAATAAAACAGAATTTATAAATGAATATTTTTTCTGATTGCTTTCATCTTTAAAATTTGTTTTTTTTAAATTTGTAACACTGTTTGAACTTTTTGATTTTATTTTTGAATATATATTTGAAAATGAATTACTTATTTTTCTATTCTCTTTTATATTAAAAACACTATTCGTTATTTCACCTTCTCTTGCACAACAACTAAAACATTTTGTTAATATAGAATTCATTATGGAATTGTTTTTTAAAAATTATAATTAATTATTTTAATTTAAAAATAATTATATTAAATTTAATTTATTTCTTAATCAAATTTTTTGAAAAAATCACTTGATTCTTCTGGAATTCTTTTATGTTGAATTTTTGAAGGAATATTTATTTCTTTGTATTTTTCTTTTAATCTTCTTAAATGAAATTGTTCATAGTTAATTTCATAATTAATTTCAATATTATCATTTAAAAATTTTGGCTTTTCTAAATATATTATTTCTTCTATATTTGATTTGTTTTTTATATTTAAAAGAAATAAGTCTTTTAAACTTTCTGTTATTTCAATCACACATAATTCATTATGATAAAAATAAGCAGTACCAAAATCTTTTTTGTTATCTCCCATTTATTTAAATATTAAATTAATTTAATTCTTTATTTGAAAATGAATGCAAAAGTAAAAAGTAAATTATTAGATATTTTCAATTCCAGTTTTACTGAAAATAATAATTTAAATAAATCTCAAAACAACATTACTTTAGATACTGATATTTTAGAAAGAAAAATAAAAAATTCTTCTTCATTACCTAAATTTCCACAATATAATTATGTAAATAGGAGTTTAAAAAAAGATAAAATTAAAGATATATTAAATAAATCTTTAACAGAATTAGGATTTTCAAATTCAAGAAATACTAAATCTTATTTTGATAATATTAATACAACAACAGAAAAATATTTTGGAGGAAAAAAACAAATAGTTGTAACTCATAAGGAATTTGACTATAATAATTTTATTAACAAAATGGATGAAAAAAGAAAAAAAAATAATAATGATATATTTAATTATAATAATGAATTTAATAATAATAATATAATAAATAAATATTCAATTAGGAAAAATAATAATAATAATAATAATACTAATATAAATAATAATTTAAGGAAAAAAATTTGTGCTTTTGTAAACGAACTTCAAATTGAAAATCCTTTAAAAGGAAAATCTATTATGAATAGACCAATGGCAACTTTTGATAATAATTATAATAATGGAAATTATTCTTCTCCTTTTTATCAAGGGAGAATTAATAATTTAACAAGAAGTAATTTTTCAAATGTATTTAATTTCAATCCTTCTTCTTCTTCAAATAAATTTAATTATAGTTTAAAAAGAAATAATGAAAAATATAGTAATGATTTATTTAATCAAACTATTAAATCTTCTAAATATTCCGCGAATAATTTTTGGAAAAAGTATGATGATAAAGATGAATTAATTAATAATTTTATGAAAGAATATGAAAAGAAAAAAAGTGGGAATAATAGAAAAAATTCTTTAAACAAAATTAATTTGAATTTTTAAAATCAACAAATATTAACTAATAAGATTTATTAATAATTATATTTTTATAATAATAAAAAAATTTAATTTTTAAATTAAATTTATATAAAAAAAGTTATTTAGTTAATAATAAAAATTCCAATAGTTAAAAATATATATTTTTAAATATTTTATCAAAAATATACATAGAAATTTAATAGAAAAAACATCGATATATCTATATTTTATTATTTATAATTCACATCAAATAATAATGATATTTTTTACATTTTGGAATATAATTTTAATAAAAGATTCCTTAAATATCCCCAATTTACAACTAAAAATATCTTTTAAAAATTTAACTCCCTTTATAAATTTTAACATACTTATTTAATAATTGATTAATATCAGGTCTTTTATCTTTTTTTTTTTCTAAACAATCTTTAACAATAGAATAAAGTAAAGAAGAATCAGTAACATAAATATGTTTAAAATCTTTTAAATCTTTAATATAATTAGTATCACTAATAATATGATTAGAATAAAAACAAGGAGATTCATTAATAATACTATATTTAATATCATCTTTTCCTCCTTTTTCAAAAGGTAATTCTCCATAAATAATATAAAATAAAGTAATTCCAATTGCCCAAATATCAACTTTAAAATTATATTTAATATGTTGAATTAATTCAGGTGCTTTATAACATAATGAACCATAAGGATCTTCAGAACATTCAAATTTTCCTAAAATTCTACTTAAACCAAAATCTACTATTTTAATTGAATTTTTTGGAGTTTCTTTTAATTCTTCTTTATAATCTTCATTAACCATTATATTTGCTGTCTTTATATCTCTGTGTATTATTCCATATTTATGCAAACATTCTACGCCTTTTAATATTTGAAATGTTATATTCATTATATTTGATAAACTATTTATATTCTTATTATATTGATATGATTTCATATACTTTTTTAAATCACTTCCATTTATATATTCAAATACAAAAAATATTTTTTTTTCACTTTCAAATCTTTGAATTGCTTTTATTACATTTGGATGATTAATATTTTTTAAAGAATTAAATATTGTACTTTCCCATCTATTTATTTTATATTCTTCTTCTGTTGGATTACATTTTAATACTGATTTTATTGCTACTAATTTTTTATCTTTTAATCTTTCTGCTAAAAAAACATGACCAAATTTTCCTTTTCCTAATTCACATTTAAATAAATAATAATCATTTATATCTTTATAATGATTATTCTTTTTAAACCATTGAAAAAATTTTTCTGCATCTTCTTCATTTTCACATATAAATGAATATTGCTTATCAAAATTATGTAATGTACTTAAAAAAGTTAATAAAATTACATTATTTTCTATTTTTTGTTTTTTAGCAAAAAGAGAAAAAAGAGGAATTATTTTTTTAAAGAGAAATGTATTTCCACATTTTTTAAAATAGAAAAGATAATAGTTTACTAAAACTAATTTTATTATTGTATCCGTTTTTTTTCCATTCTTATATTTATTTACTATTATTATCTTTTTTTTCCCTTTTTGATATAATTTTCTATATGAATTATCTTCGGTTGATCTTTCTGAATTACTATTTACATTTTGATATGATGCTTTTTTTTCAAAAATAGATTTTCCCTTATTAAAAATTGTATTTGATTGAGATGGTGAAATTTGTATTAAAATTTTTTCTTGATCTTTATATCTATTTGTAGAAATATCTTCTAATAATTTAGGTTTAATTTCTTTAGGTTTACATAAATTTTGAAGACAATCTTGAATATCACTTTCAAAATTATTTAAATCTTCAAATTCATCAATTGAATCATCATCAGATGAACAATCATTAAAATTATATTCATCAAAATCTAATAATTTAACATTTTGAATATATTTCAATAATTTTGGAGTAATTTTATAATCAAAGGAATTATTTGAATTATTATTAGATTCATTATTTTCAGAAGTATATTCAACAGTAAAATGAATACCTTCAAATTTATTATAATTAATTGATTCTTTATATTGTCTTAATTCATTATCTTTAATTATTGTAGTATAATTATTAATAAAAATAATCATTAAGATAAAGACATCTGCATTTTTATTTTGTAATAAATTCATAAATTCTTCTCTTTTATAAGTATTTCTATAACCGAAGAAATTATCAATAACTTCTTCAAGATAAATGATTGTATTTGTGGTGTTTTCAATTAAATGAAAATGAGCAAGAAGAAGAAAAACATCATCTTTTTCAATAAAATTATCTTTATTAAAATCAAAGACATCAAAAATAAAAAGAGCTTTTTCTTCAATTGAAGCAAAAAACATTTCATAAATTCCTTTTGAAAAATCATCTAAATTTAATTTTTTTTCTTCTGTTGTTAAAGCATTATATATTTTATCACTTATTATCATTGGAAGATTTATTACTTCTTGAAATGTATATGAATCAAATATTGAATTACATCTTTTATATATATTTGCATATATTTCTGTTAGAAAATTAACTATTAATGTTTTATTATTTGGAAATTTATATGGATATAAATAATTTTTAATATAATCTATTTGTTCTTGGGGAATTAACATTTTTTTATTTTTTCTTTTATTATTATTTTGCGTTAAAGTTTTTTAATCTTCAGAAAGAGTATTTTTATTTTTTTTTTTAATAAGATATATTTTAATTGATTGTTAAATCGATATATTGAAAATAATATATTTCATATTAAATCAATTTTATAAGTTAAAATGATAAAAAAAATAATTTTAAAAAAATTCAAAAAAAATAAAAAAATGATATTTGAGAAAATATTACTTTTTCTCCTTTCTCAAATTCCTTTTTCAAAAAATCAAATAGTGACAACATACGGACATTATATAATAAGATACTTCGACTCAAGCGATTCTTTTTGTATAAATGAGCCAATATCAACATATACATTTCCAGTAGATTCAATAGAATGTATAGAAATAAACGATACATTTTTTATTCAATTTCGTGATTGGGATTCTTATTCAAATTCTCTTCGTTATTACGGTTTAGATGAAAAAGAATGTCCAGAAGAAATTGATGAAGATGAAAATGATTTTTCAACAGGAAGTTTTGTTTGTAACGGACAATGTTTAAAAAATTATTTTAATGACTCTTATTATTTATGTTATTATAATAATATTATTAGTAGTGCTATAATTTCAATTTCTGAATTTGAAGGAAAAGGATGTAAAAGTTATAATATTATTAATGATGATAATTTTTCTGGAAAAAAATTATGTTGGATGGATTATGAAAATTATTCTCTTTTACCTTTATTTTGGAATGATGATAATAAGAGATTATATTATCAAGAATTTAATCATTCTACTTGTTATGGTGGTTTTATTAATTTAGAAGAATCTTTCTTCATTTGTAATGGGAAATGCCATGAAAAACAATATAGTAATGGTAATGTTTCTTATACGTGTAATTTTCATAATTTGGCATTTTTTGTCAAATCGAATTTTATTATTAACTTTTTTACTCTATTTCTTTTATTATTTTAAATTTTTTTTTTTTTTAAAATTTTTATCATTTTATTTTTAAAATGGTTAAAAAATTAAAAGCTGATGATTTCTTTTCTGAATTGGATCAATTGTTTAATCAAAGCAAAAATAAATATTCTATTTATTTAACTTTTAAAAGACTTTATGAAGAGAAATATAAATATAAGAAAAATCAAAAAAATAGGAAATTAAGAATGGAAGATAGAAAAGAACAA
>JAEEGL010040054.1_pt1 | contig 13222 bp, 12 predicted proteins | sample 9134231 | NCBI WGS metagenome assembly JAEEGL01 (sample SAMN16246548, study PRJNA631951) | gut metagenome | biome: gut microbiome; feature: rumen; material: fiber-attached | host: Bos | place: Iran: Karaj | collected 2018-10
CGTTATTATAATAAAATATGTTTTACATGGCTCCGTAGCATAGCTGGATAATGCAGCGACCTCCTAAGTCGAAGATCGGCAGTTCGAATCTGCCCGGGGTCAAGATAATAAGCCCCTGACCATTTAATTATGGTCAGGGGTTGTTTTATTGCTTTTTTTGATTATATTCTGGCTTAGCTGGCTTATTTCTTATCCATAAGTTGCTGATAAGTGTTGGATAACGCTTCCACGCCTTCTTTACGGCTTGTATTAAGCGTTCGAAGGTAGATCATCGTGGTAGACAGGCTCTTATGTCCCAGCATCGTCTGTACGGTCGTCAGAGGAACCTGGTTGCTGACAGAATAACTGGCAGCCATACGCCTGAACCCGTGTACATCAATAACTGGTAGGTTATTCTTTATCAGGAATTTTCTCATAAAATGATGAAAACTACTTCTGCTGGGGAGTTCCGCTTCCTTCAGGCGTTTTTGTTTCTCGGTACGTTTAATGAACACGTACAGGTTGGGATTATCCATTTTACGTTCCTGCAGCCATTTGGTTTGATATGCTTTATGTTTACGCAATAGCTCTAAGCAGAAATCATCAAAGTATACGGTACGGTTTTCCATACCTTTAGTACGATTTTGGATTAGCGTCATCTTGTTTTCTTCATAGATATCTTTGGATATCATGATGCGTTTATTCTCGTAATCAATGTCATTCCAAGTCAGGGCTATGAGTTCTCCAGAACGTGCGCCGGTAATCAGGGCAAGATAAAAGAACAATTGATTTTTTACAGAAGTGCCGTTTTCTTTCAAACTGAACAGCTTTTGCAACAGTGTAGCTAACTGATTGTCTTCCAGTATCGGCTTGACTTTGTAGTTCGGCTTGGGTCGCTTATCCTTGGGTATATCGTCAATAGGGTTATGTGTGATGTAGTTCCATTCCTTAGCCTTGTTTAGCATGGCTCGGAGAATCTTGTACAAACCGTGGATCGTAGCAGGAGTTATCTTGCCATCGCGTCCGTCCAACCGGTCACCAAAGGTTTCCAATTCATTGATATAGTCCAGGATGATATCCGCGGTTATTTTGTTTAATCTAATGTGACCAAAATAAGGGTTCAGCCTGGTATCTAAGGCATTTACATGTCCATCATGCGTATTGGGGCTGAGCTTGGCACTGTGTCGTGTCAGCCAGATTTTGGCAAACTCCGAAAACCGAATGCGGTTGATGTTCTGTGGTGCTTTCTTCGTAAATTTCAGATACAACTCCTGCAATTGTTTATCGGCCTGCGTCTCTGAGCAGGGACCGACGGTCATGCTAGTCCTGTTCGGCTTGCCGTCAGCCCTGAATTTATTGCTGACGTACAGACGCCACTTGCATTTACCAGAGGCTTGCAGTGTTTCTGGGTTTAATGGCTTTTTATATCCGGGCATAAATAATATCCTCCTTAAATGAAAGGCGGCAACAGTAGATTATTGTTGCCGCCGTTTTTGTTAAACTGCGGTGCCAAGTTGCTTTGCTATAAATGTATGCACTCGCTTACGAGAAAAGACAAAACGGCGCCCAACTTTCATGGCAGGCAGTTTCTTCTCGCGGATCCAAGCGTATATAACGTTTCTGGATGCTTTTCCACAAAACATGTCCATGACATCTTCAATGTAAATAAGGTCATCAGTCAGTGTATTAGTATCAGTAATCATCGTCATGGTGTTCATTCTCCGTAAAACACGCAGTTCTTTGTTTAAAGAATTCATTAAACATGTCCCATTCTACTAATGGAAGAGGAGGTATGTCAGAGCAATCCTCCAGTGCCTCTGCTTCTCCGCATTTGTCACATATATAAATATCAGCCCTACGGCTTAATGCGCCGTATGTTCCCACATCTGGGGAATAGTGCATATTGTGTCTGCCGCAACGTGGACATCTCGGCAGTTTGTAATGATTCTGCTGGTATGATACGCATGAGATAGCTTCATCCATTTCGTCACAAATAGTTATGGCTTCTTGAAGTGGTTCCCATTCATATTTGCCGGAAGATTTATCTGGAAATGCACTGGCAAACTGCCATGCTCCGTTTGTAAATAGATAGACATAATCCGCCCAGCATGAGTAAGCAAGATCTAATGGGATTTCGTCTTCCAAAATGGGCGGCTGCTCATCATCAATTTTGTACGTCCCGCCACGTAATGTGTACGGTCTTACACTTCCAATGATTGAACTTTCGCTACCGTATAACATTAAATTTAAAGCTTCTTTATAGGTGTTAAAGTTCTCAATTAGCGATCTGCCAACGCCGAGGGGATCGCCTTCCCAGTGGTGATAAATACCGATGTATTTTTTGTCCAGTAATACACTAGGGTATTTATCCACTTCAACGTCAGCGATACGGGCGTCGTCATCGATGTTTTCGAACTGCAAACCTTTTTTATAAATAAGGTTCTTATCTGGTTTTACTTCGTTACCTAAATCATTAGGTAATACTTCTAAGAAAATCATACTTCTAATACTCATTTAATTATTTCCTTCTTTTTAGCTGTTTTTGTCATTGGTTTACCGATTATGTAATTTCTGAAGCGGTAGGGTATTTAATCCGCTACCGTTTTTTGTTATGACCATTTGTTGTTGTCCGGTACAGACGGGCATAAATCGTATAGCCTAATCTCACAAATTACAACCAGGCTATGACGTGGTGCCTGTTAAGCTCCACGTCAAAGGCCGTGGCGTGGTGTCAGTTTCTCCTGTTCTGATGGTAATCAGCTTTAAATTGGAACGACTCCCGTGTCTTTTAAGCTATATGCTGGTTGTTCTTCCTTTTGTAGGAACATACCCGCGCAATTTGGCTTAAAGACTGCCCATTGTTGCAGCGGTAGAAGAAAATGATAAATTATTTTTTCAAATTCTTCTTCTGGTATTTCTGGACGTTCTTCCGCAAGTTTTGCACAGTCTTTTAATGCCCCCTCGCCAACATGTTCGTTGGCGATGCAGGAGCTGCAGATATAGATGTCAGCGCGATTGCTTAATGACGGGAATGTTTTCCCGTTATGGGTATACATGTTATCGTGCCCGCAGCAGGGACATTTATCAATGTACCGCTTTTTCTGTTCTTCAGCAACTGCCATTAACAAAGCTTGCTGCTCGTCGGTCAATGGTGTCCTAGTTTTTAATGATAAATCCATGATGACTATCCTCCGTAATCTGGACATGGGCATTCCCAAAGATAGTTAGCATATTCTATAAAATCGTTTTTTATAATTATGCCACTAATAACTTCTAAATCTCGTGCGAAGCAACATCCGTGCTCGCAAGCAAAGATTTTAAAGTCAATTTTATAAGTCTTGGACAAATTCTTAAAATCTTCCGACATTAAGTCCCAAGCTTGTTGATAGCGGAAATAGACGATACCGCTATCCAAATACGCACAGACAATATTCTGGGCGGCGATGAATCCGCGGTATGTGCCTTCAATATATGTCATCTTATTTACGGCAATGCCGTCATCGTCATGTTTCGGCATGCTGCAATGACATGCGTTTGTTAGAAAACGTACTAAATCAGCACGTTTGCCTCTAACTTTTAAGGTACCTTCACACCAATTTGGCATTCGTGGTTCCTCCTTTTTTTAATAATGTTTTTAACTTTTTGGACAGCCTGGCGCGCAGCTGGTAGGCTGAACCAATTCGGTCAGGTCGGATTCGGTTATGCTATAGAGCGGGCGGCCCGGTTTTCACGATCGGCTGACAGACCGTCTCCAGTATTGTTCTGACAGTAGCTTCTCCAGCCCGGGAAATTATTACTACAATCTGTGCTATCCGACTTAATGCCAGACGGATCAGGCCTGATAGGAAGAACAGCTTTGTTCTCTTTGGTAGTGAAAGCAGTAATGCGACCCGGTGAAGGAGGAGTATCTTTTGCAGCTCTACGGAGAGGGTCAACGCAGCGTTGGATCTTCCGATGATAAGTTTCATCTTTTCGATTTCTTCCTCCTAGCTAAAAATGTTATAAACATTGGAATGTTTAACTTACGACATCATGATAGCATCAAAAGAATTTTCTGTCAAGCAAAAAATTTATCAAATACTTGTAACAAAACGGAAGGCATGTATAATATATAGGAGGAGGAGATAGTATGTGTAACAGAATAAAGCTTTTAACAGCCAATGACTTATTACATTTTGTAAATGGACTCGGTATCGGCGTTAACCGGACGACTCTGACCAGATACCAGTCTGCCGGGATATTAACACTTCCACATCAGTTCCTTCATGATGATGAGTTATACAATGACATTCCTGATATCCGCGTTAAATATTATCATCCGATATCCGTAGTTGAATTCATCGTAAATACGCTGCTTTATAAAGGAGACTGGTTGAAGTTAAACAGTGATTTCCGTATTGCCCGTCCTGTCCAGTTGGATATCTTTACAGGACGGATTGCATTTTTATCTGATGCTGATATGGTACAAAAATTCGAGAATAGATTTATTGATTGTGGGATTGGTTCTTTCAAAAAATTTAGCTTTACAGTAGAATCTAATGAGTTTTTTCAGGAATCAATGATTAGGAAAGCGATAAATGTTCTTGTCGTTGATCGTGAATTGAATAAACGATATGGTGAAAGTATAGAAAAACTGAATAATAGCTTCGATCCGCTTTGGGAGGAACAGCGGAAGATCCTTCTTGCTTCTATAGAGAATACGGAATTGCCGTCTTACACTACAATTATCATTGAGAATTGTGACTTGGGTTGTTTGGAACAACTAAAATATTCGCTCTCATACGCCGTATTCCACAGCTTGACGAAGGACACTCCGGCTTATATAAATTATCAGAAGATGTTATATTCCAGAACTTTTGAACAGGTTGTTAACGATTACCTGCCTGCTATTCTGAGCGACATTGACTTGAAAGAATTCAACGTGCCATTTTTTACTGGGATTGAAGAATAAAAGGGTAACAAAACAAAAAAGCTGTCAATAATCGACAGCTTTTTTTAGTGTCATAACCAGAGATGAATGGATGCATCCTAATTTATAAAAGACGTTGTACATTTGAGAGCATAATGTCTTCTTTCCTTTGGAATTTTCCAGTTTTATTAAGTAAGGACTGCCATTGACAGAACAATATCACTAAAAGCCACCATGTTAAACATTCGCGTGCGTAACATTAACGTTAAATGCAAATATTAGTCATGTTGCAATAAACAAAGCTGTTAACTGATAAATTCACGGAGGTTCGCACGCTTTGAACATCCGAAAGCATAAAGCGCTGTTTTTGCTTTTTCTTTTTTAACATACGTTTAAAAGTATTAATATTATAATTTAAAATGTTATATTGATTTTTTTAGTTATATGCTTCAAAATACAAGAGTGACGAAAAAGCAGGATTAAAAACGCAAACAGAATTTATCACCTTCTTTCCTGATGTTGTGCATTAAAATGTACAAGAAGGATGGCAACGCAATTTTGGGCAGCATTATTATAAAAACAATGATGTTGTGCATCTGCGCGCACAATAAAGGCACATTGGACAACTATTAACATATCTTCGCAAAGCCAAGGTGTTCTTCGCAGCGTTAGTAAAGTAGAACAAGAACCCTGCTTCTTTGAAGCGGGTTCTTTTTTATATCCATAAAAAATGATATAATATAAACTGAATAATTGTATGTTTTTTTATTATTAAACACAAGGAATGGGTAGAAAATGGCAAAGATGATAAAAAGCAGGGAACGTGTGACCGACCACGGCGAGGTGTTTACTGGCGAACGGGAAGTCAATGCCATGTTGGACCTGGTTAAACAGGAGACGGAGCGTGTTGACAGCCGTTTTTTGGAACCGGCCTGTGGCGACGGGAACTTTCTTGCGGAGATTCTGCGGCGAAAACTGGTAGTCGCGAAGAAACTTGCGATTCCGCCACGGAAAAGGAAGCCACTTCCGTCAGAGTTTGAAAAGCAGTCTGTCATTGCGATTGCTTCCATGTATGGCGTAGATATACTGATTGATAATGTCATTGCCTGTCGCGACCGCTTGTATGATATTTGGAATGCGGAATACGAGGCGATTTGCGGTAAGGAGACGGACGATCAATGCCGAGAGGCTGTCCGGTTCATCCTGAGCAGAAACATTGTCTGCGGTAATGCTCTCAGCTTAAAAGTCGTAGATGAAAACGGCATTGATACTGAAGAACCAATCATTTTTTCTGAATGGGCTTTTGTAATGGGTAACAAGATGCAGAGAAAAGATTTCCGTTTTGACAAACTGCTTGCCGGCGATTATGATCCGAAAGCTGAAATTGAAAGGGAACAGCAGGCAGCGTCAGAAGAACCGGGACAGTTAGGCTTATTTGATTCAAAAGAAGATAAGCCGAGTGATGAAGGTGAGTTCCTGAAGTCTTATATAACCGATTACAGGAGGGTGCAAGAGTATGGAGACTAATCTGTATAATACCATGTATAACCCGGATGTGCTGTCATGTCTCGCCAATCTTTCCAGTGACGAAGTGTTTACGCCACCGGAAGTAGCGAACGCGATGCTGGACATGCTGCCGCAGGAACTGTTTGAGAGTCCGGATACGAAATTCCTGGACCCCGCCTGTAAGAGCGGCGTTTTCCTGCGGGAGATAGCAAAGCGGCTGCTGAAAGGATTGGAACCGTTGTATCCTGATTTGCAAGAACGGACAGACCATATCTTCAAGCATCAGATTTATGGCATTGCCATCACAGAACTGACATCGCACCTGTCTCGGCGTAGCCTGTACTGCTCCAAGACAGCGAACGGAAACTATTCTGTGACGAAGTTTGATACCGTCGAAGGAAATATAAGATTTAAGAAGATAAAACATAGATGGCAAGACAGAAGGTGCGTGTTTTGCGGAGCTTCACAGAAAGAATATGACCGTGCTACAGATTTAGAAACACATGCTTATGAATTGATTCATACCACTAAGCCGGAGGATATTTTTAAGATGAAATTTGATGTAATCATTTCTAATCCACCTTATCATTTGTCAGACGGTGGTGCGGGACCAAGCGCAATGCCGTTATATAATAGATTCGTTGAGCAGGCACAAAGGCTTAATCCTCGTTATTTAACTATGATTATTCCCGCGAGATGGTTTGCTGGTGGAAAAGGACTAGATGATTTTAGAGAACATATGCTGTCAGATAGAAGAATTCGAAAACTAATTGATTTTGAATCATCCAAAGATTGTTTTCAGGGAGTAGATATTGCCGGCGGAGTGTGTTATTTTCTGTGGGACCGAGATCATTTAGGCGATTGTGAAGTAGTAAATTGTCAGGGAACTGATACCGTTGTTGATACCCGCTCATTGAATGAATACCCAATCTTTATTCGTTCTAATAAAGCGGTTGGGATTTTGCGTAAAGTACTTTCAAAGGAAAAGGACTTTGTGGATTCGATGGCGCTGTCGCAGAAACCATTTGGATTTAGAACTTATGCTCGTGGCAAAGCAAAGCCTTTTCAAAATTCAGTAACGTTATATCATTCTCAGGGAAAAGGATATGTTAGGCGTGATGAAATAGAAAAAAATGCTGATTTGGTTGATAAATATAAAGTGATTGTTGGACGTTTGGTTCCAAGTAACGGAGAACTAGATGTAAAACCTGGTGAAGGTTATCGTGTTATGACGGATACCAAAATTTTGAAGCCAGGTGAAATTAATTCAGAATCTTATATTACAATAGGGGTTTTCGATACAGAAGTTGAAGTTAACAACTTTAATACCTATATAAAAAGCAAGTTCCCACGGTTCTTACTTCGTCAGGCTGTTTCGTCCGTTAACATCAATCGCGAAGTGTTTAAATTTGTGCCATTGTTAGATTTTCACAGAAAATGGACCGATAGGGACTTATACAAGAGATATGGGCTATCGGATGATGAAATTAGTTATGTTGAGTCGTTAATTCGACTATATTAAGGAGGTGACGACTGATGCAAGAAATGGAATTTTTCCCACAACGTTCGTCGTCTTATCCTTCAATATATGCCTATGAATTCATTGGTGTTGCTTCCCATAAGGGTTACATAAAAATCGGCTATACAGAACGTGACGTGGAAACCCGTGTAAAAGAACAGACAAAGCAGGTAAGGATACCTTATCGTATTTTAGGCTCCTGGTCAGCAATGAAAAAAGACGGCAGCTGCTTTACTGACCATGATGTTCATGCTGTGCTGAAGGCAAAAGGCAAGCGCCAGTTGAATGCAGGCGCGGATAGAAACGAATGGTTCCGCTGTACGCTGAAAGATGTTGAAGCAGCTGTTTTAGCCGTAAAAACGGGCACTGAGAACGTTGAGAACAGAACATGGACATTCCCCATGCGTCCGGAGCAGGAACAGGCTGTTAATAAGACGATGGCATACTTCAAATCAGCCTATGAAGAAGGCTCCGGTCGCACACCCAAATTTTTGTGGAATGCCAAGATGCGTTTTGGAAAGACCTTTGCAGCTTACCAGCTGGCAAAGAAGATGGGTATGAAACGTGTTCTGGTTCTTACCTTTAAACCGGCAGTTCAGACGGCATGGCGGGAAGATTTATTGTCTCATGTCGATTTTGAAGGCTGGCAGTTCATTACGCGGCCCTCAGCTCCCGGCGGTTTAACGAATGACGAACAGTATAAAAAAGCAAATAAAAAGAAACCCATTGTCTGCTTTGGCTCATTCCAGGATTTTCTCGGAGTTAACAAAGATACCGGAGGGATCAAAGCCAATAACGAATGGGTACATACCACCAACTGGGACCTGGTTATTTTCGACGAATATCATTTTGGTGCATGGAAAGATACCGCCAAGAAACTTTTTGAACAGGACGAAGACACCTATGAAGACGATATGTCCAAGTACGATGCCGGAAACGCTTATGACGAAACCTGGCTGCCGATAACGACGCAGTATTACCTGTTCCTGTCAGGTACGCCGTTCCGTGCCCTGAACAGCGGCGAATTCATTGAGGAACAGATATATAATTGGACATATTCCGACGAGCAGCGCTGTAAGGAAGAATGGCCGCAGCTGTCAAACTTCCCTGACTATAATGCTAGACCGGGCGATGTCAATCCGTATCTGGCTCTTCCGCGCATGGTTTTGTTAACGTATAAGATCCCTGAGTCCATACAACGGATAGCCAAGCAGGGCGAGTTTGACGAATTCGATCTAAATGTGTTCTTTATGGCAGAAGGAACCGGGAAGAATGCGCGGTTTAAGTATGAAGATTACGTCCAGAAATGGTTGGATCTGATTCGTGGCGCTTATTTGGAAACAACGGTGGATGAGCTGAAACTTGGCGCACAGAAGCCACCTATGCCTTTTTCTGATACGCGTCTTTTGAACGTATTGTCACATACGCTTTGGTTCATGCCTAACGTAGCGTCATGCTATGCAATGGCTAACCTTTTGAAGCAGAGACAGAACAATTTTTACCATAGTTACAAAGTAAATGTATGTGCAGGCGCAGAGGCCGGTATTGGTGTGGCTGCGTTGGCGCCGGTGCGCGATTCCATGGACGATCCGTTGGAGTCCAAGACGATTACGCTTTCCTGTGGCAAACTGACCACAGGTGTGACTATCAGGCCATGGACGGGTATCTTTATGTTACGGAACCTGTCGTCTCCCGAAACATATTTCCAGGCGGCATTTCGTGTCCAGAGTCCCTGGGAGATAACAAAAGACAACGGCGAACGTGAGATTGTTAAAAATGAATGCTATGTGTTCGATTTTGCTCTTGACCGTGCGCTTCGTCAGGTATCCGATTACAGCTGCCAGCTAAATGTGGCGGAGCATAACCCGGAAAAAAAGGTGGGAGAGTTCATCAAATTCCTGCCGGTGCTTGCCTATGATGGCAGTGCTATGCGTCAGGTGAATGCTGCCGATATTTTGGATATTGCTATGGCAGGAACCTCTGCTACGCTTCTTGCCAAGCGTTGGGAATCTGCTCTGTTGGTAAACGTAGACAACGATACGTTGGCACGGCTCCTCGCGAACGAAGAGGCTATGGACGCATTGATGCGTATCGAAGGGTTCCGCAGCCTGAATGCCGATATAGAGACCATTATCAACAAATCGAATGCGGTCAAGAAGGCTAAGAAAGAGAAAGAGAAGTTTACCCAGAAAGAGAAGAAAGAACTGACAGAAGCCGAGAAGGAATACAAGTCCAAACGGAAGATGATTCAGGAGAAGCTGATTAAATTTGCTACCCGTGTGCCTGTATTCATGTACCTGACGGATTACCGCGAGTACAGCTTGCAAGATGTTATCACCCAGCTGGAACCGGAGCTGTTTAAAAAGGTCACCGGTCTGGAAGTTAAAGACTTTGAGCTTCTGGTTTCACTAAACGTGTTCAACGAAGCTCTTATGAACGATGCTGTATATAAATTCAAACGGTATGAGGACGCCAGCCTGGTTTACACGGGTATTGACAAGCATACGGGCGAAAATGTAGGCCTGTACAGTACCGTCATTACCCGTGAGGATTATAACGCTATGGCAGGGCAGCTGGCGGATTCCATGACGGCAGCTGAACCAAGCGCTGACGATATTCCGGATCGACCTGTATTCTTCAATGTCGGCAGCTATGGAAACGAAGAAGGGGAAGAAGAGGCCAAGAAGGTTGCGGAGCCGAAGGATGTGTATGGTGCTGATAAGCGTCAGCCGATAGTGCAGCCGCCAAAGATTGTTACGACAACGTATCGCCCGGGTTATGTGCCGCCTTCATCAACGCCTGCTAATAAAGTACATAAGCCAAAAATTGATGTAGATTATTCACAAATCAAATCAGGCACGATAGTCAGTCACAAGGCTTTTGGCATAGGTGAGGTTAAAGGCATCGACGGTGCCGTTATCGTTGTAACCTTTAACGGAGTAGATAAGATGTTCCAGTTCCCGGGTGCCTTTTTGGGTGGCTTTTTATCCTTGAATATGGAGCCGAAGACGGTGCCGGTTAACCAGTATGTAGACGCTGTGGATCCGGTTCTTGAACTGATCGTTAAATCTGGTTTCCCATTTATCGACAAGAGGGCCAACGGAGGGAGTCTGTGGTTTATGGCCGGCGAAAAGCAGGGGAAGAAACTGGCGGAAGAATGTGAAAAACTTGGAGTTTCATTTGCATTTACCAAAGATGGTGCGTTTGCTTTAACCGCAAATCGTGGAAAAACCGCTAAAGGTCGTCCAGCCTGGTATTCAAAGTGATGTTTTTATAGTTTGACCACGAAATAGAACCTGTTATTACAGCTAATTGCCAAACCCCGCGTGAACAGTGGCATTTAGCGTTCTTCCAAGTACAGACAATAGTACACTTAAAATTATATAATTAAACTGTAACCCGAAGGATCTATTCAGAATCTAAAATATGGTAAGGAAAACATATCCATGATGAGCAAAAATCTGAAATCGAGAAACGAAATAAAGAACGGGAGGAAATGCTAAATGCGAAAAGTATCACCGAGCGAGTGGACTGGTCCGTGGCCACCCTTTACAGGCGCACAGATTACATTCGGTCCCAAGCAGACGCCGCCATCCAAAGAGGAATTAGCGAAGCGCAAGGATCGGAAAATGATGGAAATGTTAATATTAACAGGCCTGGAGAAGGATACAGACAAGAAGGCGGAATTACAGAAAGCGGCGGACGCGTACTGGGCGAAACGCAGGGTGGAACTGGGTTTTACGGAACCGGAAGAATAAATAGTGGTTTTAATTTGAGGAGGCATTACCATGGTTTTTTTTGACTTTTTTAAATCAGAACCAGAACAAAAACAAACGTTTTCAAACCAGTCATATTCAATGAACCAACAGGTTTTTCGTGATGTTACACAGGATGTTGCTGTGCGTATGTATGAAGTTGGGATAACGAGTCAGCCGGCACTATCCTATATAAAAAATGACCAGGGGCTTTTTGACGCAATGTTCCAACAGCATATGACCCAGTCTAGTACACTGGCCCTGAGACAAAAATCAGACGACTTATACCTTGTTGTACTTGGCATGCATGCACTTGGCATGGGATTATATGTGACTCTTCTGCAAAAAGATTACAATCATCCTGTTGAAGAGTTTACTCCTTCCGAACTGCGGAAAATAATCAATGATGTCCAAAGAACTGACGCTTATGAGTTAGGGCTTAACCGGATGGGCATACCTATAAATTCAGGAAACAAAAAGGTGTTAGATCAGATTATTGTGACGGGAATGCTTGCAGCCAGAGCTTCGGCGGGCTCGAAAGTATTTGAACCGGAAAATCTCAAAGCATATATGCAGGTTCTTTACAATGCAGGCAACAGTATAATTATGCTGGGGCGTTGACTTAATGACGAAGATAAATGACGCGAATAGTGCTACGACAACAGTCTGATTCGTCTCCGACCGGATTGACTCCATGTGTCCTGGTTATATGTTCCGTGGAGAGAAGGAACGTGTAATCTGTCGGAATGGTTTTGTAAAAGACCGAAAGTATCAGCTAACATATTGTCTTTTTTCAGCAGGATTGAAAGGGGATGAATTATTATGGGCGATTTTTTTACACGTCATCATCGTTCTTACTCGGAACCTGATGGTACATTAACAGTTTCAGACAACATCACCGGTTTTGATATGAAAATGGTTTTGGACGCCTTAGCGTTTTTTAACTCTGAAGATTGTGATTATATGTATCAGGAGTTAATTGGCCATGCTTCTGATTTACACGATTATTATGGTTCTGTTACCAATGTATTTCAAATTCTGCAGAAGAACATGGAAGATGCATTAGAAGAGCGTGCCGCTGAAGATGAAACGTTTGATATCGACGATTACATGCTTGACGGTTATGATAGTCTTTACGATAACGTACATTCAACTGTTGACAGTTTAGCTGAAAGTTTTGAAGAGTTAGTTAAAAATAAAGTTAATTTTGTTGATTTTGATGCTTATCCTGATAAGATAGTCGTCCATGAAGATTTAACTGAAGAAGAATTATCTGCTGTTGACGATTTAGTGTGTGATTTAAAGGATTGTGTGGATGTATCTGATGTAGATGATAACAAGGAGATGACAGAAGTCGCTTTAAATCTGCCTAAAGTATGGGATAATCTGATTGCGGAAAGCGTTGAGAACAACGAAGATTTAAAAACTGCACTTAGTAAATGCAATTTTAGGGAAGTGTTATCAGATTATGCCAAAAATACAGATCTTATCAAATGGGCTATTTATAAAAGAGACGGATTTGATGATGACGGCATTGATGATAATTTGGACGAA
>JAEEGL013933820.1_pt1 | contig 13222 bp, 9 predicted proteins | sample 9134231 | NCBI WGS metagenome assembly JAEEGL01 (sample SAMN16246548, study PRJNA631951) | gut metagenome | biome: gut microbiome; feature: rumen; material: fiber-attached | host: Bos | place: Iran: Karaj | collected 2018-10
TTTGAATATCTGAATTTCGGGATATATAATCACTGCAAAAGCATCTGGTTAAATTTAACTAAATGCAAGTTAAACATTAATCGATTTATTTTTAAAGGAGAATAAAATGAGTGACGTTAAGATCCTGAATGCACCCGATGTTCCCAATATGCCCTGGCAGGACGGCCCCGAAACTTTTCAGGATGCACCTGTCTGGAGATATTCGGCAAATCCCATCATCGGCAGAAATCCCATAGAGGGAGTAGCAAGAATATTCAACAGTGCCGTTGTTGCATATGAGGGAGCTTTTGTCGGAGTATTCCGCGGAGAGCAGAGAAACGGTGTTTCTTATATTTACTTCGGAAGAAGCAAGGACGGTATCAATTGGGATTTTGAAAAGGATAAGATCAGATTCGTAAATGAAGAAGGCGAAGAGTTCATGCCCGTTTATGCATATGATCCCAGACTTGTTAAGGTAGAGGATACTTATTATGCGATCTGGTGCCAGGATTTCTACGGAGCAGCGATCGGCATTGCCAAGACCACGGATTTCAAGACCTTTACCAGAATTGAGAATCCCTTTATTCCTTTTAACAGAAATGCGGTTCTTTTCCCCAGAAGGATTAACGGCAATTATGTAATGCTTTCAAGACCTTCGGATTCCGGCCATACTCCTTTCGGAGATATTTTCCTGTCACAGAGCCCCGATATGGTTTTTTGGGGCAAGCACCGTCACGTAATGAGCAGATGCTCGGAGTGGTGGGAGAGCCTTAAGATCGGAGGAGGAGCAGCGCCCATCGAGACTACCGAAGGCTGGCTGATCTTCTATCACGGCGTAGCAGGAACCTGCAACGGATATGTATATTCCATCGGAGGAGCGATTCTTGATATCAACGAGCCCTCCAAGGTTCTCTACAGATGCGAGAACTTCATCTTAACTCCCGAGGAGTGGTATGAGGAAAGAGGATTTGTTCCCAACGTAACCTTCCCTTGTGCAACGGTTCATGATCCTTCGACCGGCAGGATCGCACTTTACTACGGATGTGCCGACAGCTATGTATCGCTTGCGTTTACAAAGGTTGACCTGATCGTTGACTATATCAAGGCTCACAGCCATGTAACCGATACCGATACCGAGCTCGGAATCAGATGAGGCAGATATGATACATCAGAAATATTTTGAATTAAAAGCTGCACAGGAAGTTTATCTGTCACGTAAGAACCGTATTGATGATGATATGTATAACGGAATTTACGACAGATATGTAAATCCTGTTCTTACAAGAGAAAGTGTTCCCATCGAGTGGCAATACGATCTTGATGAGGAAACCAATCCGTTCTTTGAAAAGAGACTCGGCATTAACGGAGTATTTAACTCGGGGGCTCTTTACCTTAACGGAAAATACATCCTTTGCCCCAGAATAGAGGGCGATGACAGGAAGTCTTTTTTTGCGATAGCAGAAAGTGATTCTCCCGTAGACGGATTCAGGTTCCGCGGAAAACCTATCCTGATCGATGATTCCAAATATCCCGAAGAGGTCAATGCTTATGATATGAGACTGACTCTTCATGAGGACGGATATATATACGGAGTATACTGCTCCGAGAGCAAGGATACTTCCTCAAGCGATCTGTCCGCGGCGGTTGCTGCTGCAGGAATCGTAAGGACCAAGGATCTGGAGCATTGGGAGAGGCTGGAAAATCTCATCACAACAAACAGCCCCCAGCAGAGAAACTGTGTGCTTTTCCCGGAGTTTGTGGACGGAAAGTATGCTTTCTATACAAGACCCATGGATGATTTCATCAACACGGGATCCGGCGGAGGAATCGGTTTTGGTCTTTGTGATGATATCGAGCATGCGGTAATTAATGAAGAGAGACTTACTTCTCTCAGAAAGTACCATACGATCACCGAAGTAAAAAACGGTGCCGGAGCGGTGCCTATCAAGACTGACAGAGGATGGATCCATATTGCTCACGGTGTCAGAAACACCGCTGCGGGATTAAGATATGTCATTTATGCATTTGCCACGGCACTTGACGATCCTGCCAGAGTCATCGCGGAACCTTCGGGACTTCTTATCGGCCCCAGAGGATATGAGAGACTCGGCGATGTAAGTAATGTTGTATTTACCAACGGAGCTGTTGTAAATGAGATGGGTGATGTTTTCATATATTACGCATCATCGGATACCAGACTCCATGTTGCCGGAACATCTCTTGAAAGACTCGAGGATTACGTGTTCAACACTCCCGAAGATCCCGGACACAGTGCAGACTGCGTAAGACAGAGAATTGCACTCATCGAGAAAAACGAAGCACTTTTTGCGAGAAAATGATGACAGAAAAAGCTCAGTCCAACAGAGGAAACAGAAGCAGGATAATAAATGTGTATAAGAAGGCGCAGGCAGGTGAGAGTATCACCGTAGGATTCCTGGGCGGTTCCATAACTCAGGGATGCGCTGCGACTTCTTATGATAAGTGTTATGCCTATAAAGTTTTCGAATGGTTTAAGAAGACTTTTCCGTTATCTGATGTAAAATATGTAAATGCAGGTATCGGTGCAACGGATTCACAATTCGGATGTGCCAGAGCGGATGAAGATCTTCTATCCAAAGATCCGGATCTGTGTTTTGTGGAATTTTCCGTGAACGATGAAGCGAACGGACATTTCCATGAGACCTATGAGGGACTTGTAAGAAAGATCCTTTCATCAGACCCTTCAAGGGCTTTGATGCTCATACATAATGTCAGATATGATGACGGCGGAAGCGCTCAGCTTATCCATTCCAAAGTTGCAAGGCGTTATGATGTTCCTGCGGTCAGCATGCGGGATGTTATAATTCCCGAACTTGAAAGCGGAAGACTTGAAAATAAGACTATAACCGCCGACAATCTTCATCCGAATGATACCGGTCATGAACTTGTTTCGAAGATCATCATTTCCGTATTGGAAGATATCAAAGAACATATGAATGAGACGGAAAATGCCGAATGCGAAATGCCTTCGCCGGATACCGCAAATTCATATGAAGATTCCGTAAGATACAGAAATGACAATGCCTCCGAACTTATCACAGGAATAAGCGGATTTACCGCAGATAATCTCCCTCAGGATGTCATTACCGATATCTTCAGAAAAGGATGGACCGCAAGAGAAAAAGGTTCGTATATAATGTTTAAGGTAAAGGGTTCATGCATCGGCATCCAGTACAGGAGAACGATACAAAAACCCGCACCTGTTGCAACTCTTACGGTTGACGGGGATAAAGCATCTGCCGTTGAACTCAATGCGGAATTTGATGAAGACTGGGGAGATAAGCTCTGCCTTTGCACCGCGCTCGATCACGGTGAAAACAAAGAGCACACAGTCAGAATAGAACTTACTCAGACTCACGAAGGCGACGTTCTTCCTTTTTATCTGGTAAGTATAATCGTGTCAGGAAATAAATGATGGATAAAGTAATTTTATTAAAACCGTATTTTTCACACACGCTCTGGGGCGGGACAAAGCTCAGGGATGAATTCGGTTACGATGAACCGGGTGATGATATAGGGGAGTGCTGGGGAATCTCGGCTCATCCCACCGGAGAATCCGTAGCCGTATCGGGCAAGTACGCAGGCCGAAAGCTTTCTGAGCTTTGGAACGATCACAGAGAACTTTTCGGAAATGCGGAAGGTGACAGATTTCCGCTTCTTATCAAGATAATAGATGCAAATAAAGATCTGAGCATTCAGGTTCATCCGAATGATGAGTATGCCGCAGAACATGAAAACGGATCGCTCGGAAAGAACGAATGCTGGTATGTTCTCGATTGTCCCGAAGACGGAGAACTTGTTATCGGACACAATGCTTCTTCTAAGGAAGAACTGATCGACATGATCGATAACGGGAGATGGGATGAACTTATCCGCAGGGTTTCCGTAAAGCCCGGCGACATGATCAGGATAGATGCCGGAACGGTTCATGCGATAACTGCGGGAGTATGCGTTCTTGAAACTCAGCAGTCGAGTGACATTACGTACAGGCTTTACGATTACGGAAGACTTCAGAACGGAAAGCCCAGACCGCTGCATCTTGATAAGAGTAAGGATGTCATTACCGTTCCTGCGACCTGCGCGGAAGATCAGGTAACGCACGGTGACGATGCAGCAGTCAATACGGTGACGGAACTTGTAAGAACGGATTATTTTACGGTATCGAAAGTAAGAGTAAACGGGGAATGCTCATTTGATACCGATGCCGGATTTATCTGCGCAAGTGTGGTCAAAGGTTCCGGCAAGGTATTTGATATGGACGTAAAAACAGGAAGCCATATGCTCATCACTGCAGAGGGTGCTCATAATGTGACTCTGAGCGGTGAAATGGAGATCATCTTTTCGAGGGTATAAATGAATATATATTATGATGAAGAAAACCGTCTCTTTTTCATAGAGACAAAAAACACGTCCATGTGTTTGGCTGTAACCGATACCGAAGGCTTTCTTAACAATGTTTATTACGGAAAAAAGATTCAAAGGGACAATCTCAGGTACCTCTTAAGGACCGGAGCGGGTCCCTTTGTTCCTTCCGTAAATGAAAGAGACAGGGGAAGCTATCTCGACTGTGCAAGGATGGAATTTCCTTCATCCGGTGTCGGTGATTACAGACCTTCCATGGTATCGATAACGGATTCCGAAGGATATGATGCTTCACAGTTCCTATATGAATCACACAGGATATACCGTGGGAAAGATAATCTGTACGCCGGTATGACTGACGGGCATGAAGTAAGGATGCCGGCAACTTTTGATGAAACAGGAAATGCGGAGACTTTGGAGATTACGTTATCCGATGATGTTCTCGGGTTGAAGGCTTTACTTTCGTATTCCGTATTCGAAGACAGTGATGCGATCCTTAAGAGCGTTAAGCTCATAAACGAATCTGACAAAACTGTCATAATAAATAAATTGCTGAGCAGCAGCCTGGATCTTGATAAGGGAGTATGGGGAGAACAGGCACCTGACATTGTGACTCTGTCCGGAACCTGGGCCAGGGAAAGACATATCGACAGGAGAAGCCTTGCAAGGGGAAGCGTTGAGGTGTATTCATCGAGAGGCGAAACTTCTCATCAGTTCCAGCCTTTTATGGCGCTTTGCGAAAAGAATACGGATGATTCCCGCGGAAGAGTGTATGCTCAGACCCTTATATGGTCCGGCAATTTTGTCTGCGGTTCATCCATGGATCAGTTTGACAATATCAGGTCCTATATCGGAATAAATCCCGAACATTTTGCATGGGATCTTAAACCGGGAGAAAGCTTTCAAGCTCCGGAGGCTGTGCTTGTATATTCGGAAGAAGGATTCGACGGGATGAGTCATGTTTTCCATGACCTGTTCAGGGATCACCTCATCCGTAGTCCTTATCTTCATAAGGACAGACCTGTTCTTATCAACAACTGGGAAGCTACTTATTTTGATTTTGATACCGATAAACTTATAAGCATCGCATCCGAGGCAAAAAAGTGCGGTATCGAGATGCTTGTAATGGATGACGGATGGTTCGGAAAGAGAAATGATGATAATTCATCTCTCGGTGACTGGATCGTAAATGAAGAGAAACTTCCGGGCGGACTTAAAGCTCTTTCGGACAAGCTGGAAGAGATAGGCATGAAGTTCGGTATCTGGTTCGAGCCTGAAATGGTTTCGCCTGATTCGGATCTGTACCGTGCACATCCCGACTGGGCAATAGCGGTTCCGGGACGTAAACCTTGCAGGATGAGGAATCAGTATGTGCTTGATATCACGAGAAGCGAAGTGCGTGACTATGTGTATAAGTGCGTATCGGATATTCTGAAAAGCGCAAAGATCTCATATGTTAAGTGGGATATGAACAGACAACTTTCAGATCTTGGAAGTGCGCAGTTTGATCCTGCTTCCATGGGAAGGTTGTCCTATCTGTATACGATCGCGGTATATGATCTTCAGGGAAGGCTTCTTGAGGAATTCCCGGATCTTTTGCTGGAGAATTGTTCCGGCGGAGGAGCGAGATTCGATGCCGGAATGCTCTTTTACTCTCCTCAGATATGGTGCTCGGATGATACGGATGCGTATGAGAGGTTATCCATACAGGCAGGAACGGAGATGATGTATCCACTGAGTACGATGGGTGCCCATGTATCCGCATCTCCCAATCACATTACGGGAAGGTGCATGCCTTTTGATGTCAGGGGAGCTGTTGCACTTTCCGGTACATTCGGTTATGAACTGGATATAACCAAGATTCCCGAAGAGGAGAGAAAAGCTATCCCCGAGCAGGTCGATATCTATCACAGATACGGAAGCATCATAAGAGAGGGCGATTATTACAGGATCGCATCAGAGTCGGCTTCGGGATACTGCGATGCGTGGATGTCGGTTCTTAAAGACAGATCAGAGGCACTTCTTACATATGTACAGTGCAGGGCATATCCCAACGGCAAATCAAGATGCATAAGATTAAAAGGCCTCGATCCGGACTGCAGGTATAGGATAAAACTTATAGGAAGCGACAGGGAGGATTCCTTATTTTGCAGCAGAGCCAAAAAGAGCGCGTGGGAAGCGCTTGAGCCGGGAATCATAAGCGGAAGTGCCCTTATGAATGCGGGAATTACGGTTCCTATACTACCCGGTGATTATGCCCAGATGATGTTTGAGATTTTAACAATTTAGCATGCTAAATAAATAAAGCTTGCGTATTAAAATATTTTTGCTTAAAATGATTTTGTTGACAAAGGCGCCAATAACATAAATTGGCGTCTTATTTTTTTTGGAGAGGAGAACAAAACGTGCAGCTGATAGAAAATGTTAATTCGGCCGTAAACAATTTTGTATGGGGACTCCCGATGCTGGTTCTGCTGGTAGGAACCGGTATACTCATGACCTTGCTCACAGGATTTTTCCAGGTAAGTCATATCGGTCATTGGTTCAAAAACACTATAGGGGGAATCTTTAAGAACAAACACGTAACTGCTCATACCGGAAGTCACGATCGACAGATCAGCCAGTTCCAGAGTCTTTGCACCGCTCTTGCGGCGACTATAGGAACAGGTAACATTGCGGGTGTTGCGGCGGCTCTGGCCAGCGGCGGACCCGGTGCGATCTTTTGGATGTGGATCGTTGCATTCTTCGGAATGATGACAAACTATTCAGAGAATGTTCTCGGTATCTATTATAGAAGAAAAAATGAGGATGGAGAGTGGTGCGGAGGCGCCATGTATTACCTCAAGGACGGTCTCGGTTCCAAGAAGGGATGCAAACAGATTGGTGCAGTACTGGCTGTATTATTCAGTATCTTCTGTGTTATCGCATCATTTGGAATCGGTAACATGAGCCAGATCAATTCCATCGCTGTTAACCTCAATTCAGTATTTAACCTTTCATATCTGGGAACGGGCATTATCCTGATGATGCTTGCCGGATTTGTAATCGTTGGAGGACTTAAGAGGATTGCAAGCGTAACCGAGAAACTTGTTCCCGTAATGGCTGTCCTTTATGTTATCGGTTGCGTTGTGATAGTAGTTTCCAATATTAATATGGTCGGCCCCGCATTTACGGCGATCATCAAAGGTGCCTTTGCCATGAAAGCAGTAGGCGGCGGAATCGTCGGAAGCGGTGTTAAGATGGCAGTGACATGGGGAATGAAGAGAGGTGTCTTCTCCAACGAAGCAGGTCTCGGTTCCTCCGTTATGGTTCACTCCGCATCCAATGTTAAAGAGCCCGTAAGACAGGGCATGTGGGGAATCTTTGAAGTATTTGCGGATACCATCGTGGTTTGTACTCTTACCGCACTTGCAGTTCTTTCATCGGGAGTCATGAATCTTCAGACCGGTGAGATGATCTCGACTTCCGAAAAGACAGCACTTGTTGCAGAGGCGTTTTCAGGAACTCTCGGAAAAGCGGGAGGATGGTTTATCGCCATCGCCATAACCTTGTTTGCGTTCTCAACCGTTTTAGGATGGAGCGTATACGGCGGTAAAGCATTCGAGTATCTGTTCGGTACCAAGGCAACCATTCTGTACAAGTTATTCTTTGTATTCTTCGTAGTGATCGGCGCTACCATGGATCTTACTCTCGCGTGGGATCTTTCCGATACCTTCAACGGACTGATGGCAATGCCCAACCTTATAGGCGTTATCGCACTCAGCGGAACCGTCATGAAGATCACTAAAAACTATGTCGACAGAGTGATCAAAGGTAAGGACATAAAACCCATGTATTCGGCACTTCCCGAGGTTCAGAAAGAGCAGGAAGAACGCACGGATGATGTGGAGTGATATGCTGGTTTTTTTCAGGGAAATAATATAAAATAAAGGTGCGGAAACCCTTTTCGGTGACGCACCTTTTTTGTTTTAGTTTCAGAGATTTACGTGAAAGAGTGGACCGGTTATGAGTAATTATAATATTTCATATGAAGTGGCCTCGGTATTTTTCATGGTCATATCCATAGCCTGTCTTGTGTTGATGAGAAGAACCAGAACTGACAGATATAAGAAGTTTCTGATCCTTATGATCGCCATCTTGTGCGGCCTCATTTTCGATATTCTCGGTGCGGTTTCGATAGCTACTCCGGAATATTTCAACAGGACAGTAACTCTTATTATCAATACTATCTATTTCTTTTTCGCGGCATTCGCCGGATACGCTTACCTCAGATACGCCGAGTCTTTTGTCGGAGAACAGAATAAGTTCGATAAGGCAATGATCAAAGTGAATATGGCACTTATGATCGTTTATGCCGTCGTACTGGTTATTAATATGCGCTCGGGCTGGATATTCTATCTGGAAGAGAAGAATGTTTATAATTTCGGCCCCATGCATGTTCTGTGCTATGTTCCGACATTCTACTTTATTATCTATGCACTTATCTATGCTCTTATGCACTATAAGAGTCTGAATCTTCGTGAGATGATCTCACTTTCCGGATTCATCTTCATCACGGTAGGAACGATCTTTCAGGCTCTTATCGCACCCGGAACACTGCTTGTTTTCTTTTTCGGGACGATCGGAGTGATGATAATACTTCTCTTTGTAGAGACTCCCGATTATGCGCATCTTCAGGAGACTTTGAGGGAACTTGATGCATGTAAGATCGAAGCCGAAAAGGCAAAGAGGATTAAGAGTGAATTTTTGACATCGATATCGAGAGACATTAAGACCCCCATGAGCACAGTCCTCGGAATGGACGAACTGATCTTAAGGGAGAGCAAGGATGAGTACATCACCGGTTACGCAAGGGATATCGAAAGCGCCGGCCTTACTCTTATGGAGACGATCAATAAGATTTTGGATTATGCGGATATCGAAACCGGAAAGCTTGATGTCGTAAATGCTCCTTATAAGGTATCTTCGCTGGTTAAGGATGTATATCAGACATGCCTGTTCAGGGCTGATGAGAAGGGACTTAGACTTAACTGTGATGTGGGAAGTCTTGTTCCCGAGATCCTGGTCGGCGACGTTGTAAGGATCAGACAGATAATGCTCAACCTGATCGGAAATGCCATCAAATATACCTCAAAGGGAGGAGTAAGTCTCTATGTCGGATCCTCCGCACTTGACGGAAAGAGCATCAGGCTTGAGATCAAGGTTACCGATACCGGAAGAGGTATCAAAGAAGACGAGCTCGGAAAGGTGTTCGGAACATTTGACCGTCTGGGAGATACCAGATCCAGAGCTGGTGACGGTGTAGGACTCGGACTTGCTATCGTATCCAAGCTTACCGATATGATGAACGGTGAAGTTACCGTCGAGAGTGAATATGGTCAAGGATCGGTGTTTACGGTTAAGATTCCTCAGAAAATAGCAGAGCAGTCGGATCTGATCGATGAGGATGTTGATAATCCCGCATATGGAGAGAAGGCATATGAAGGTCCTCTTTTCAAAGCTCCCGAGGCTAAGGTTCTTATAGTCGATGACAATGATATCAACCGCGTTCTCGAAGCAATGCTTCTAAAGGAAACGAACGTTATAACAAATCAGGTATCCGGTGGAAAGCAGATGCTCGAAGAACTGACCAGGACCAGTTATGACGTAGTTCTTCTCGATCACATCATGCCCGATATGGACGGAGTTGAGGCTCTCAGAAGGGCAAGACAGATTGAGAGAGTAAAGAATGCAAGCACATCGTTTATCGCAATCACTGCCAATGCTCTTTCCGGAGCAAGGGAAGAATACTTAAGACAGGGCTTCGATGATTTTGTATCCAAGCCGGTTAACGGCAGGCGTCTTGAAGAAGCGGTCATGAATCTCCTCGACGACAATCTGATCACCGAGAGAAACGATATGTGATTTTGCCGAAAAAATTACCCTAAAAATCGTATTTTTTACAATGGATTCTATCCCCCCGGTTATGTGATAATGATCGGGGGGAATTCTATATATTTTAGGGGACAAAATGTATCGAGTTTACTACCTTGACGTTGCTGCAATTTTTGTATTGTTCGCGCTTTTGACTTCGCTTATCTTCAGAAGAATGAATCGAGGGCGTGATAATCAGGCGTTTGTCAAATATGTCATTATTCTCCTCGTTCTGTCTGTGACCGATGTTCTCAGATCGGCTCCGTTGCATTTTCTGCAACCTCTTTCAAGTTCAATTCTATTCAGGGAAATCATATGCAGTATCTATAATTTCCTGAACGTTATCAGTTATGCAATGTATATTTATATGGTCGGCAGAATGACCGGTACTTTCCGAAGGATAGTACGAACTCCTTTCTATGCTGTCTGCTACGCACTTCCCGTAGTTGCCGAACTTATTCTTCTTGCTGTCAATTTCCGAACTCACATATTATTCAACTATACAAATTCGGGTATCGATGTTCAGTATCACAGAGGACCGTATCTCTGGATGGTTATCGCAATCGGATACTATTATGTATTCTTCGCTTTTGTTCTTATCACCCACTGCTTCTTGCATAAGAGTCTGGATAAGGTTAAATATGCAGCGATGATGGTGGTATTTCCGATAAATATCATCGCTTTCAATGTTCAGATGATCCATCCCGAGATTCTTGCTCAGATGTTCGGATTTGCGATCACTGCTCTTGTGCTCAGCTTTTTTGTTATCAGTCCTGAAGAAAATGTGGACATGGAGACCGGTGCAAGATCATATACCGCATTCAGAAGAGCGGCAAGAAATCTCTATGAAGCAAAAGATGACGCATATGTCATGTTTGGCAAACTTCAGAATATTGCGTCCATCAGAGCGACTCTCGGATATGAGATGTACATCGATCTTCTGAAGGCTATATCCGATAATTTCTACGATATGTTAAAGGACTATCGAACAGATGATATAAATCTTTATTATCTTAAGAACGGATTGTTCGCATATGTTGTCCGTGGAAAATATCATTTGGAAGAGATTGAGAAAACCGCCGAAGAGATGATTCCCAAACTGAGAGATCTGTTCGAGGTTGACGGAATAAGACTTAAACTGGATTTTGCGATATGCGGAGTTGTTATCCCCAATGAGATCAGCAGTGACAAGCAACTGGTTAAGTTGTCCGAGACCTTTGACAGTGCTGTTCCTCTCAATAAATATGTCAGATATTCAGAGATGGCTCCCGAGAAAGACTTCGTAGTCAAGAACAATCTCGACAGGATCATTACGGATGCCATTAAGAACAATCGTTTCGAGATGTACTATCAGCCCATCTATTCAACCAAGGATGATAAATTTGTTTCTGCGGAAGCACTTATCAGACTTAAGGATGAACAGCTCGGATTTATATCACCCGCACTTTTCATCCCTGCTGCAGAGAAGAGCGGAAGTATTCTTCAGATAGGTGAGTTTGTAATAAAGGATGTATGCAGATTTATATCGGAAGGTGATATCGCAAATACCGGTATCAAATTCGTGGAAGTAAATCTTTCCGTTGTGCAGTGCATGCAGTCCAACATGGCTGATAAGATCAAGGACATTCTTGATGAGTATAAGATCAATCCCGACAGGATCAACTTTGAGATAACTGAGACGGCATCCGATTATTTGGGCGATGCGGTTCTCAGGACCATGAGGGATATAACAACTAACGGTAACGGATTCTCGCTGGATGACTACGGTTCGGGTTATTCGAATCTCAGTCGTGTCATGAGTTTCCCTTACAGGATCATCAAACTTGATAAGTCACTTGTGGACGGACTTGTAGATACAAGAAGCTATGATATAATGAGACAGACCATCAGCTTGCTTAAGAGTCTCGGTGCCGAGATCGTTGTCGAGGGCGTTGAGGATGAGGAAAAAGCAATGTGGTTCTCTGAGATGGGCTGTGAATATATCCAGGGATTCTACTATGCCAAACCCATGCCTGAACATGAATTCATGGCGTTTTGCAAAAGCTCTGCGGTAAGTTAAGGTCAGAACAATTAACCGGGAGGATTTTTTGCATTATGGTTTTTTACTACAGGAACTACCCTTATTCACCTAAAGCAACTTTGATCTCTGTTTTGGCCAATATCGGAGGATATCTTGCCGGAATCGGAGCAGTCGTTGCGGTTGCTATGATCGAGAACAAAGTACTTGGCATAGCTCTTTGCGTTGTCCTGGCAGCACTTGCTTTATTCCTGTTCATTTATGTAGGCAGGAAACTTACCGATCAGCTCAATGAGAAGTGGGCTGAGGAAAACATCAGGACCAAAGTGGGAATCGCATTCCAGTATGTTATGGCAAATCCCGCAGAGTATGACAGAGTTGCCGCTATGAATCCTGCGTTCGCCGAGAAGTATGTGATAGGCGAAAAGGGAAGACCCGTAAAAAGAAAGTAATCAATGAGTAATTAGAAAACCGGAAGCATATGCTTCCGGTTTTCTATTGCGGAAAAATATAATCGGTGTCAGGTTGCTACTTAGCTAAAAAACGGGTAAAATCAAGTTAATTATTCTAAACCGAGTGTGAGGTGGGTAGCATGTCAAAAAAAGTTACAATGTCTGATATTGCCGCAGAGCTGGGGATCAGTACGGTAACTGTTTCCAAAGCTTTATCGGGACAAAAAGGCGTAAGCGAGGAAATGCGCCGTCGCATTATGGATATTGCCGAAGAGAGAGGCTATCAAAAATCATTTCAGACCAAGGAAAATGAGAGTTTTAAGATTGGTGTATTAATAGCCGCAAGATATCTGGGGAATGTGGATTCTTTTTATGGTCATATGTATCAGATCTTTTCGGCCAAGGCTGCCAGAATGGGCTGCTTTACAATGCTGGAAGTGTTAAGTGATGACGATGAAAA
>JAEEGL013937930.1_pt1 | contig 13222 bp, 8 predicted proteins | sample 9134231 | NCBI WGS metagenome assembly JAEEGL01 (sample SAMN16246548, study PRJNA631951) | gut metagenome | biome: gut microbiome; feature: rumen; material: fiber-attached | host: Bos | place: Iran: Karaj | collected 2018-10
GAAATAAATTATATTCAGAAAAAAGTAAAGAAAAAATAAAAGTTTTAAAACAAGAAATAGAAAAAAAAGAAATAGAAGAATGTTCATTTTATCCTCATTTAACAACAGATCAAAATATAACAAATAAATTTTTAAATGAATCAAATAAAAAAATAGATTTTTATAATAAGAATTTAGAATGGCAAAAAAAAATTAATAAATCAATTAGAGATTTAATAGTATCAAATGAAAAAAAAACATATGAAGAATGTTCATTTCATCCAAATACAAATAATAAATTTTCAAATGAAGAAATTCAAAATTTTAAACAACCAGATTTTATATATAGAAAAAATATAAATTGGATGAATAAAGTAAATGAAAAAAAGAAAAGATATGAATTAGAAAAAATGGAAGAAATAAAAAAAGAAATTGAATTAATACAAAAAGAAAATAAAAAAGCAACTCAATATTTAAGTGAAGAAAGAAGATTAATGACATATGATGATAATTTAAAAGAATTATCAAAACCAAAATATATTACTCCAAAATATACTAAAAAAAATATTAAAAGAGGAAATTCAGTTAAAAATGATTTTAAAAATTGTGACTTTGAAATTAATAATAAAAAAGATTTTAAAGAAATTCAAAATTTAATTTTATCACTTAAAGATTCTTTACAAAATAATAAGAAAATGAATGAAAAATTATTTAATGAAAATAATAATAATTTTGTTATGGAAATAGATAAAGAAGATAATATTAATGTAATATCATCTCCTTTTGATAATTAATTTTTTTAATTTTTCTTTATTAATAATATTATTCAAATGAAATTTTTTTTCAACCATTTAATTATATAAATATTTTGTTAAATAAAATATTATTATTTAAAAAATGAGGAATGAAAATTATAATTAAAAATATTTTTTTGTATATATCCTTCATTTTATAAAAAAAATTCAATATCAAAAATTAGGTTAAATTTCCTTAAAAAATAAAAAAAACTAAATTAAATCATAAAATAATTCAAACATAATTCATAATAAATCTCCATTTTAAAAATATAAAAGTTAATTTATAAAATAATATATATAAATACTGTTTTTAATTAAAAATATAATAATAAAGAAAAAAAATGCAGTTAACAGATGAAAAATTTTCAGAAGAAGAAATAAATCAATATTATTTAATGATAAAAGATCAATTTGACAAAAATCAATTTTTATTTAATGATGTTCATTCAGAGATAATTGAATTATTTGATTCAATAGACAGTGAAATATGTTTGGGGATTTTAAATAAATTAGAAGAATTTACAAATATATTTAAATTAATAGAAAATGTTTTATCATCATTTAAAATTATGATAAATAAATATTTAAAATACAATGAAAAAAATCAAAAAAAGAAACTTCAAATTTTACAATTAAAAAATGAAATAGATAATCTTAAACAAGAATTAATAAATAACTTTTCAGAAATTGATAAAAAAGAAAATGAATTTAATGCTTTACAAAACGATTATATTAAAGCTTTAAAAAAATTAGATTCATTTAATAATAATAATAGTATTGAAGTTAGTTTTGATAATTTATCAAGTACAAGAAGTAATTCTAATGAAGATAAAATAAAAAAACAATCAACTAATAAAAATAATTCATTAATAAATGAAAATAATGAATTAAAAACAACAAATGAAATGTTAAATAATAATATTTCAATATTAAAAAATAATTTAGATGAATTAAAATTTGAAAATACTAATTTAAAAAATAAATTAGTTTTAGCAAATGAAGAAAATGTAAATAATAAACAAAAGATTCAATTTTTCAAAAGTAAAGAAGAAATAATAAAAAATGAAAATACAAAATTAAAAAATGTAGTTCAAAGTTTAAAAGATGAAAATGAAACATTATATAATGAAAATACATATTTAAAATCAGAAGTATCACTTTTATCAAAAAAAGAACAAAGTTCAAAAGCATTAAATCAATATAATTTTGATATTAATTCAGATAAAAGAAAAAAAGCAAAAAATAAAATTGAAGATGAAGAAAAAGATGATAAAGATGTAACTAATTTAAATTCAATTGGTTATGTTAATGAAAAAGATGATGAAAATAAAAAAAAAGAAAAAACAAATAGTTTTGGAAAAATATTTATTACACCTAAAAGTGTTGTTTCTTCTATGAATAAAGATTTTAAAAAATTAACTAATACTAAATTTAGATTAACTAAATTAGAAAATAAAAATGATAGATCACATTCTCATTTAGGAAATGATTCTTCAAGAAATGATAATCCAAGTGATAATAATTATTTTATGTATGATTATTTTTTTTAAAAAAAATAAGGGATAAAATAATAAATTATTTATCTATCTATATATTTGAGATATAACTTATTGGATTTAATTTATCATTTTTTAATTATATTTTTAATTAGATAAAAATGGATATTTATTTAATTTATTATTTTCAATTTAAATTGTTTTAGTTTTTATATATTGTAATTTAATAAAACTGATTATTGAAATAGTAGATTTTTATTTTATTTTATTTTTAATTATATATTTAGAATTAATCACTAAAAAATATTTATTAAAATTATTTTTTCAAACATAATTTTAATGAATTATTTTATTTTTTTTAAATATTATTATAGATTCAAATGTCTTATTAAAATATAAATTATTATTATATTTTAAGTTTTTAATTTTTTATAATTTAATTTAAATGTTTAAAAAAAATAAAATTAAATGTATATGTTTTATAAAGAAAGAACTTATTCATCAATGAAAAAAGATGAAAAAAAAGTAAAAAAGGCAATTAAATATATTAATCAATCAAGTTTAATCAATCCTAAAAATAAAATGAAAAATCTTAACAGAATTAATAGTAATAATTCAAATTCAAATCATTTTAGAACATCATCAATAAAAAAAAATGAAAAAAATATAAATATTAATTTAGATTCAATAAATTCACATAGAAAAATAATATCTTCATTTACAGTAAATAATAAAATAAAAAATAAATCAAAATCAGTAGAAAAAACAGAAAAAGAAAATAATAAAGAAAAAGAAAATAAAAAACAAAATGAAAAAGAAAAAAATTTAGATATAAAATTATTTTTCAATACACTTCAAATAAATTTAAATTTTTTAAACATACCATTTAATCAATTAAAATTATTAAAATCAAATATAATTCATTCTAGTGATTTATCAACAATATACAAAAGTAAATATTTAAAAATTGATATATGTATAAAAGAATATAAAAATATTTCTAAAATGGAAAAAAATGATATTGAAAATATAAAAAACGAACTTCAATTATTAATATCAATTCGTCATCCAAATATAATAAATATAATAGGATATTCATTTAATAATAATTACAATGATATTTATTTAATATTTGAATATAAAAAATATTCCCTAAAAAATTTATTAGAAAATAAATCGATTAATTTTTCAATTAAAGAAAAACTAAAAATAATATATGAAATTGCTTTAGCAATTTCATATCTTCATTCAAGAGAAAATAAAATTTATCATAGAGATTTAAAAAGTGGTAATATTTTATTAGATGAAAATTATAATTGTTTTTTATGTGATTTTGGTATGTCAAAATATAGAAAAAAGAATAATTCATATAATAATAATTCATATAAAACAAATTCTCAATCAACTCCTTATTGGATGGCTCCAGAATTTATTTGTGAAGGTTTATTTAATGAAAAAAGTGATATTTATTCATTTGGAATTTTAATTTGGGAAATATTTATGAAAGATACTATTCCTTATAAAAATGTTAATTTATTTGATTTTATTTTAGGTAATAAAGATGTTGTTTATAATATTAGACCAATTATTTTAGATAAGAAAATTAAAGATTGTATAGAAATTAAATATTTAATTGAAAAAATGTGGGATAATGATACGAAAAAAAGACCTGATATTAATGAAGTTGTTGATTTTATTGAAAAATTAAGAGAAAAATATAATATTGATTAATAGTATATTTTTATTTTTTTTTGTATTTTATATAAATTCAATAAGGTATTAAAAAAATAAATCTAATTTTGTTATTTTTCATCTGTATTATTATATTATGTAATTTTTTTTATTATATTTACAATAAAAAAAAATTTCAAAAAAAAAAATTTAATGGGAACTTGTTTATATTCAAGTAAAAAAAACATAGTTACCCAAAATAAAATAAAAATAAACCAAAAAAATTCAAAAATATATTTCAATGATACAAATAGTAAAATAAATAGTCAAAAACAATCAAATAAAGAAGTAAATGGAGTAATAAAATTTTCAGAACCAATAAACAACGAAAAAAAAGAAACAGAAGAAGATAAAGAAAATTATAAAAGAATATCAAAACATAGAAAAACAGTAAGTGTAGGAGATTCAGTTTTTAAAAATGAACTAGAAGAAAAATTAGATTTAAAAAATAATACAAATATAAATTCTCCAAATAAAGAATTTAAAAGAAGAAAGCCAAGATCAATATCATTAATAGAAAAGAAAAAAATGGGTTCTCAAATTTATAAAGATGAATTAAATTTAAAAATAACATTAAATACAATAATAGAAGAAAATTCAGGATTACCATCTCAAAAATATAAAGTAATAAGTAAATTAGGAGATGGATCCTATGGAACAGTATATTTAGCAATTAATGTAATGACAAAACAAAATATAGCAATGAAAAAAATAAATAAAGTAAAAGAGAATGAAATTGATGATATGGAAATTAAAAATGAAATTGATATTTTAAGTAAATTAGATCATCCTAATATAGTAAAAATAATTGAGTTTTATTCAACACCAAAAGCTTATTATATTATAACAGATTTTTGTTCTTGTGGTGAATTATATAATCAAATTAAACTTCAATATACAGAAAATCAATTAGCAGTTTTATTTTATCAAGTTTTATCTGGATTATGTTATTTACATGATAAAAATATTGTTCATAGAGATTTAAAATTAGAAAATATTTTAATATCAGAAATTGAAAAAGATAATATTACAAATGAGAAATATTTTTGGGTAAAAATAATTGATTTTGGTACTGCAAAAATATTTGAAAAAAATAAAAATGAAAAAGCAGTAGTTGGATCATCATATTATATTGCACCTGAAGTATTACATAAGAATTATAATGAAAAATGTGATACTTGGTCAATTGGTGTTATTTTATATATGTTAATTGTTGGAAAAGCACCATTTGATGGTCAAAATGATGAAGAAATTATTGAAAATATTGAAAAAGGAGAATTTAATAGTAAACATAAAAAATTATTAAATTCTTCAATTGAAGTACAAGATTTAGTTAAAAAATTATTAGAAGTTAATGTTAATAAAAGATTAAGTTCTTCTGATGCATTAAAGCATCCTTGGTTTAAAAAATTTAATGGGAAAAGTTTATATAGTAATATTGAAAAAGATAAAATTATTATTTATTTAAATCGATTAAGAAATTTTAAAATTAATTCTAAATTCCAACAAATGGTTCTTGCATTTATTGTTCATAATATTCCAAATACAAATGAATCAAAAGATATTTTAAAAATTTTTAGAATGTTTAATACTAATGATGATGGTAAATTATCAAAGAAAGAATTATATAATGGATTAATTAAATATTTTAATGAGAAAGAAATTAAAAAAGAAATTGATGATATTTTTTTATTATTAGATGGTGCGAATAGAGGAGTTATTGAATATGAAGAATTTTTAAGAGCTACTTTAGATCAAAATATTTTACTTTCTGATGAAAATTTAGTTTATGCTTTTAATTTTTTTGATAAAGATAATATTGGAAGAATTTCTGTTGAAAAAATTAAAACTTTTTTTGTTGATGAAAATGTTAGTGAAAATGTTTTTAGAAGTATTTTTAATGAAATTGATAGTAATGGTGATGGAGAAATTGATTTTGATGAATTTAAAGATATGATGTTTGGTAAAAATTAAAAATAATGAAAATATATTTTTTTTCATGATATTTTAAAATAAAAAAATGGGTGAATTTTTAATTTATTTATTAAATATATATATTCTAATTTTATATATGTAAAATATAAATAGTATTATTGTTTAATTTAATTTAAAATTTTTTTATGAAAGAAAAAAAATTTTTTTATTTTTTTTTTTATTTTATTTAAAGAAATAAATTAAAAAAAAATGAATAAAAAAAAAAAAATTGATAAAGATAATATATCAGAAATATCTTATTATGGAGAAAATAGAATTGATACAAAATATTTTATTCAACATCCTCAAAATTGGAAAAATCCTTTAAGAATAGTAAGAGATCCAAGAAAACTTTCAATATTAAAATTATTATCTTTTAAACCAAGAGCTTTAAATAATTTTGTTGATTTTTGTTCTATTGATGATATTTTTCAAATGTTACAATTAAATAAAGCAATTTCTAAAATATTATTAAATACAAATTTGATTAAAGTTTATTTTAATATTAGAAAAGAATTTAGTATTAATTATAATAATAAAAAAAATGATTTTAAATTATTAAAAAATTCAAAAAATATAATTGAGTTTAATCAACTTGTAAATGAAAATAAAAAAGAAGTATTTAATTTTGATAAATATTCATTATCACATTTACTAAATAAAAACTGTGAAATAATAAGAAAAATTATTTCTAGATTAAAATTACCAAAAAATGAATCAATTTCAGTTTTTGGAAAAATTATAGAAAGACAAATTAAAAAGGAAATCATTTTCAACAAAGAAATTGATTTAAGTAACAATGACTTTAATAATGAAGGAATAATATTTTTAAATTCTGCATTAAGAGATATAAAAAATATAATAACAATTAAATTTTCCAATAATAAACAAATTAAAAATTATAATTTAATTAGTAATATTACAAATTGGTCAAAGAGAAATTTACAAATATTAAATTTAAGTGATAATAGTTTAGATGATAAAAGTGGAATATTACTTTTTACAAAAATAAAGAATAATTGTCCTTTTTTAAAATTAATAAATTTATCTGAGAATTATTTTTCATATAAAACTTTTGAATCAAATAAAGTAAAAGATTCATTTAAAACTTGTTTTCCAAATTTAGAAAAATTTATATTTAAAAATAATATTTTAGGTTCAAAGGGAGCTGTTTTATTATTTGATTCATTATTATATTGTAAAAAATTAATATTAGTTGATATATCATTTAATGGAATTGAAAAAAATGTTTTTAATCAAGAAAGTGTAATTAATTTTTTTAATCCTGAAATAAGTGGAATTAATTATTTATATTCATTTTATTATAATGGTAATTTTTTGCCTCCAAGTGAAACTGCAAGTTTAATTAAATGTTTAATTAATAATACTATTTTAACATATCTTTTTATTGGTAATTGTCAAATAAATGATGAATCACTTGAATTATTAAATTTTTTAATTATAAATAATCAAGCTATTCATTCTTTATTTATTCATTATAATAATTTTACTTCTAAAGGACTTGAAAAATTTTTAAATAATATAGAAATTAATTCTCGATTAATTGAATTAAATTTATCAAATAATAAATTAACCCATAATTCATTAAAAATATTAATTCAATGTTTATTAAAAAATAAATTTATCAGTTCTTTAAATCTTTCATATAATGATTTTAGTAAAACTGAATCAAGTGATTTAATTATTGAATATATTGAATCAAATTCAAATTTAAAAAATATTAATTTAACTGCTTGTCATATTGGATTAGGATTAAAAAAATTATTAATTGCTATTGAAAATAATAGAAGAATTTCATGTATTGATTTAAGTGTTAATGATATTGGAGGAAATAAAGATATTTTTGATAATATTTCAAGATTATTAAAAAATAATTTTTATTTAAGATTCTTTTATTTAGATAGTAATTATATTAATGATAAAGATTTTGAAGTTTTAATTTGTGATGGAATTAAATATAATAAAAATTTAAGTTTACTTAGTTTAAAAGGTAATAGAATTACATTAAATAAATTTGAAAAAAAAGATTTAAATAGAAATATAATTGAATGTTTAAAAATAAATGATCATATTAAAGAAATAATAATTGATAAAAATCCAATTTCAAATGAAGAAAATTATGAATTATTTAAAAAAACTTTAAATTTAAATGGAACAAGAGAAAATAGAGAATATATAAAATTGAAATATTCATAAATGTATATATTACATTTTTTATTATTATTATTTATTAAATAAAATTTTTAAAATTAATTTTAAAAATTTTAAATGATAAAGGAATTAACAGAATCATTTTCTGCAAATACACAAAAACATAAAAATGAATTAAAAAAGAATTTGAAATTATTTACTTTTAATTTAAATAATCCTATTAGTAGAATTAATGTTTCATATACTCCAAATGAGAAAAAAATAGATGAATCAAATATTGATGATAATGAAATAATATATAAAACAAAAAAAAAAAAATTCTATTACAAAAGTTCCATCAAATAATAAAAAAATAAATTTATATAATCCAAAAAAAAAACAAATAAAAAAAAATAATTCTTTTACAATATATACAAAAGATGGAAATCAAATGATAAATTCAGATTTAAATGAAATTAATAATAAAACAGTAGGAAATTTACAAAATAATAAAATTGATTTTAAAAAAATAAAACTTTTATCATATAAAAATAATAATAAAGAAAGAAGATCAAGAAGAAATAAATCATTAAATTTAAATTCAATAAATCAATATAATCTAGATATGTTTTTTAATGCAATAGATAGAGAAAAACCAATAAAAAGTGAATATAATGGTGATTTTTTAGAAAATGATATTAAAAACTTAACAACAGTAATTTCATATATTAAATCAGAAGGATTTAATAAATTACAAAATGAAATAAATGAAAAAAAATTAATAAAAGAATATTTAGAAAATTCTGTTAATACTCTTAAATCAAAAATTAGTTTATATAAATTAAGTAAAAAAAATTATTCTGTTCAAAATGCAAAAAAAGAAGTTGAACTTAATAATTTAAAATGTGTTAATGATAGATATTTTCAAATTATAAATGAAATTAATTTTTATCAAAATGAAATTCCAGAAATTCAACCTCAAATTAATATGTTAAATACAGAAACAATTCAAATTAATTCTTATATTCTACAAGAAAAAGAACAAATTAATTTATTAAATGATAATATTCAAAAATTAAATTTTGGTATTAATGAAATTAAAAAAGAAAAAGATATTTTAAGACCATCTGTAAATTTACTTAATAAACATATTGAAAATTTAAAACATAAAATTAAAGTTTTAGATACTTCTAAATCTTATTTTATGCTTGATATAACAAATTTTGCAAAAACAAATATATAAATCTACTTTTAATTAAAATTTATACATATTTTTTTATTTAAATATATTTTTATATTTTTCTATTTTCTTAAATTTTAAAAAAAAAAAATTATTTATTTTTTAAAAAAAAAATAAAAAAAATTTTAATAAAAAAAATCGACTTAAAAAAAAAAATAAGTAAAACAAAAACATAAAAAAATAAAAATGACAGAATCATTATCCCAAGAAGTAACAACAACATCAAACTCAGAATTATTTAACAGAATATGTGGAATAGATCCATCATGTGTAGAAAATCGTAAAAAATATGAATCATTAATAAATGATATGAAATGTCCAATATGTTTAAAAATAGTATGTAAACCATTAGAATGTGTATTATGTGAAACATTAATATGTGAAGATTGTAAATTTATATTAAATTTAGCAGAACAAAGTTGTGTTACTCCAAATTGTAAAGGACAATATGAAAAAGCAAATAAATTTATAAGAGAAATATTAACAGCATTAAAAATAAAATGTTTTGCTTGTAATGCATCAAATTTAAATTATACAAATTATTTAAAACACATTGAAGAATGTGAACAATATAAAAAAAATCCTCCAATGACAATGATAAGAATAATAAATAAAAATAATGAAACAATAAATGAATTAAAAAAAGAATATGAAAGTTTAGAAAAGATAAATGTTAATTCATTATCAGCAAATGAATTAAGATTAAATATGGTAACATCAAAATTATCAATATCAGAAAAAATGGATTTATATAATGCTGCAGTTGAAGGAAGAGTTCCAGATTTTAAAAAATTAATTGAAGTTAATAATTTTCCTATTTTAGAAGAAGTTTCTGCTAAAAGTTATGGATGGACTCCTTTTCATTATGCTATGCATTATGGAAAATGGGAAATTATAAAATATATTATGAATTATTTAAATGATCATAATCAATTAAATTTAGCTTTAATGCTTAAGTCAAGTGATGGAAGATGTCCTTTACTTTGTTTACTTAGAAGTAATACTGTTAATATTGAAAAAAAAAAAGAAATTTTTGCTAATATTATGAAAGAGTTTAAATATATTAATATTAGTGATGAAGTTATGAAAGAATTAAGAAATAGAGGATTGGGATATTTAGTTGAAGGAAGAAGATAAATTTTTTTTTTAATTTTTTAATTTATTGATATTTTAAATTTTAAATTTTTTTATTATTTTATTTTATTTTATTTTTTTTATATTATATTTTAATATATATATAAACTTTATTTTTTATTATCCATTTATATTATAAAGATTTTAATCATAATATAAATAATATTTGGTATTTTATTTGCCTTATATTATTATTTTATTTATTAAACTTAGTATTTAATTATTAAAATATTTACTTAAAAGGTTTTATTTTTTATTTTTCTATTTCTTCTATAAATAGCTTTTTTTTATTAAAATAAAAAAAATATATAATACCTTTTTTAGATTTTGCTTAATGTAATATTAATAATTTAATATCTAATATTTATGTATATTAGAAATTTGATTATAATAAATAATTGATTATTTCAAGAAAATTTCAAACATTATGAAATTAAATAAAGATTATTTAACCTATATTTTTAATAAATTTAAATCTAATTAAAATATAAATAATATTAAAAAAAAAATGAATATATATTTTTATTATCTTTTATTTCTTTACTTAAATCTGTTATTTCAATATTTCCATTTTGTAAATATAATATAATACTTTTTATTTCCATAAATTTATATCCTTCATATTTTGCTTCTTCTTTTACATGAATTTGAAATTTTAAACCATTTTTATCTATGTATTTCATAAATAAAATTTTTCCTGATTTATATTCATCTTTAATTCTTATAGAATCAAAATATGTTAAGTATTTATAATTTTAATTTTAAATTTGATGTTTGTTTTGTAAGAGATATAAATAAAAAAATTAAAAATATATTTTCATTTAAATTCTCCTTTTTTTTTATATATATTTTTTAAATATATTAAAATAAATGAACTAATATTTTTTAAATTATTTTTATTAATTTAAATCCTATATTTTAGACATTAATATAAATATTAAATAATTTGAAAGCTAAAAATTCTCAAAAAAAATTAGAAAAAAAAAAATAATAAAGAAATAACATTAAAAGATTTATTTTTCAAATAGAAAAAAAAATTAATAAAAAACACTTATTTTGTAATTTAAAATAAAAATTTTATCAAAAAAAAAATATTAATTAATTTATGATTAATAAAAAAAATTAGGTCCTACCGAGATTCGAACTCGGATCAATGGATTCAAAGTCCAGTGTGCTCACCGTTACACCATAGAACCAATTATAAAATTTAACTAAAAAAACCATTAAAAAAAAAATAAAATTTCATAATTAAACAAAAAATAAAAATTTCATAATTAAAAAAAAAATAAAAAATTATATTAAAAATAGCATTTATGAAAACCTATGATTTAAAAGATCTTTTAGAACGAAATAAAATATCTCAAAAAACATATACAAAAGTATCAATAGCAAAAAATTACATAGAAAGAAAATACAATTTAAAAACATTAAAAAATTTAGAATGGAATGGAATAATAGAAAAAATAGACAATTTAAAAATATCAAAATCAGAGAAAGAAAAAGTAAAAAAAAACATATTTGAAAGTGAAATAACAAAATATAGAAAAAACCGTGAAAAATTATCAATAAGAGACTATGAATCATTATCAATAATAGGAAGAGGTGCATTTGGTGAAGTTCATGTATGTAGAGAGAAAAAAACAAATAAAATAGTAGCAGTAAAAAAAATAAAAAAAGATATAATAGAAAATAAAAATCAAGTAATTCACATAAGAAATGAGCAATTAATATTATCAAAAGTAAAATCAAAATGGATAATTGATTTAAAAGCTTCTTTTCAAGAAGGTGATTATTTATTTTTAATAATGGAATTTTCACCAGGAGGTGATTTAATGTCATTATTAATAGAAAAGGATATTTTTACTGAAGAAGAAGCAAAATTTTACACAGCAGAATTAATATTAGCAATTGAATCAATTCATAAATTAGATTGTATACATCGTGATATAAAACCAGATAATATTTTAATAGATAAAACTGGTCATATTAAATTAAGTGATTTTGGTTTAGCGAAAGTAAGTGAAAAATTATATGATAAAAATAATAATATTCAAGATAAAAATTTTAATGAGAATAAAATGGGACATCAAAAAAATTTTTCTTGTGTTGGAACTGCTTATTATGTTGCTCCAGAAGTATTAAATAAAAAAGGTTATGGACAAGAAATTGATTGGTGGAGTGTTGGTGTAATTTTCTTTGAAATGTTATGTGGATATGCACCTTTTTGTAGTAAAGATACTAGTGAAGTTTGTTATAAAATTTTAAATTGGGAAAGATTTTTGAAAATTCCTTCTAAAATTAAAATTAGTAATGAAGCTCAAGATTTAATTTTTAAAATGATTAATAATGATAGTAAAAGATTAGGAAAAAATGGAAGTGATGAAATTAAGAGACATCCTTTTTTTAAAGGATTAGATTGGGATAATATTAGAAATTTAAAAGCACCTTTTATTCCCAAATTAAAAAATGATTATGATACAAAGTATTTTGAAAAATTCAATGAAATTGAACCTTTTTATCCTCCTTTAAATAAATTTAATAAAAGAAAAGATATTCAATTTATTGGATTTACTTATAAAGAAGAAGATGATGAAGAAAAAGATTTACATGATGAATATCAAAATGCTATTCAAATTATTGATGATATTAAAAATATTAATGATGATTCTTTCAATAATAATTATACTACTACTAGTAGTAGTGAAAAAGAAAATAATGGA
>JAEEGL015464881.1_pt1 | contig 13222 bp, 7 predicted proteins | sample 9134231 | NCBI WGS metagenome assembly JAEEGL01 (sample SAMN16246548, study PRJNA631951) | gut metagenome | biome: gut microbiome; feature: rumen; material: fiber-attached | host: Bos | place: Iran: Karaj | collected 2018-10
CGATGAAGTACAGGAGTGCAAGGAGATAGTAACAGCAATCAAGTTCCTTGTGGACGAGGGCAGTTACAAGTATGTGATGAGCGGCTCTTTGCTTGGTGTGGAGTTGGATGACCTGCGTAGTGTACCAGTGGGGTACATGGATGAGATAGAAATGTATCCTCTTGACCTTCTGGAATTCTTTGAGGCTATTGGTGTTGGCACAGATGTCATTAGCCATTTGCGAACGTGTTTTGAGGAGAAGAAACCTGTTGATGAATTTGTTCACAAGAGAATGTTGGAGGCCATTCGTCTATATCTTATCGTCGGTGGAATGCCTGCGGCTGTTCAAAAGTACCTTGACACTAACAATCTCCGCAGAGTGTATGAAGAACAGCGCGGAATCATTCGCACATATAAGAGGGACATCACCCAATACGATCATGACCATAAATTGCAGATAGAAGATATTTACAACCTAATACCCTCTGAACTGAATGCAAAAACCAAACGCTTTATTCTCAAAGAACTGAAAGAAAAAGCACGATTCAGCAAATACGAGGACAGTTTTTTATGGCTCAGGGATGCTGGGGTGGCTATCCCTGCATACAATGTCGAGGAACCTCGAGTACCTCTGCTTTTGAACAAGCAGCGAAACCTGTTCAAACTCTTCCTCAACGACGTAGGACTGCTTGCTGCCATGTATGGAGGAAACATTCAGGCTAGATTGCTCAGTCCGAATCCAAACATCAACTTTGGCTCTGTTTTTGAAAACCTTGTTGCCCAAGAACTGTATGCACATGGTTTCTCTGAAGCACAACAACATTCACTATACTATTTCAACAGCAAGAAGCAAGGAGAGTTGGACTTTGTGGTTGAGTATGCTGGTAACATGCTGCCGATAGAGGTCAAGTCAGGTAAAGACTATGAACGGCACAATGCACTTTCCAACGTGATGGAAAATGAGGAATATGCTGCGCCAATGGCTTACGTGTTCTGTCAAGAGAATGTTCAGACAAAGGGGAAAGTTATTTACTATCCCATCTACATGATAACCTTTTTCGAACAAACCCAGGCAGAAGAGAAAGTATATAAGTTTGATCTTACAGGGCTTTAAGGCACAATAACTATATTGTGACAATAATATAATCCGTGCAACATCAGGAGTGGTATATAGAACGCGCACGTCTGTTTGGGCGTATCAAGGAATTAGAAAACGAGAACGCCGAGCTTAGAAAAAGACTTGGCGAAGATGTCGTGCCCATAGAAAAGGCCCCAACGACAATGTTAAATATGTCGCTTCGGGAGAAAGTGGACTTGTTTAGAAGTCTTTTCAAGGGGCGTGAAGACGTGTTTGCCCGTAGGTGGTACAGCAAGACAAGTGGGAAAGCTGGTTACCAACCCGTATGTCAGAATGAATGGACTCCACTGTGCGACAAGAGAACATTTAAATGTGCCGATTGTCCCAATCGTAAGTTTTCGCCTCTTACTGATAATGACATCTATCAACATCTGGAAGGCAAAGATGCCAACGGCAGGGATGTAATTGGTCTTTATGTTCTTAATGAAGACAACACTTGTCACCTTCTATGTACGGATTTTGATGACAAGAACTGCGAACAAGGCTATCAAAATGATGTGATGGCATTTGTTGATGTCTGCAAGAGTTGGAACATCCCTTGTTCCATAGAGCGTTCCCGTTCTGGCAATGGTGCGCATGTGTGGATATTCTTTGAAAGTCCTGTGCTTGCTGTCAAAGCCCGAAGATTGGGCAATGCCATCCTGACAGAAGCCATGAATAGAGATGGAAAGATAGGGTTCAAGTCATACGACCGTTTCTTTCCAAACCAAGATACATTACCCGAAGGCGGGCTTGGTAACTTGGTGGCACTTCCGCTGCAAGGCAATGCCAGAAAGAATGGCAATAGTGTATTCGTAAATGAGTTCTTTGAGCCATATCCAGACCAATGGGAATCTCTGTTGAATGTTGGCAAACTTTCTGAGCAGGTACTGGAGGATCTTTTGAAAAGAACTGCCAGCATACAGCCTCTTGGTGAACTTTCAAAGACCAGCGAGAGCAAGCCATGGGAAGTTCCTTTGCCGACAAAGATAGAAAGAACCGATTTTTCGTCGGAGGTCATCATCACACGGTCAAACATGCTCTACATTCCGTTGAACCAGCTTTCTTCAAAAGTCCTCAATCATCTCAAACGAATAGCCTCATTCCGAAATCCAGAATTCTATAGCAAACAGGCATTGAGACTGTCAACCTATCAAACGCCTCGCATCATTTCCTGTGCAGACATAAACGAAGAATACCTTGCTTTACCTCGTGGATGTGAGGATGCTATCATTGTATTGTTAAGAGAAAAGGGCGTTCCCTATCGAATTGAAGACAAAAGCAATCACGGCAAACCGATTTCCGTTCAGTTCAATGGTGTGTTAAGGGACAATCAGCAAGAGGCAGTCAATGTATTGACATCCAATAGTAATGGTATACTCTCCGCTACGACAGCATTTGGTAAGACAGTGACAGCAATAGGATTGATAGCAAAACATGGAGTAAACACGCTCGTACTTGTTCACACAAAAGCCTTACTTGATCAATGGGTAAAGGCATTGGAGCAGTTCTTGACGATTGACACAATCCCTGAGGAGAACGAGGGCAAGCGCAAACGAAGGAAGCCGCTTTCACCCATTGGTACACTTTCTTCAACAGGGAACAAGCTACATGGTATCATCGATATCGCCTTGATGCAGTCGTGTATTTCGGATAATGAGGTTAAGCCTTTCGTCAAAGACTATGGCATGGTCATTGCCGATGAGTGTCACCATGTCTCCGCAGTAAACTTCGAACAGATATTGAAAGCCGTCAATGCCCAATATGTCTATGGCCTGACAGCTACACCTATTCGTAAGGACGGCCATCAGCCCATCATCTTTATGCAATGTGGCCCAATCAGATACAGCGCAGATGCGAAAGCTCAGATGCAAAGCCAGACATTCCAACGCCTGTTGGTTCCTCGCTTTACTCCATTCAGACCAATCAATGGCGAAAACCTTTCGTATGCTAAGGTTACACAGCAAATCGCAGAAGACGAATATCGCAATCTTTTCATCGTCAAGGACGTGCTTGAAGTTCTGAAAGAAGGTCGCTCTCCCATCATCCTCACCAGTCGAACATCCCATGTGACAGCATTGGCAGAACTGCTTAAACCTCATTGTCCAAACGTTATCACTCTTATTGGCTCTGAAAGTACCAAGAAGAAACATCAGAAGATAGAGCATCTACAATCTATTCCATTTTCAGAGCAGCTTGTCATAGTCGCTACAGGAAAATATGTTGGTGAGGGTTTTGACTATGCAAGGCTTGACACGCTGTTTCTCGCATCTCCAGTAGCATGGAAAGGTATCGTGGCCCAATATGCAGGACGTTTGCATCGGGAGTATGAAGGCAAACAAGATGTCCAGATTTATGACTACATTGACATCCGCGTTCCAGTTTGCAAGTCCATGTATCGCAAGCGGTTGAAAGGCTACGCTTCCATCGGGTATAGAATCCGAAACAATGAGGCTTTTGACAGCCTATTTCCTATTACTGATGTGATTTATGACGGTCAGAACTTTGAATCGCCATTTATCACCGACTTATCAAAAGCAAGGCAAACTGTTGTTATCTCATGTCCGAAAGTAAAAATAGGACGACACTCACAGATAACAGACCGTCTTACTGATTTAATGGCAAATGGTATAGAGATAGTGTTGTACACAAAAGAAGAGAATGATGACGCAATACGTATACAACATCAGGGAATATCTGTCATCTATAATGAGCATCTTTCCCTTCACGCTGACATTATTGACAAAAGTACCATCTGGTACGGATGCGTAAATATCCTTGGATATCGTTCCCCTGAAGATAATCTTATTCGATTTAAAAACGCAGAGATTGCATCAAATCTGCTAAAGTCGCTACAAAAGTGATGTTGTTTGGGAGATAATATCAAGATTCCAGTGAATAAAGGGTCAGCGGATTTTTCCGGTTGGCAGAGGCTGGGCTAATCAAGAATAAAGTTGTACCTTTGCAGCATGGAACATATAAAGCTGCTTCGTGCCATCCTTCCCGATGTGCTTGTCGACAACTTCGACGTTGTCAATTTTGAGAAGACCGATTCTCGTTTCGACATCTGGCCCCGCGAGAAGAAGGTCATGCTGCGTGAGGACAAGAAGAATCGCTCCGTGATATCGTATGGTTTCGGCGAATACCATGTCATCCAGGACTTCCCCATCCGCGGGCGTGCGACCTACCTTCATGTGCGCAAGCGCAAGTGGCTGGACAAGGACACTGGCGAGATATTCAGCTACGACTGGGATTTGTCCGAGTTTGACGAGACGCGGTTGAACGCCGAGTTCGTCGCTTTTTTAAAAGAGGGAGATTGAGTCCACGCCCGTAAGCATCTCCACGCTTGCAGCCCGCAATGGTCTGAATGGTCAGACGCTTCTCAAGCAGTACAAGGAGAAGATCAGCGACTATCGCAACTGGGAGCTGCTGGAGCATGCCGAGGAGTACATGCTGTTCCCAAACAACTTCGGCAAGGACATGAGCCTCGACGAGACGTGCCTTTCTAACGGCGAGGTTTATACCGTCCTGACCAACAAGGCTGCTCACGGAGGCAAGGGTGCCCTGGCTGCAATGGTGCGCGGCGTTGCCTCGGACACAGTATCAGGGATTCTAAAGAAAGTCTCCCGCGAGATAAGGCGCAGGGTCGAGACCGTGACTACCGACCTGTCGTCGGCCATGATGCTGACGGTTAGGAACGTGTTCCCCAAGGCAAAGCTGATAAACGACCGCTTCCATGTACAGCAGCTGATGACCGAGGCCGTCGACCAGATGAGGATAGCCTTCCGCTGGGTAGTGCTCGAGGAGGAGAACAAGGCCATAAAGGAACACCGGGCAAAGCGCAAGGCCGCACACACCCGGCTTGAGAAAGACCTCATCGGGGAATGGGAACCGGTGAGGATGCAGAACGGCGAGACCAGGCCGCAGATTATGGCACGCAGCCGGCACATCATCCTCACGCACAAGTCCAAATGGAACGCCCAGCAGCAGGCAAGGGCTGCCGTACTCTTTGAAATGTTCCCAGACCTGGAGAAGGCCTACAACTTCTATCTGAAGCTTGTCGACATCTTCAACCAAAACTGCATTCCCGGTGTGGCCAGACTCAACCTTGCAAGATGGTATAACGAAGTGGAGGCTTTCGGATATGACGGATTCAACAAGGTCATCGAGACATTTGAAAACCACAACGAGACCATCATCAACTACTTTGAGGACAGGCTGACCAATGCATCGGCAGAGTCATTCAACGCAAAAATCAAGGCTTTCAGGACTCAGTTCAGGGGAGTCGGGGACATTAAGTTCTTCATGTACAGACTGGCAACACTTTATTCTTGATTAGCCGGCCTCTGCCAACCGGAAAAATCCGCTGACCCGAAAAATCCGCTGACCCGAAATAAAATGTTTTCACATTGTTTATGCAGACATGAAAAAAGAGTTGCGCGATTTGCGTAACTCCTTGTGTTTTAGTGTGGACCAGCCAGGGCTTGAACCTGGGACCTCCAGATTATGAGTCTGTTGCTCTAACCAACTGAGCTACAAGTCCGATGATATGCTTTTCGCTTTATCGGCTGCAAAATTAGGCATTTCCTGCGAATTATGCAAATGAAAGTGTGAAAAATTTGGTATCGCGGAGAGTTTTGTCTAATTTTGCACTTCAGTATGGAAAAACCCAGAGCCGTTACCATAGGATTCTTCGACGGTGTGCACAGAGGGCACCGATACCTGTTGCAACAGTTAGAGGAACTGGCCGCTGCCCACGATTTGAGGACGGTAGCAGTAACGTTTGATTGCCATCCGAGGACGGTGGTGCAGAAAGACTTTGTCCCGTCGCTTCTGACCACACAAGAGGAAAAGCTGTCCCTGCTTTCCAAGGCATTCCGCGGAGAGGTTATCGTGCTGCCTTTTACTCAAGAACTGAGTACCCTAAGCGCCAAAATGTTTATGCAATCCGTCCTTCGGGAAAAATTGAACACCGAACTTTTGCTGATGGGATACAACCATCAGTTTGGGCATGGGGGCGGCACAACGGAGGAATACGAGACTTGGGGGCGCGAGACTCACATCAAGGTTTGCCTGGCAGAAGCCTTAGCGGGTGAGAAGGTCAGCAGCAGCAGGATAAGAAATCTGATAGCTCTGGGTGAGATGGATAAAGCAAACGCCTTGCTTGGCTATCCGTATTTCCTGACGGGTTTAATAAAAGAAGGTAAGCAAATTGGTCGCACAATAGGATTCCCAACGGCAAATCTTTCTTTGCCAAAGGAGAAACTACTGCCCGCCTGCGGCGTTTATGCCGTTTGGGTCAACCTGCCCGACGGAACGAAACGAGGCGGAATGCTTTGTATCGGCCACCGCCCAACGATTGAAAAAGATGGTGAAATCAGCGTGGAAGTACACGTCTTTGACTTCAACGGAAACCTGTACGGAGATACAATTTCTGTCGATTTTATCGGGAAATTACGGGATGAACAGCACTTTGATTCGCTTATTTCCCTGCAAAGACAACTTACCCTCGACGCCCCTGCTGCACAAGACATGATTAACAGCTCTGAATGACCAACGAAACCTTCATAGCACAGAACAAGGATGCCGATGTTCATACTGTGGCATTAAGCACAACTCCTGAGGGTATCGACTTGCACTATTGCCTTAGGCAGATAGCGGGAATGCAGGCTGCACGGAAGAAATTGCCTTCGTGGACAAAGACCGACGGCATCATCTATCCCGCGAAACTCCCGATGGAACAATGTAGCAGCGAGCAGACGGCGACATATAAGCAGCAGCTCGCCCTGCGACTCTTACCAGAAAAGAGACAGAGAATGGTAGATTTGACGGGCGGATTCGGTGTTGATTTCTGCGCTATGGCAAAGTTGTTCGATGGGGCAGATTATGTGGAGCAAAACAAAGACCTGTGCGAAATTGCCCGTCACAATTTCGCTCTTCTTGGCTTACAAAAAGCCACGATTCACAACACGACTTGTGAGAATTTTCTCGATGAAATGGGGGATTTTAGCCTCATCTTCCTGGACCCAAGCCGCAGAGATGCCGTTGGCCGAAAGGTAATTGCCTTGAGCGATTGTTCGCCAAATGTAGAAGCACTACAAGGCAAGTTGCTCGACTACGCACCTGTCGTGATGGTCAAGCTCTCGCCGATGATTGACATACAGGACACGCTTCGGCGTTTGCTCTATGTGAGCGAGGTACATGTGGTTAGCGTGGGCGGCGAATGCAAGGAAGTCCTGCTGATTCTCTGCCGGCAAAAAGGCATCATAAGATACTATTGCGCCAACATCACCACACAAGTTCAGACTTTCTGTACCGATAGTAGAGACACAGAACCCGCGATTGCCCCTCTTCCGGATCGGTATCTTTACGAGCCGAATGCCTCCATAATGAAAGCTGGCGTGCAAAATGCTCTTTGCCAACACTATGATGTCAGGAAGCTGCATCCCTTCAGTCATCTGTTCACTTCTGCCCATTTCATCGAGGATTTTCCTGGTCGCACCTTCGTGATTGACGGCTATTGCAGCTTTGCCAAGAAAGACCTAAAGTCGTTCCTTTCTGGCATCAACCAATGCAACCTGACCGTTCGCAACTTTCCTGCCACCGTTGCGGAACTGCGAAAACGCCTTAAACTGCGCGAAGGCGGCGACTGCTACCTTTTCGCCACGACACTCAGCGATGGCTCTCATGCCTTGCTCCGCTGCCGTCAGAGCCTATCGGAACAATCAAAATAATCAGAATAATCAGAAATCATGTTAGTCAAAACATTCAGTGCCAGCGTACAAGGGTTGCAAGCAGCAGCTGTTACGGTAGAAGTCAATGCTACTCAAGGCATTCGCTTTGTGCTTGTTGGCCTGCCAGACAGCGCTGTCAAAGAGAGTTATGAGCGCATATTGGCAGCAATTGAAAACAGCGGCTATACTTTCCCTGCGCGCGCAATCACTATCAATATGGCTCCCGCCGATGTCCGCAAGGAAGGTTCTGGCTTCGACCTGCCAATGGCCATTGGCATTCTGGCAACAAATGGGCAGGTTGACACACGTGTATTGAACCGCTATATGATGGTGGGCGAGTTGAGCTTAGACGGTTCTTTGCAACCCATCAAAGGCGCGCTTCCCATCTCCATCAAGGCCCGCGAATTGGGATTCGAAGGTCTCTTCGTCCCCGAAGCAAACGTGCGCGAGGCTGCGGTCGTGAACAACCTCAAGGTCTATGGCGCACGACACATCAACCAAGTCATTGGGCACCTGAATGGATTGGAGCCTATGCAACCAACCGTTATTGATACGCGTGCGGAGTTCTTTGCCAAGCAAAGCGAGTTTGAGTTCGATTTTGCCGACGTAAAGGGACAGGAACAGATAAAGCGTGCCTTGGAGATAGCCGCAGCCGGCGGCCACAACCTGATTATGATTGGTCCTCCGGGCAGCGGAAAGAGTATGCTGGCAAAGCGTCTGCCAAGCATCCTGCCACCGCTGTCGCTCCGCGAAAGTTTGGAAACAACACAGATTCACTCTGTTGCAGGCAAGCTGAAGAGCGATTGTTCGCTCATAGCACAGCGTCCTTTCCGCTCGCCGCACCACACAATCTCGCAAGTTGCACTTGTCGGCGGCGGAGCCAACCCACAACCCGGAGAGATTAGCCTGGCGCATAATGGAGTTCTTTTTGCCGATGAATTGCCGGAATTTCAACGTTCCGTGCTCGAAGTATTGCGCCAGCCTCTCGAGGACCGCGTCATCAACATCTCCCGCGCCAAATACACCATCACCTACCCCTGCTCCTTTATGTTCATCGCCTCGATGAACCCCTGTCCGTGCGGTTACTACAACCATCCTGACAAGCCCTGCCACTGCACACCGGGTCAGATTGTAAAGTACCTTAACAAGATATCCGGCCCCCTACTCGACCGTATCGACATCCATTGTGAGATACAGCCCGTGCCCTTTGCGCAACTATCGCAGATGAAGCCAGGAGAGCCGAGTGCTGTGATTCGAGAAAGGGTTATTAGGGCACGGAAGATTCAAGAGGAGCGTTTCAGCTCCCTCTCTCTTGGAGAGGGCGGGGGGAGAGGCCGAACACATTGTAATGCCCAGATGAGCGAAAAGATGCTCCACATGTTTGCCGAACCTGATGCTGCCTCTATGAACCTGCTCCGTATGGCGATGGAACGCCTGAAGCTCTCCGCCCGTGCCTATACCCGCATCCTCAAGGTTGCCCGCACCATCGCCGACCTCGAAGGCTCGGAGAATGTCCAAAGCCAGCACATTGGCGAAGCCATCGGTTATCGCAGCCTCGACCGCGGCGACTGGGCAGAGAGAGGGGCATAAAAAGACGAAGGGATGAGGCGAAATACCTTAACCTATTTCTTTGCAGCGTCGCGATGATGCAATTGCAGGGTCGCGATGCTGCAATTGCTTTGTCGTGACGCTGCAATCAATTAAGCGTGTCGTTTCTATCGGAGAACCTTGCGGAATGAGCCGTCGCTGCCTTTTATGATGTAGAGGCCGCTGCGCTGTGTTGAGCGGACAGACCTGCCGTCGATTGTCCATTGGAGTGTTGGGGATGAAGGCGATGCGCTTTCTTGGGGGACAGAGGGAATGTCTGTCCAGCCGCCGGTTTTTGCCAGAGCGATACGGAAACGCAGTTCGCTGATGGCCTGCCTCAGTTGCTGGTTGGTAAGCAGGAGTTCGCTGAGGTGCTTTTGATAAATTTCCAAACAGTCCAAGCGCAGGAATTCCTTTGCCCCGTCGCTGAGGTTGCCGCTTTCTATGGCTTCCTCGGCCTTGCTTGCAGCCTCTTTGTATTCCGCCCAAAGACTGGCGTTGAGGGCAATCTCCTCTGCCGCGGCCTCAACATTCCTCATGGCTTGGATGGCTTCCGCCCTGTTGGTTACGGTGGCGCTGTAGGCGGCGTTGTAGGCCTCGCTGTAGGGTTTGCTGACAGTTATGGTTGTGTAAGTGAAACGCTTCTTCTTCATTTCGGAGAGCCAAGTCTTGTAGGCATCGGTTTGATTGCCGTAGTAAGTGAGGGTGAAGTCGTCGAACATACACCAGTCGCCGTCGAGGGTCTGGCTCTTTTTAACGCCGAGGGTGAGGGTATGGTCGTCAACCCCCATAAAGACGGTGTTGTTGTAGGCGCTGAGGGTGTGCATATAGTACTCGGCAGCTATCATATCATCGGGGATGTAATAGGTAAAGCTGCCGTACTTGACACCTATCTCCCTCCCGACACCTTTTGCTCTTGTTACGATCTTGGAGAAAGGTGAGACGAGCGGGGCGGTGAGGGTGTCGCCTCCCGAAAGGGCATAGATGCGGGCAAGGCGAGTGAAGGGGTCTTTTATCCTGTAGTGCGTATTGGCTTCTTCCGCAGAGCCGCAGCGGTAGAAGGCTTTGGCGCTAACGGCATAGACGCCGTTTGGCAGGCCTGTGATTGTCTGGTGAGTATCGAAGTTGCGGTTGTAGTGCTCGGCATTCTCAAGCGGGTTGACTGCCCCGAACTGGTCGCCGTCCCAGCCGAAACGCATATTGCTGTTGAAGCAAGAATTGACGATTCTTGCAGACATATCAATGGGCTTGCGGGCTGTGGCGCTGCTCTCCTGAACCTGATACATATCCTGAAGGTAACGGAAGTTGTTGGCTATGATGGCATCAACAACCTCCTGCCCTCTGGTGTTATAGCCGTTACTGGAGTTCGCTCCGACGAAGTCGAGGAGGACAATGCCTGTGGGTCCTGCAGTATGGGAAGGGTCGGCCAGGTAGTCTATGATGGCCGCATTGGTGTGGGCGGCGTTGTCGCGATAGCCGTCGCTTGTGGAAATCTCCTGGTCAATGATAAATGGGATGTAGAGCCTGGACACCTTGGAATAGGCAGAGGCAAAGTTATAGACCCAAACTATATCGGAAGCGGAATTGGTTTTGTGCTTTGTGCTGAAGTCAAGCAACTGTCGGATGGCTTCGACTTTGCGGTCGAGGTCGCCGTCGCGATAAGTCTCTGCGAAGTCCTGCATATAGAGTTTGGCGGCGGTGCCTGCGGCTCCTGTGATTTGTCCGTTTGTCTGTGCGTTCCAGTCGATTTGTCCTGTCCAGTTGCGGAAGAAGCCGCCAAGAGGCTTGTCGGCATACTCGTTACGGCTGAGCAGCAGGATTTTCCCGCGCATCTCCCTGACTGTAAGGGTGCTTTTGAAGTCGATGAAGAAGTCCTTTAGGTCGTCGCGCCCGAAGAGTTCAAGCAGGCGCTCTCCGTAATTGCTTGCGTCTCCATCGCCATCTGAAGCGTGAAGCAAGTGTATGACGACGAACTCGGAGGGATTCTCTAAGAGCTTGTCGCGAAGGAAATAGATGGCGTCGTCGAAGCGGAGCTTAGTGGGCATAATGCCGTGGTTGACGTTGATGTAGTCGTCCTGGACAGCGGGGCGAAGGTCGAAGGCGCGTATGCCGAGGTTCCATTGTTCCTCGAAGTTCCTGTCCTGTGTGCGTGCATACTTGTCGCCGAAGGGTCCGTAGATGGATGTGGTAATGCCAGGAAAGCCGTTGCCTGTGCCGGAGTCGTGGCTGCCTGGAATGGAAAGTGTGGAGACGTATGCATCGTCGGGAAGGCGGTACATCCAGTTGTCTGCCGAAGCTGGCAGCACAAGGGCGGAGAGTGCGAGAATCGCGAATAGGTGTTTCATAATTCTTGTGTTTGGGTGCAAAGATATGAAAAGATTAAGGAATAGGGATTAGGGAACAGGGATTTTTTGCGTAAATATTTGGTCAATAGAAAGAAATGTGCTACTTTTGCCGCACAACAAACAATCATAAGATGAAAACAAGAACCATACTGCTGACACTTGCCTTTGCCATCCAAGCAATTCAAGGCATCTATGCGCAGAAGACAGTCTATATCCCCGACAGTTGGCAATACGATACGGCAACAGGGGAATACACAGAAGACGGCGACAGCGAACTGCAATGGTCGCTGAGCCGCAGCCGAGAGTCGGACAACTGCATCATCTTCTGGCAGAAGGGATTCGGCAGCAATCCCAAGCAGGCCCCTTCAATAGGCGGAACGTCTATGACTTTCGACGCAGATGATGTGCTGAGGGTTGCGGAGGAATGCTACGACCTTAACGTCAACCAGTTAGGCTTTTCGAGCAGCAATATGCTGGGCAAGTACAAGATTCTCATCCTGATGAAATATACAACAACATGGACTTGCTACGGCGGCGGCTACGACTACGAGTGCAGCGCACTTTGGCTCAATCCCGCAACCGTGAAGCCCGCAGGTTATTCGCTGGCGCATGAGGTGGGACACTCCTTCCAATACATGTGCTACGCCGAGGCTGCCCACTACAATCACACTTCCTCCACAACCATCGGGACTGGCTTCCACCTACCCATCGGCAACGGACAGGCCATCTGGGAGCAAACGGCTCAATGGCAGGCCAACCAGAGCTATCCCTCATATATGTTCAGCCAGAGCTATCCGCTCTTCGGCAATAATGCGAACTATGCTTTCTCGCACGAATGGATGCGCTATCAGAGCTATTGGTTCTTCTATTACCTTTGCCAGCACTACGACGACATTACGACCATAGCACAAGTGTGGAAGCAACCCATGACTGGAGCGGTGGATTTCTGTCAGGCTCTGATAAAACTGAAGGGACTGACAGCTGAAGCGTTCTATCGCCTCTACTTCAACTATGCCCTGCATTGTGCCACATACGACTTTGATGCTGCTGCTCCCTATCGGGATGAGTACATCGGAAGGTTCGACTATCGCGCCATTCAATTGGCGGAGAACAAGTATCAGGTGGCATACGCCAGCGCACCTCAAGGAACAGGATTCAACGTCGTGGAGCTTTCTGTTCCAGAGGCAGGCACGACCTTCACCACGAAGTTCACCGCCCTCAAGCCTGGCTGCGACCTCGACGAAGCTGACCCCGCAGAATACAACAACGGTAATGCTGGCACATGGCTCAGCGCGGATGTAAGGAAGTACAACCGCATTAGCCCTGGGGCACGCGGCTTCCGCATCGGATATGTGTTCCTGAAAAGCGACGGCACTCGTGAATACTATAACGACAACATCGTTCATTGCAAAGGCACGACAGAAATGACAGAGGAAATTGCTGCGGTTGTTCCCGCTGGC
>JAEEGL011995763.1_pt1 | contig 13221 bp, 13 predicted proteins | sample 9134231 | NCBI WGS metagenome assembly JAEEGL01 (sample SAMN16246548, study PRJNA631951) | gut metagenome | biome: gut microbiome; feature: rumen; material: fiber-attached | host: Bos | place: Iran: Karaj | collected 2018-10
CTCGTATTGCATACGATTCATGTCGTACTTCGTACTATCAATCTATTATTCCAGTTCATGAAGGTTCTACGGAATTGAGGTCTAGAAATTAGGAATAATCTCCACATCCCTGAACTATGTCTAATAATAACATAAAATCATAATTGGTTGTGTTTGATGCTGCTCCATCGGTTCTGCGTGAAATAAATTATTTACAAGATTATTTATAAGATCTCTTGGCGGAACGCCATAGGAGTTAAACTTTTTGCCTGTAGAGCAGGAAGCCCTTTTGTATAACATCGTCCTCCAGCTCTACGCCGCACTCCATACGGGCCATGGCCTTGACAAGGCGGGGCCAATCCTTCTCCGTCAGTCGCTGGTTGCCGCCGAAGCCGGTGAGCTGGCAGACATGGCGGATGTAAGAGGCGGTGTCGTTCTCGGATGGCGGTGCCCATCGGGTGATGATGTCCCTGACACTATATAGCCTGTACTTCCTGGCATAAGTGCGGAGGATGCAGAAAGCAGCGCGGATGCCCCACTCGATTCTCTCAAACTTACAGAAACACTCCCCCAAAGGGGGAGCAGGGAGGGGGCACTCACCTTTCCATTTGCTTTTGCCAACACGGATGTTCAGCGGGTTGTTGTTACGAATTCCTATGGGTTGCATATTTATCAGCCTCTCCCCCCGCCCTCTGGCCTCACCCCTAACCCCTCTCCCGTGGGAGAAGGGAACTATTTAGAGCAAGGCTAATGAGCTGAGGTTCTGAGGACTTTTTTTAATGTTAATATATATGATGTTAACTAGCTCTCCTCTCCCTTTAGTTCCCCTCTCTTTTCGGAGAGGGGTTAGGGGTGAGGCTGCTTTTACTCGTCGCTATCTCCTCCGTCGTTTCCACCGCCGCCTCCGTTATCGCTCCCCTCGCCTGATGGAGAGGGGTCGGGGGTGAGGCCACCGTTGCCATCATTGGGGTCGGGGGTGAGGCTACCAGAGGTGAGGCTATTTCCATTCAAGAACCGCTCCTGTCCGACAGGGTAGGTGGCAATTGCCGCAGCAAAGTCTGGTTTGGCATTCGTGACATTAAACTGAGCCTTGCTGCGCAACCAGTTACTGTTCACCTTGCGCGAGGTGATAGCTGCCAGATAGGTTCTCTCTACACTGGCACCTGTGGCGAAGTCTGCCGACATGCGTACCGACAGCTTCAGCGTGTTGGCTGCAAAGGTGGGTGTTGCTATTACAGCATCGCCGGTAACGGCTACGGAGAAGGACTCCAGAACGTTGGCACCGCTCAGGTAAGTGAATCGGACGGCTCCGAAACCGTAGCTGCCGTCGGCCTTAGGGTACATCACCGCCACGGTGCACATGTCACCGAAGTTCTTGCAACCCATGGCCTCTGCCACCTCTGCAATGTTTCCGCTGCTGGTCAGGGCCAGTGTTATCGTTACCTTCTTGCTGGCAGCGTCAACGCTGTCTATCTCGGCATCCACCAGCGCATCGGGTAATGAGCCGTCTGAGATGACGTAGCTGCCGGGAACCAAACCAGGCTGCTGGTACTTGTTGAAACCGTAGAATCCGTTTTTGTACTCCTTACTGATCTGAATCTGTTTCAGGTTTGTGGACAGGAACTCGCGGTAGCACTGCATACCGGCAGTCTTTCCTTCGAAAGAGTGGTCGCAGATGGCTTTCATTGCCGAGTAGGCCGACCCTACGGTTGCAATCATGCAGCGCTGGGTCATCTGTGCATAGGAGCGGGGATTCTTGCCGCCCTCCACACGGTCCTTGGTAATCTGCTTTCCGTTAAGCACACTATAGGTGTGCGACTTGGTGCTGCCTTTTCGCAGCCCATAATAGCCATTTGATATAGCCATAATTATAGTGCCAATGTTTCTAAGACCTACTTGGCAGTGAAGCAAACCTTCGTGGCTGTTCCTGAACCTTGAGGTGAACATGAGGTAAATATGAGGTACCCCTGAGGTTCATCTGCCTCGTTTCTGTCTGTCATTGACGCTGCAAAGGTACGGTGGGCAGGAAGGGGCTCTGCCACTTATTGTTACTTATGGATACTTATGGGCACTTATTGGCAATTATGGTTCACCCAGCACACTGATGATTCTCTGCACCTGTGCCGGTGTGAAGGAGCGACCTTTTTGTCGCAGCAGGGGGCGCAGTCGGGGGTTGAGGGCCATCCATGCCTTAAGTCTGCGGTAGGCCGACCTGGGTTGCACGTCCGGGCAGTACATCTGGGCCAGTTCAGTACGGCCGTAACATCTTATTTTGAACATTAGTCGTTTGGTTTACTGTTTTTGAAGTTAAAGAAGTTATCGGGCTTTCAGCCCTGAGAAGTTAAGCACTTCGTGCTGGAAGTTAACTCACTTCGTTCGTGGAAGTTAATAGCTCCCTCTCCCACGGGAGAGGGCGGGGGGAGAGGCCGCTTCTCTCATTTTTAGGTACTCCTCATAACTTACGGCTCCCTTGGTCTCTATGGGTTTGTAGGCATTAAAGGTCACGATGTTTGGGGCGGGCCTTTCCACTTTGCGTTTTGTCTTGTCGCATTTGCTCCAGTTGTCCAGCACCACCTTCCAGTACCTCATCTTGGACTTCCCCAGAGTCCATCCCCTTGCCTCGTAATAGTTCCAGAATTTTGCAGCCGTAAAACTTGTTTCGCCTATCTGGTCCATATAGTCCTGCACCTCCTGTAGGGTAGGTGGCACGAACTGCCTTTTACGTCCCTTTTTTGGTTCTGTTTCTGAACCTATCTTTGAGTCGTTGTTGTTGTTTTTTTCTTTTATTTGAAAGGGGGTGTGGGGGAAATCTTGTTTTTCTTGTTTATTTTTCACCAACTGATTCCTAAGTTCTTGACACTCCTTCTGCAACTCCAGAATCTGAGTCCTGAGCATGGCTATTGTTTCACTCATCTTTGTCCGTATTTTTTACACGTTATTTTCATACTGCTTTTGTTGATAGACGGCACAAAGGTATGGATATAAAACAAAACAGCCCCTAAGATTGGGGCCGATGACATTTTTTGGACAAAAAATGGGAATTTTGGTAATTTTCTGTGATTTTTTTAGGCAAGATTTTATGAATCTGTATCTCACCTCAGTCGCCTTAGTAATTCGCTGGCAAGGCTGAGAAAAACAGGGATGCACTTTGTATCGTCCGGCATGGAGAATTTCCAGTCAGGGTATGTGGTTCCTTTCTTGATGCTGATGCGTCTGATATTCCCATTCCTGGGTAGTAAGTTGGGCGGCAGGTCCGTCCTCAGTTTCATTATCTCGCAGAACGTTTGCGTGGTCATGCCGGGCGCGTAACGTTCCTCCGTTATTTTATATACTGCAAAATAGTGCTTATTCTTCCTGAACATGCCATCGCGGGCCATCTGGCCTATGATCTGAAGAACTCTTTCTATATCCGGCGCCTCGGAATTTGATATGATGTCCTCATTCTTGGTGACTTCCGTTTTTGACGGTGGATCACATGTGTACAGGTTCTCTATATTTCCTATGTTAATGGAACCTGGTGCTATATACACATACGTATTGCATTGGATTGGATGGCTATTTTCTTCGTAAATTTGTTTTCCTGTGTTGTTATCCATTTTTATTTTCTTGTCTTGCCCGTTGTATGGGCATTTCCAGTTACAAAGATAAGATTTTTTTCTTTGTCTTGTTGCATAATAAAGCCATTTCTTGAAGTAATTTCTTATTTTTATACAAAATACAAGGAAAAATGAGCAAAAAAAAAACGCCACCTCTCGCCAAGAGGTGACGGTAATATCTGGGCGCAAACATCGGAAGAATATTTGAAACTGCCAAATATTTTCGCATATATTTTCCAATTTTCTTTCAATTTTGTATAATTTTTGCGTCTTTTTAAAGAAAAATGGCACATAAAATGTTAATTCTGTACAAATTTTGAACAGAACCAGGAAAAGCAAACACCCCAGCCTTTTTAGGAGGCCAGGGTGTTGTAAGGGGGTATTAAAACACGTTAGGCGTTGCCTATGTGTTAATTAGCGACTTTTCCGTTTTTCCTGTCTTCAATCAAAAAATAGGAAACGCCAACAATTGCCATTACAAGCACTGCTATTAACATTATATTTGCTGCCATAGTTATTTTGTTTTGGGTTTCTTTTTATCTTCATCTTTATACAAGAGTAATCCACCAATCGTTATAGTCACAACAACCACAACAGGAATAAGATACGAATACCATTCCCAATCGCGAACGTCACTAAACCATGTTGCCAACAAAACAGCTGTAATGATGTACTTCGCGATGTCAAGCAACAAATCAGCAAATTTCTCTTGTCTTCTTCTATTCATACTGCAAAAGTAGGCAGTTTTTCTGAAACCGCAAAGGAAATCTGCGAAAATCTATAACCCTTTCAATGATAACGTTAACGATAACTTTTTTTTCTTTTAACTCTCAACAGACTCTAAACTCTACACTCTAATCTCTCAACTTTCCCTCTGCAGAAAGGCCTTTCCACCGCATTGATGAGCATTCTGTTTGCATCTGATACCCGGTTGTCATCAATCTCGCGGATGTAGATCAGGGTGGTCTGCGGGTTGGTGTGCCCCAGTCCCTTAGATATTACGGACAGCTCTATATTGCTGCTGAAGGCCAGGCTGGCCCAGGAATGGCGCACCTGATAGGAGGAGAACGACGTCAGGCCTGCCATCCGGGCAAGCTTCTTCAGGGTATTGTTATAATACCTGAGTTTTGTCTCGTATTCGCGCATAGCGGCATTGGGGTCTGTAACGCTGAGGATGGGAAAGAGGTAGGGCGATTCCTTACGTGCGTACATATTTATAATATCCTGCATCTGCCGCTCTATCTTTATGCGTATGGTCTGGCCGTTCTTGTGGCGTGAATAGACGATGTATCCATTCCTGATGTTTGACTTTCGCAGGAAGGCCAGGTCTACGAACGGCATGCCCTGTGCATAGAAAGAGAAGAGGAAGAGGTCTCGTGCCATGCGTAGGAAGGACCCCATGGTCAGTCGGAGGTTCTTCAGGCTCTGTATCTGCTCTGTGTCCAATGCCCGTTTCTCGGTCTGCTCATTGCCTGTGAACACATTTTTGAAACACGCATCGCAGTCCTTCAGCTTTGCTTCATGAAACAGCTTACGCAGCGAACGCATGTAGCACGATATGGTGTTCAGTCTTACACTTTTCTGCAGCAGCCAGTGCTGATAGCCTTTCATCAGGTTAGCGTTGACGGAACGCAAGGATATCTCTTGCTTGGTTTGTGACAGGAAGGATAGAAAAGACCTGACAGCTGTCCGGTAGTTGTCGATAGTGCTTTTGCTGCGTGAATGCTCCAGATTCTGGATGACAGCGTCGAGTATGCGCTCCAGTCTGTTCTTCTCTCTGAAAAAGGGTAAAAAAGCGAATATCATGACTACTTAGTTTAAGGGGTTAATAATCTATGCACAAAGGTAGCAATCATTTTTCTAATACCAAGAAATTTCGAAGAAATCCGCCTCACTGGTATAACTCTGCTTCTGTTTTTACACAAAAACCTCAATAACCCCTGCCGATGTTATAAGTCTTGTCAGACTTTTGCAGAACTTCAAGCTATAGTGACACTATAAGTAAACTTACAAGAAAAAATATCTGCCTTGCAGCTTATAAGGGCCGAAAGCACCTACATACTGGCATGGGGGTTCTTTTCTGTTTTTGTTAATGCCAACACAGACTTTTGCATTTGAAGTCAAAAAAAACACCTCTTGGCGAGAGGTTGAAAGGAAGAGTTCTTTGATAATGTGCAATTTACATTTATTAATTAACCAAGAAAACAATTAGTACAATAGATACATTATTATTTATTATTAGATGAGAGTTTAAACTAAACATTTTATTAACCCATTAAACTTTTATTATTATGGACAAGAAGAATCAGAAGGGGTATGTAACTCCAAGTGTGCTAGTAGTTCAGTTAGGTCAGTGCCAGATGTTGGCAAACTCCGGAGGAGATGAGGGTGAAGCAACTCGCCAGTGGAGAAACACCGGTTTAGACGAGGACGACGAATGGTAAACTCAGAATTACGAGAAAGAAAAATAAAAGAATAAAAGCGATCAAGTAATTTTTTTAGTCTAGTATCATGAAACATTTATTTAATTTAGTTGCTCCATTACTCTGCATGGCAGCTTTAGCGGGCTGCCAAGCAGACGAGGAGTATCCTGCCGAGGCTCAGCCCGGGCAGGAATGGAAAGCCTTTACGCTTGCTACCAGGGATAGCGTTGTGGTGGACGAAGAATCGGATGCTGCTACCCGCGCCCTGTTCTATGGCGGTAACGGAAGACGTTTTTATACCCTATGGGACCAGGGAGACCAGGTGACCGTCTATAAAAACGGAACTTCTGTGGGCACCATGTCCCCCACCACTTACGGAACCCTTGCTGCTACACTGACAGGTACCCTTACCGGCAGCTTTGCCAAGGACGATGTACTGGACGTCTATCTGCCGTCGGCAGCTATGGACTTTACCGGGCAGAAGGGTACTATCTACGATCTCTCTGCCAATTTCTCCTACCAGCATGCTACGGCCAAGGTTCAGGAGGCTGCCAATCAGATCCTGTCCCTGAGCAATGTCAATCCCAGCCACCGCCAGGAGTACCTGCGCTTTGTGCTTACCGACGAGACGGGAGAGACCCGCTTGCATCCCAGCCGTCTGGAGCTGCATGCCGTCAGCGGCGGACACATAGCAGCGTCCGTGGCTGCGAACGGTACCGTCACCCCTACCGACGTGCTCACCATCGAGCCCGAGGTGGAGAATGGCGAGTATCCGGGTGAACTCTTCGTAGCGCTGCTCAACGATGACGATGCCACTGTTACTTACCGCATCAAGGCCACCGTGGGCAGCGATGTGTATGTAGGTCCCGTGGCCATAGACGGTCAGAATGCGTTGTCCCGTAACTCACGTTCATATCTGGGCAGACTGAACCGTGCTCTCCGTAAGATGCGCCTGACAAGTCCTGTAGAGAACCTCAACCTTACCGCCGTCTCGGCCAAGACGTTTACCGGCTCAGCTATCGTGCCTGCTGCCGGCGAGGTGATTCTTAAGGACGGGGAGACCACACTGGTGCAGGGTACCGACTACAGCTATGCTGCCACCGACAACGTGAACGTGGGACAGGCTACCCTTACCGTCACTGGTATGGCCATGAGTGGCGACCGTGCCGAAACAAAGTACCTGGGACAGAAGAGCATCCAGTTCCAGATTACCAAGGCTACACCCGTGATAGTTCTTGACGGCGGCACAGCCGACATGAACCTGGCCGTGGGAGGACCGAACGGCAGCCGCCCGGTAAGCCGCGTGTTCATAGACAACAACGGAAACGGCACATGGGACGCCGGTACGGACTTCGACATTACCGGAACGGTAAACAGCAGTATCGTGTATGCGCATGATCAGACGGGAGTTGTCGTAACCAGTGGCTCTACCGTACTGCCTGCCGCACAGGGTACAGCCGTTGTCACCGTGAGCATTCCCGCGTCCACCAACTGGACTGCTGCCAGCATCCAGTACAACGTGAACGTGCAGAACAGCACCAGCGGTACACTGCCTGACTACGAGGATCCGAACAGCGGTGGATGGAATAATTGAATCTCACCTTAATGAAAAAATCTAACCTCTATCTTTTTTTTACGGTTATCGGTTATCGTTGAGTGGTTATCGGTTTGCGAACCCTACGGTAAACGGTAAACAAAAAACAGCAAACTATAAAGACAATATCATGAAAAAGAAGACAATATTACTTACTGTCCTGCTGCTCTCGTTGCAGGCCGCAGTGGCCCTTGCCGACAATACCAAGGGCATCAGCCAGATTCTGACCGTGGAGGAGACCCAGGTGCAGAAGACGGTCAGTGAGATACGTTTCGACGGTAACAATGCCATCCTGCTCTTTACCGACAAGACCACCCAGGAGGTGGACATGCAGCACGTGCGCCTGAGCATCCTCTACGATCAGGAGACGGGTCTGAACAGCCTTCGCCTCGAGGACGGCGAGAACGTTCAGATTTATGACCTCACGGGCCGCAAGGTGGAGAAAGGCCAGCTGCGCAGCGGCGGCGTCTATATCGTGAACGGAAAGAAGTATCTTAACAAAAATTGAATTACTCATGAAAACAATATTCAAGAATTATACAGTCACGGCATCGCCGCTGCGTATGCTGTGCACAGTCCTGTGCTGGGTTCTGCTAAGCCTGCAGGTAGGCTTTGCCCAGCAGGAGAACAAGGTTATCATAGGTACTGACGAGGGTGAGGAGGAGCTCAACACCTCGGAGGTGCAGTACATACGCTTCGACGGCGGGCGCGTGACCATAGCCCAGCCGTGGGGCCAGATGATTTACGAACGCAGGCTGCGCGAGCTCAGCTTCTTCCGCCCCATGCCCGGCAAGCTGCGCCTGACGGCCAAGGCCACCATAGGCGAAGAGCGTGGTATGCGCCGTGCTCTGGGCCTGGACGGCTCGGGCAAGGTGAAGTCCACATGGGCGGCAGACGACCAGGTATATGTATATGCCGACGCCGTCTCCACCACACCCAAGGGAGTCCTGATCCCGCAGACCACAGGTGCTGCGTCCACCACACTGGTGGGTGACATAGACATGGACGGCCGCAGCTCCGGACAGACACCGTTTCTGGAGACCAAGGCGCGCCCATTCAGCTTTGCTGCTCAGGCAGGAACCCTGCAGAGCCTCTTCTATGCCAAGGCAGAGGCTACCTTCACCAAGAACGGTGCCAACGGCTCCATAGCCGCCGCTATGTTCTCGAACCCGCAGAGCATCACGCGCTTTACCATGAAGGACGGTAACGGTAACAACGTGGCCGTGAAGGCGCTGACCATCACGGGCGGAGCTGCCCCCATCAGCGTAACATTGGAGGAGGCTTCCGCCCAGGTCTATGTGGCTATGCCTCAGACCAATGCTACCACCGCCTACAGCTTCACCGCCACTGCCAGTGACGACCAGGTGCGTACCGGTACTAAGAGGGCCAACGTACAGGATGGCAAGTACTACCTGGCCGACGTTACCGTGAAGCTTACCCCCGTGGTTACGGCTCCCGTGGCCAACACCCTCAACTACAACGGTACGGCTCAGGCTCTCGTATCTGCAGCTTCCGCTCCCGGCGGAACCGTGCAGTACAAGCTGGGAGGCGGTTCCTACGATACGGCGATTCCTACCGCCACAGCCATCGGCAGCTACACCGTATACTATAAGGTGACAGGCGATGCCGACCACCACGACGTACCCGAGGCATCCGTTCCCGTCACCATCGGACGCGGTATCGGAAGCATCTCATTCGCTACCGATGCAGCGAACCTGCACATAGGCATGGATACCGAATATACCCAGGCTGTCACCAAGGTGGGCGACGGCACCGTTACCTACAGCTCCAGCGACGAGGCTGTAGCCAGCATTAATGCCAGCACCGGCGAGGCTACCATTCTGGGCGTAGGTACCACCACCATCACGGCTACCGTGGTCAACGGTACTAACTATGACTATGCCGTGAAGACTGCTACCTATACCATTACGGTTAGCAAGGCCAACGGCGCTATCAGCTACACCTCTGTCAACCAGAATGTAGCCAAGAACTTCGGCGATGCCAACTTCTCGCACCTGGTAACTACCAACAACGGTGGCGGCTCCGTCACCTACAGTGCTCCTGCCGCCAACGGTGTGGCCACCGTCACATCTGCCGGTCAGGTGAGCATCATAGGCGTAGGATCTGTAGTCATCACAGCTACGGCTCATGATACAGAGACCGTTACCTATGCAGGACACAATACGGCTACCTACACCCTCACTGTCAGCAAGGCTACGCCAAGCATCACATTGACTCCAAGTAGTGGTAGCGTTTATCTTACTTTGACAACCAATTTCACTGCATCTGTGGCTAATGCTGCCAACGGCAGTGTTTACGACGGTACGCTCTCTGTAGGTACCAGCAATTCTGGTGTTGCCACTGCCACAATCAGCAACGGAACCGTTACTGTAACTGGTGTGGGTGAAGGCAATGCTACCATCACCGTGACGGCAAGCAGCACTGCAAACTGGAACGGGGGCACCGCAGTATACAGCATCCATGTGGATCCAAAGGCTCCTTCTTCTGTTACCACGGCTCCTACAGCCCAGAATAGAACCTATACCGGTTCTGCACAGACGCTGTTGAATAATGTCGGTGTTGCTTCTGGCGGAACTCTGTATTACAAGACCACAGAGACCAACAGCGAGCCCGCTAGTACTGATGGCTTCACGTCTGCGTCAAGTGGATACAGTCAGACCAATGCCAAGACCTACTATGTATGGTACTATATCAAGGGCGACGCTACGCATCTGGATTCTGAGATCTATGGCCCTGTTACTGCTACCATCAATCCGAAGACTGTGAGCAGTCCTACGATTACGCTTGGTACCACTTCTTACACCTATGACGGTAGCGCTAAGACTCCTACTCCTACAGTTAAGGATGGTTCTACGACTATCCCATCCAGTGAGTACACTGTAAGCTATAGCAACAATACCAATGCAGGTACAGCTACTGTAACTATCAGTGACAAGGCTAATGGTAACTATACCGTAAGTGGTTCTACAACGTTCACCATCAACAAGGCTGACGCCACAATGAGCTACTTGTACGGTAGCGCGGAATTCTCTACCACTGATAATATTAACTCAACGCAAACACGTACCATCAATTGCACAGGTTGCAGCGTCACCGGTGCCAGCGTGACCAGCGGTAGCGGCTTCACTGTCAGCCGTAGCGGCAATACCATTACCATTACGCGTAACACTACCGATAGCTTCAGCGGCACGGTTACCGTATACGGAATTGCCGACAACAGCAATAACTACAACAATCCCAGCAGCATTACTATCTCAGTCAGCGGCTGGGAGTATTTTCCAACTCACAATTGGCAAGCCTATGTAGACCTGGGCAACCCATCTTGCTACTATGCTACAAGGAACATCGGTGCGAACAGTTCAACCCAATATGGCAGTTATTTCGCCTGGGGTGAGACCTATACGAAGAACTCGTTCACCAATAGCAGCTACTCCAACTCCGCCTCGTCTATTAGTTCTGACTTGACTCCATCTCAGGATGCAGCCCGTGCCAACTGGGGCGGCAGCTGGCGTATGCCCACCGATGAAGAGTTGAACTGGCTGAGATGGAATTGTACTTGGACTAGGGATTCTTCTTCCGGAGGCTATACTCTCACCAGTAAAATATCTGGTTACACCAATAAATCCATTTTCCTGCCTGCTGCGGGCTACAAAGACGAATCGGGCCTCAATCACCCAGGTGATCTTGGCGCATATTGGTCGTCTACCATCAACAGTGACAGTAGCGTCGGCGCGTGGAGCCTGAGCTTCCAAAGGGGCGATCAGTCTATGTACAGCACCTACCGCTACTGCGGGAAAACCATCCGACCGGTGCTGAGTAAATAACCGGCTTACAGAAGGCTGATGGCTGAGGTTTGAAGTATGAGGTCTGAAGGCTGAAGGCTGAGGGCTGAGGTCTGAAGTAAGAAGTAAAACAATCCTAATGACTCGGCGGGCAGGCAGCCCCTCGCCCGCCGAGTATAAATTAAAAGATGTCAGATAGAAGATGGCTGAGGTCTGAAGTCAGAGGTCTGAAGTCTGATGGAAGATGTAAGAGGGAAGAAGGAAGAAGGAAGAGGGAAGAAGGAAGAAGGAAGAAGGAAGATGTATGATGTTTGAGGGATGATGTATAAATAATGAGGCAATGCCTCGAAAGCGATCTTTGAGCTTCGCTCGAAAAACTCAACGCTCGGAAGAGTTCATACAAGCATGACTCTTCACTCGCTAAATCGTTCTTTGAGCTTCGCTCGAAAAACTCAACGCTCGGAAGAGTTTATGCAAGCATGACTCTTCACTCGCTAAATCGTTCTTTAATTTATTGATACAGAATAAAGCCGTAAGGGGAAACTTATGGTTAAAGGTTCATGGTTCATGGTTCATGGTTTACCGTTTACTGTTTACCGTTTACTGAAGGATAGTTCTCGTTTAAGAGGTCACAGTTTTTCTCCGATTTCTTTTGTGGATATTAAAATACTTTGTACCTTTGCAGTATGAAAAGAGATGAGAATATGCCATATACGAAAGAAACATTAATCATTAGCAATCCTTCGGAGAAGATGATGAAGGCTGTTAAAGAGCTCAGAAAGCATAAAATGCAACAGTTGGAGAAATTGCGTAACATGAAGTCTGAGGATTTCTCTCGTCGTGTGATATTGTCATAATGGAAGCATCTTATTCTATCGTTCAAAAAGAGAACGAATACCGTATTTTACTGACACCCGTTGATATTACTGCTCTTCCTGAAGAACTTCAGAAGATACTCTCTGATAGAAATGTTGACCTCAGCGAACTAATTATAGACCGCATCAACGGAAATAGTACAACTGGGCAGGACATATTGCATGATATAACAGGATGGGTCGCAGAACAGTTCTCGAGTAATCCCAATTTAATTATTTATTATTCATGCGACGATATGTTACCAATTCCGTCAAGGAATACGAACAGCGACAATAGGAATATGCCTGTTAACGAATATCGTAGCAGATTGTTTACCCATATTTTTGATACCTATATGTCCAGCCATTTTATGTCTGGCATAACAAATACGCCTATCCGACTTGACAATTACGAAAATGGAATAGGGTATAGCTTATTCTTTCACTTTATAGCAAGAGATAATCATTGTGATATAGTTGAATTGCTAAAGAATGATATTATTGAAGTAAGTGGGAAATAATCATAATCACCTCTCCCCCCTACGGCACCCCGACCTTTAATTAGGCCGGGGTGCTGTGCTTTTCTGTGTCGTAAGGAAGATTCAAAGATTATAAAATGATAAGATTATAAAACTGACGAAAGTCTAGTGTATGATAACAAAGGTTGGACATATTTACTGGCTTACAGGTGCCCTGCTGATGGCAGTGCTGACCACAAGCTGCGACAGGCGGGAACTCTACGTCTATGGCGAGGAGTTCCACAGCCTGACGCTGAACGTGGACTGGCACGACTATGCCGACAAGAACCCCGACGGCATGACCGCCTGGTTCTGGCCGCGCGAGACGGAGAATCCCCTGGTTCCCGACTCCCTGGCCGCGTGGGGCAAGCCCTACCGCTTCACCACAGCCAGCGTGCTGCACTGCAACCTCTACCTGCAGAGCGGCCGCTACCACGGTGTGGTGGTGGACTAC
>JAEEGL013845323.1_pt1 | contig 13221 bp, 19 predicted proteins | sample 9134231 | NCBI WGS metagenome assembly JAEEGL01 (sample SAMN16246548, study PRJNA631951) | gut metagenome | biome: gut microbiome; feature: rumen; material: fiber-attached | host: Bos | place: Iran: Karaj | collected 2018-10
ATCAATCAATCGTTATGAAATGATTCCTAATGGTAATTCTGAAGATGAGTTCTTTGTATCAGAAAAGGCAATTGTAGCGATGTTCTAATTTATTAAACATTGGAGAGAGAAAGACCTAGATTAATTTCTAGGTCTTTTTTATATAAAAAAATAACCGCTCTTAATGAGCGGTTTTATTTTTAATTCACAATTTTCTTTACTTTTTTTACGGTAGGTGTGTTAGATGAGGTTTCTGACTCACAATTATATTTATCATCTGAATAATCTTCATCTTTTACATGACGAATTAATTTTTCTTTTGTAATATCTTCATTCGCTTTATCTTGTGTTTTGAGAGAGAAAATCTCGGTTCTTGCGTTTTGTGCTAATTGAATAATCTGCTGACTATTAACCTTCCAACTTTCTAGTATTCGAAGATAAAACGATTTTCTTTTTTCTGAAATAATAAGTCTTTGTTGCCAATTCACATATTCTGATTTATTACTAACAATCAAGTTTTGTTCAATTTCTGTAGTAGAAGCCATTTTTGTTTTAGCGGTAACATCTTTATTTAAATTAGTTTTGCTTTCTAAAAATTTTTCAGCATACCATGTCTTATATTCAAGTTTAAGCATATCGTCTTCTAAAGAAACTGATTCATACAAAGTAAGAATGTATCTTGTAATTGAAAAGTAGTTAGCCAAGCATTCGTTCAAGGATTCCGCACTAACTTCACCATTTTGAATTAAATTACCAATACTATTTATAAACTCTATTTTTTCCGAATCATCTTCAAGAAAACTGAAATCAACCATATAATTCCTCCATATAAAGATATTCTAACAAAGTGCAATTTTTTAATCAATAAATTTTTATATAAATTCGTAAGAATAATTCCACCCCCAAAGGCTGTAATATGAATTACGATAATTATAACTATCTATATTATATTTTAAGTGTATAAATTTTATTAAGAAATTAACTATCTTAATAAAAGGAAATAAATTGATGACTAAAGGCGAGAAGATTAAGAAAGCAAAACACGAAACTCATCTTAAAAGAAAAACTCAATATTTGAAAGTATTTGAGTTAAAAGTAAATTGTCATCATACTTCTAAAGAAGATTTTCAAAAATTAAATGATTGTTTTAGGCAAGCCAAATGGGTAATCAATGATGTTATCAGTTCAAATGACATTTTTAATTATAATTATAAAGACCACAGAATCGTGATAAACAAAGACAAAGACGGAAACGAAGTTGAACGAAAAATCACATTGCAGACAGGAGTTCATCAAGAACTAGTAAATTCCGTAAAAACAGATATTTATAATCTTTCAAAAGCAAAGAAAAAAGGAATTCAAGTTGGTGCATTAAAATTCAGAAAAAATGTAAACAGAATCTATCTTCATACAGGAATGTTAAAAATAAAATCATCTAAAACCGTTTCAATTCCAATGTTTAGAAAATTGTCAGTTTACGGATTAGAACAGTTTATAAACATTCCTAATTTTGAAGTAGCGAATGCGAATTTAATTTGTAAATCTAGTGGATTTTATATAATGGTTACTGTGTTCTTTCCTAAAGAAAGTAATGCAGTAAAAACAAATAAAACTGTAGGTCTTGATTTTGGCATTAAGACTGCCATTACAACTTCTGATGGAGAAAAGTTTGGCTGTGATAAGCAAGAAACTGAATACTTGAAGTATTTGCAACGACAGTTGCATAAGAAACAAAAAGGTTCAAAGCGTTATTACAAGTTACTTAATCAAATTCAGAAGGAGTATGAACATATCTCCAATCAAAAAGATGATGTTGCAAATAAGATTGTATCACATCTTCTTAAAAACTATGACGTAATCTATTTTCAAGATGAACAAATCGCAAAATGGAAGAAAAAGAAGATTAAACAAAAGAAAAATAAGCAGATGAAAAAATGTGGATTTTCTTTTGGAAGACAAGTACAATCATCTTGTTTAGGTAGAGTTAAAGGAAAACTCGTTGCTCTTGAAAAGAGTGGAAGAAGTTACAAGATTTCTAAATGGCTACCTACAACTAAATTTTGTCCTAATTGTGGATGTCTGAACATGGTCACACTTGATGAAAGAACTTATATTTGTGATTGCGGATATTCAAGGGATAGAGATGTTCATGCTTCAAGAAATGTAAAATTGTTTGGCTCGACTAAAAGGGCTGAGTGGTTGGAACAACCCTCCGTGGAGGAATTGACCTCTGTTTCTCTGAACGCTAGTCATTCGGATTTGCAAGTCAGTCTGTTGAAGCGAAAACAAGAAGTCACTACTATTTAGAGTGGTGTGTAGTTCACATGATAAATTATATGGAGGAACAAAATGAATATTAAAAATGTAGAGTATACAAATTACAACTCGTATCTCGAAGGTTTAGTTAAAAGTCTATCCAATTTTTGTAGTAAATGTCCATTAAAACCTACAATTCAAGTAGTTAAGGATTTGGGAAAAATTTATGTTCATTACAACGAAGAAGATATTGAAATTACGGTTGATGTAAAGAAAGATAAAAAAAAGATAATCGGTGACTTAAAGAAAAAATTGGAAAAAAATTATCCAATCATTTATGAAAAAACTACACAAGTGCCTAATGCTGATGAAGTGAGAAAGATATTAAATCAAGGTAAAACTTTGGAAGAAGCGTTAAATACTACACAGATTGTATATAAAAAAGTTTATAAAATAATGCGTGTCCACGATTCATATAATGAATTGGATTTACTTTCGATTGATGATGGTTGTATGTATAAGTTTAAATGTAAAATCCCATTAATTGCATTGCTTGAAGACCTTAGATATAACGGACGAGATTCGGATGCTATAACTCATCTTAATCTTCTATATAAACTTAATTTTGCGGAGAGGTAGTATATGAAGATTAATTGGTTTGAAAGTAAGGAAACAGTATACGTATATTTAGCACTTTTAAGAAGTGAACAAGGAAGAAAATTAATACTTGTTTTGAGTGAATAAAATAATTAAAATTGATATGAATGAAAAATATGGAGGAAATATATGAGTATTATTTATAATAATATTTTCTTTGATGTATACAACTTGTGGTATCGAGTGGTTAATAAAAACGAATCATTAACTGACGTTGGCGATAAAAAAGTACCTATAGATGCAATATGTAAATTTTTTGAACTCACTGACGGATATATTAAAAAGTACGGAAGTGTAGAGAATTGTCGTGTATGGTATTTGTTTGATAATGCCAAAACATCAATGTTAAAAAATCGTAAATTGCTAGATAAAGATTATAAGAAAAACAGAGAAATACAACCTGATTGGTTTTATGTAGGAATCAACATGATTGAACTTATTACAAAGTATTACAGAGATAATTCTGTAATTTATCGTGTTCAAAATGTGGAGGCTGATGATTTTGTCGCTCCGCTAATTGACAATTATATCAACGAACACGATAAAATTCTTATGTTTTCTACAGATATGGATTGGAGTCGTTGTCTTTTGAATGATACTGAAAGAGATGTGGTGGTCAATCAATATACTAGAAACAATGAAATTCTCACTGTAAAATTATTTGAAGAAAAGTTTGGATTTAAACCTACTTATTCAAATGTATGTTTTTGGAAAACATTTTATGGTGACCAATCAGACTGTATTCTTCCAACTTTAGCAAATTATCCTAGACAATATTTCTTGGATTGTATTAATCGTTATACAGACGTTTCTCGTTTTATTTCGGATGTTTTGAATGGTAAGATTACCTATTTGGATGCTGGTTGGAGAATTAAAATTAAAAATTGTGCTGAAAGAATGATGTTGAATTGGCAGTTGGTATCAAATCTTGATATAAATAATTTTGACCTTGAGAATTGGAAAGTTGAATGTACTTATAAACCAAACAAACTATTAATTATATATAACACACTTAATGTTGTAGGTCGTTTTGATAAACGAGTGAAAAATGAAAACAAGGGTTCTGATTTGTTGAGTATGTTAGATGGTGAAACTGTAGAGAGAGCATAGGAGAGAAAGATGTTTGAAGATTTGATTTATATTCGTTTTGGTGAAATTCCAAAGGACGAAAGAAGTAAGAAAGGAAATGGTGCTATCGGTGATGGTTATGAGTGTATTGGATATGAAAAAGGTGTTTCTGTTTGGAATGCGGTACTTTTAGATGATGGATATCATTTGGTTGCACCGATAAACGGAAATTCTTGTACTCATGGAGATTTTTCATCAATGGCATTTCCTGATAATTGTTATGGTTGTGACCCAGAACAGAAAATTTATGTCGTGATAGGTGATGAAGTTGGGAGAGGTACAGATAATGAACCTCTTTTGAAGAATATTGAAATTGTAAAAGAGTTACCTTTTGATTATTTCAAGTTCAGAGACCGAGATGAAACAAATGAGGAGGAAATAAATGAGTAAAAAACCTGACGCATTTACAAGAAGATTTATAGAATGGTCGTATTTTCATGGTTGTCCAATTATGGTGGAAAATGATGATGGTACTTGGAAAAATTATTACGGAAAAAAATTTGATTGGTTGCATAGAAATTATAAAATAGATAATCGTTCACATGAAGATTATTATAGTCGATTATATGCACACGGAACAAATTAAAAAAAGACCCACTCAAAAAGAGTGGGTTTAATTTTATAATTACTATATTTTTTATTTATTCAATTTGGCGAGAATTACAGTTTCATTTGAATCACCAAAAGTAGTAATGATGAGTTTCTTTGAAGAGTCATTTGAGATATACATATTCCAAGTTTCAGCATCCTTACCAACTTTTGAAAGAATCAATTGCATTGCTGAACAATCAATAGGTACAGACATTTCATCAAATTCCTCTGTTTTTGTAACTTCGGCTAACACTTCAACGAATGTATTTTCATCGGTAGAAATGAAGAATTTTCCATCATTCTTAATATTTAAATAACACATCTTGTTAGGATTCTTATTTGCGTAGAATGAAAGATAATCAAGTTTTGCACGAAGTTCTTCAATATCAAAGGTAATTTTGTTAAATGATTTTGATTCTTCAAGTTTACTTTGAAACTTATCTGAAAACAGTGGATGGAAATCAACATCATTTGGTGTAGAAAAATATTCAAAAATACTTCTCTGTGCATTCGTACAAAGATATGAATCATTGTTGCTTTTTACAATTGCTCCTATTCCCAAAGATTGAATTGATTTTAAAACTTCATTAGAAAGAAGTCCTTCTTTATCTTCATCCATATCTATGTCATCCATGTAAATCTTATAATTAGAATAAGAGAAAACTTTTGAATGTTGAATATCAAGGAATCTTTCAGAAGGTTTGATAGAATCAGGTGCTACAAAAATACCACCACTAGTAATAGCATTCATAATTGAAGGTGTTACTTCCATAAATTCTTCATATTCATCTTCGTTATCAAAAAGAACTTTTCTTGATTCGAGTTCTTCAGCATACCCTTCATTTTTTTCAAACTTACCTTTAATCTGACCGTTATTTGCGGTATAATCATAATCAGCGTTAAGTACAATAAATTCTTTTGCATAAGATACTAGATGAGTAAACTCGATTTTATTAATAACGTAAATCTGTTTTTCATCATCAGCAACATCAGTGATTTCGAGAGGAATCTTCATTGCTTGTGTATCAGTGGATACATAAAAAGCATAATTTGATTCATCAGTACAATCGATGTAGATGAAATCAGAAATTACATTGTTAATGGATTTTAAATTTTCTAAAAAAGGTTTTGTAGAAATTTGCATATAATTCTCCTCATATATTATTTTATAAAAATAATAATTTATTCTTAATTGAATTTCAATACAAAATTTTTTATTTTTATATAAATTTTAATATTATTCTTCGGTTTTATTTGAATTTAAAATTATCACTTTAGTGTTTACACCAATTTGTAAATCAGCGTTATATGCAACTATACCTATTTCCCAACGTTCCTTCATATAATTTGGTACAACTGTGACTTCAACTGGTACTAAAGGGGGGTTAAATTCGTATTCTAATCCTTCTATAATTCTATTTTTTATAATAGACGCTGTATTTTCATCCATCATTTTGCCCAAAAATTGATACATTAATCCCCCACCAATTGAACGAATTTTTTCATTTCGTTTTGAAACTAACCATATTTTTATTGCTTGAGCCAATGCATCAGAATTAGTTAAATCAACCATAGAACCGTTTTTATTTATTTTTTTATAAAACGGATAATCATAGAAGACTAAATGATTGTTGTTTATATTTGCAAATGTTTCCATAGAATAAATAGTTATTGAGATTAAAGTTGAAGAAATTACTATATAAATTATAATAATTTTACTTGACAATAAATGTGTTTTTGTGTATATTTATATATGAGGTAAAGATATGAATATTTTTAAGGCAATCAGAAGAAGATATATTGATTTTTTGAATTATCGTGACGAATCAGAAGAAACATTTCTCAATAAGAAAGGTGAAGTAGTTGCCATAGTTACAATGTGTTCACCGTTAAGTTATCTGTTTCACAGTATTTTCCACAATAAGTCTCATGATGTTTATGCTAGTGGTGAAGATTTTATGCGATTATATAATGTAAAAAGAACACCTACTCCAAATCCTAATGAACGTTGTAATGAAGAAGATACTTTGAGATATTATTTTCAACAAGAAGGAATCATTTAAATAACTATATACTTTATGTTATTAAATGAAGAATTCGAAGTAAAATTTAAAGATAAAGATTCTCCTCAACAAAGAAAAATGCTTTTAGAAGCATTAGTTGATTTATACAATAATATACATAAATATCATATTGTAAAACGAATTGATTCAAATGACCAAACATCAAGATTCATGGACAGATTTTACATAACTCAAGGTGATATAGCAACATTGTTGAAAGATTACGCTTTCACATTAAAAGTTACAGAATGGGGTGATATTCTTGATGATAGAGATAGACCAAATAATCTTTTATATATTCTGTATATTCCTAATGCTAAAGTGGGGAATTGGGATTACACTAAATCGAGAGAAAAATTTTTATATATCAAGTGGAATCCTAAAAATAGAAACATAATTTCATTTCACACGATGTCTGCAGTTCAACAGACTAATCGTGATAAATTGACGGAGAATAAAACAATGAATATACAAGATGTTATGGATTTCGTTTACACACATACTGATGAGGATTTTGTGCTGACCGACTTGGAAGTGTTGGAAGATTTAGTTGCCAACTTGAAAAACGGCACAAAGCCAATCTACGATTTTGCGGATATAAAAGGTGTTAAGGATGATATTATTCAGACATTGGAATTAAGTAGTGAGCAAAAGAAAGTTTTGAATGACTTTGTGAAGAAAGTCGAGGGGTTGTATAAGATTGAAGAAAAGTTGTCTTACAATGATATTATAGACCGAGTTTTTTATACAGGTAATGATAATTGGCACTTAAAAAAATTCTACGATTTACGAAAAAAATATAACGGTAAAGATGTTAAGAATGTTAAACTTATAGCAACTGATATTAGTGACGAAGGTTATTGTGATATTCTTTTTGCAGTTGAAGCGACAAAAGACGGAACAAAGAAAAAGGAACTTGTTGGTGCAAATGGAGAAATGAGAGATAATCCTACAAATGAGTATCAAGTAACAATCCGAATAAACGACTTTTGGGATTTGATAGAAGAATTTGGATTGGAAACCAAAGGTGATTTTACAAAGGCGGATGTCGTTGCGTTAGTTCAATTATCACAAGACATTAAATTATCATCCAACGATGCTTCCTTCTGGTGGCAAGGTTTATCTTATTGGTTGACATTAGATGATGCTAGTTTAATGCCGTGTTATATTGCTCCCAAATTCTGGGACAAATTCAGACCTAATGTAAAAGTTTCTAAAATTATAGAAGCGGTTTTACGACAATTTGGTTTCTTTACTCAGCAGATAGCAATGTCTATAAAAAGAGCATTGATTCAGCAAGGATATTTAATGTAGAATACATATTAAGGAAAATTATAATAAAAAAAGACCTAGACATTAAATCTAGGTCTTTTCTATCAGCAGATTATTCTCTACTCTTCTTCACCTTTACTTTCATCATTCTTGACACTCAAATAAGTATAAGCATTATTCAACATGGTGATTTCTGTGAAACGATTTTGTAAGGCATCATCAATCTCTTTCCCCTCATTAATCTTTTCAAGCATACCAAGTACGTTACAGAATGAAGACTTTGGTGTAAAATTGAGTTCTTCAGCAGTTGTTGATTTTTCTTCCTTGAGTTCTTCTGCAAGTGTATCAACGTTTGTCTGCAATTTAGAAGCCGATTCAATTACTTCCATAATTTCCTCAACATTCTTGTCAGTATCATCATATTCGATGTCGATTTTAATACCATGTTCAGCGATAGCGTTGAGATAAGGTTCAAGGAATTCTTTGTCACCGATTGCACGAAGGTTCTCTACAACTTCAAGTAACTTTATGAAGATTGGTGCTACTTTATCCTTTTCTTTAACATCTTTATTCTTTTTAAGAGGATTGTTGTTTTCCCAATTAACCGCTTTATAGTGTCTGTAGTTCTTAACTGCTTTGATTACCTTTGGGTCAATCTCATTCTTTTTTGCACAATCTTTAATAATTGAGTTCATAGTTTTACTGAATTTTTTCTTATCGGCTAGAGTTTCAAGTGAGTCGTTCAGTAAATCTTCGATTTTTTCAACATTTTCTTTATCCATATTATTCTCCATATAAATTTATTTGAAATAACAAAAGGGAAGTAATTAACTTCCCATTTATCATTTATTTACGATTTTTTTTCATAAAAACCATCTTTTTTAAATTTTAAATTTTTATGATTTTTTGATGGATTTTTGATATGTTTTGTTGCAACAGATAAAATTTCATTTCCAAACTGTTCTTCCAACTCCTCATCAAGTTCAATTTCATCATCATAATCATTTAAAACACATTTAGGCATTTCAATATCTCCTTTTGTTTTTAGTTTTAATTAAATATATCAATTATGTTCATTTTTGTCAAGTAAATTTATGAATTTTTATAATATTCTTGAATTTTATTTTTATATATATTTCTTGTTAATTTAAGTATATCTTTTTTATAACGTTCTTTAAAATAATAATTTGAATTAGAAAATATTAAATTATTATTTTTATCAAAAATTAAAACAGAATATAAATTATATCCTTCCATTTCAGCCATTATTATGGTTTCATTTTTTAATTTTTTTTCTTTTATGATTCTCTTAATACCGTAATTCATTAAAAGAAATAGTTATTATAGTATTGAATATTTAACTATTTTAATGTAAATTAAAATTAACTATCAATGATATTGGAGAATTTTTTATGGCTAGTACAGATAACGGTAAACAGATAATAACTTTTAGATATCAGCAAGAAGGTACTGCTGAAGGATTTAATAAATTATTAAGTGGTGTAATACCAACAGGTATAATATCTGGAGGTGAATTAAGTTACACTAGTGGTAGTTCTTCTGTAAATATTGCAAAAATGCAAATGATGATTGGGGATGGTAATGTTGTAGTTCATGTTCAAACTACTGAAGTTGCTACAGTTGGTGTATCTTTACAACAACCGTATATTATAGCAACATTTAATTGGGCAAATTTAACAGATAATTTTGTTACATTTGAAAGTAGTGCATATAATACATTACCTACAACAGATAATGCTATTATTTTAGGAAAAGCAGAATTTAATGGTAATACTATCGAAGGAATAGATTATACAAGAAGAACTTGGTCATCAACATATTTAAATAATGATTTTTTATATGATAACACTTATAAAACAAAATCTCCAAGTTTTAATGTAACTTATCGTGAAGATTCAACTGAAGACCCTCAAAATATTATAATAGGGTTTAATGTTGGTAAAGGTAGAGGTATCATTAATGGTGTAGAAGTTAATTTAACCACAGATAGCGTTATAACATTAACAGATAATGATACGGGATATCATAGAATAAATAAACAACTCACAAATTCTCGAATAGATATAGCAGTTCTTATGCCTGATAAATCAATAAGATATATTATGGGTGAAGATAGCATTGTTCCTACACCACCAAAATTCCCTTCTTATGGATTAACATTAGCAGAATTTACATATAGAGCAAGTGATTATCCACCAAACGGTATAATTACTTATATAAAAGGTTCAAATATAACAAATTTATATAATAATAATTTTATAAGCAATTCACCTACTATTGGAGTTCAAAAAGCAGGTTCTGTTATAAATTCACACACATTGTATTTATAAATAATATGGAGGAATTATATGGAAAATAATGAGATGAAAGAACAAATAACTTTGAATGGTAAAACGATGAGTATTGAAGAATTTGAAACTGAAAAAAAATCTTTAACAGAAAAAAAGATACAAATTGTAGAAACTTCAAAGAATAATTATGTAACAAGAATGCTTGATTAATAGGTGTTGTAAATGGCTAGAACTGTACAAGATTGTCTTGCAAGAAAATTATGGAATTTTAATAGAAAAATGGAAGATAATTTCATAGGCATAAGCGGAACAAGATGTAGATGTGCAATTATAGAAGTGGAATTTGATAAATATCAAAACACATATCAAAGTTTTAATCTAAGTGGATTTGTAAATGTCTTAATGGATTTTCCAGATGATGATATTCCAACATCAAGTATGAGTTCTAATTCATCAACTTCGACTCAAAGTAATGTACTTCATATGTATGACATTTTACCAATATCCGCTTACTTTAGAAATGAAGATATTAAAAAATATAACATTCGTAAAGATTCAGTAATACTTTTAAAACTTCGTAATTTTGATGATACTTTTCAGATATTAAAATTACAAGTTACAGATAGTATATCAAAAGGAAACGTGTCTAGCGGTGTATATCATCATAATTTTATAGTTGCCCCAATAACATCATATCAATTGTTAAATGATAATGATTTTGTAAGTTTAGTTGAAGAATTAAAAAATAAAGATGAATGGTAATTATTTAAATGTACCTTTTATTTTAGGTAGAAGTGACATCATTTGAGAAGTTAAAGTTGGTGATGTATGTGTAGCAGGACTACCTACAGTAGTTAAACTTGCTAAATCTTGACATAATTCAGATAATATTTCCCCCAAACCACTAACTGTATTACCGATGTCGATTAACGATGGTGTTTTAACTTTTATATTGAACTCTCCTTGAGATGACCAGTCTACACTTGATTTACAATCAAAAGTTTTTTTATTTTTATATGTAGTTGTAGATTGACCGTTTATTTCTATAGATTCTTTTCCTTTTATTACTTCTTCTCTGTTACCTTTTATTGTAACTTTTTCGTCTTTCTCAATTTCTTTAACTACAGTTCCTTCTTTATCTATGTATATAAGAGTACCTTGACTTGTTATGATTCCGCTTGAACCGTCAGAAGTGTTATGGAATAGAAGTGTTTTGTCAGCAAAGTATTTGAACTCGATGTTCTTGTATTCTTTGTCAATTTTGTTGCATTTATCTAACAGACCGCTTACTTTGGAAAAATCGAACAAGTTGTAAAAGTAACGGTTTGATATATAATAAAATCGTTTATAATATTTATCAACCAATACCCAAATTTGCGAACCTTCTTTTGGTAAATGCATCTCCATAGTACCGTCAGCAACATTAGAGATTAAGGGAATTGCCCAAGGTAACAAATCTTTATTCCATCCATCCGATACTGATTCTATGGAAATTTGAACTTTACCTTGTTTGTCTTTGTCATCGGTTGATACTACAAGTGCGGTTTTAAGTGTTAGGTCGAACATATTTTCTTCATTTCTCCTTGTGTGAATATAAGAAGATAGTTGTTTATGTGAAACTTTATTTGTGGTTGAAAAATTGTAACTATTTATAACGGAAAAGGAAGAACCGCCAAATTCTTCCTAATCCTAAACATAATTCACAAGATTGAGGTGTAAACTATGTCTAAAAGAAATAGTACAGTAAAAATTGTAGACGGTAAAGTAGTTTTTTCGGAAGAAGTTTTGAGTTACTTTGAAAGTATTAGAAATGAGGAAAATAGTATTTGGATTGATAAATACTTTAAGTATTTAAGCGATGAAAGTAATTTGACTGCTAAGAAATATAATCTTCATCATATAAAACCTTGTTTTACTTTCAAAAATAATGAACATAAAAATAGAAAAGAAACTTTACCTTTGGGTGACGAATTTAACGGAAATATAATCAAATTATCGATTTATAATCATCTGTTAGTACATTATTGTTTGTGGAAAATCTATGATAATTGGGATAGTAAAAATTCAATTCAAAAGATGTGCGGACAAAAACAATATATAGATAATTTAACAGAAAAAGAATTAAAAGAAATTGCTAAATTAAAAGAAGAATGTGTAAAAGAAAATCAAACAAAAGAAGAAGAAAAACAACATAAGAAAGAATATTATAAAAATCATAAAGAAGAAAAGAAAGCCTATGATAAAAAACGGCATGAAGAACACAAAGAAGAAATTTCAAAACAACGTAAAGAACATTATGAAAATAATAAAGAAGAAATTTCAAAACAAAGGAAAAAATATAGAGAAAATAATAAAGAAAAAATCTCAAAACAAAAGAAAAAATGGTATGAAGAGCATAAAGAAGAAATAAAAGAATATTGGGAAAACAATAAAGAAGAAATTTCAAAACGAAGAAAAGAACAGTATCAAAACAATAGAGAAGAAATATTAAAACGACAACGAGAAAAACGTAAAAATAACAAAGAAAAAGTATTGGAGTATGAAAGAAATTGGCGAGAAAAGAATAAAGAAAAAATACATAAATTACAAACAGAACGTGATAATCGGCAATGCTATGACCCTAAAAAAGAGAATTATTGTACTTATATAGCATTGAAATGTAGAAAACGAAGAAATAAAGAATTATATAAAGATGTAATTCTCGCAGATTGTATTATTAAAAATAACGAGATTAACGCATGATACAATAAGTCGAATTAAGTTTACACCATTCGAGTAATTCGTCATATCGGTCTTTGTTCAAATCGAAGACCTCATCGCAGTTAATCGAAAGTGGTAAATCACTGTTTTGAAGTTTCAAAATCTCTGCAAACTTCATACCTAATGCTGATTGACATAATTCAAGATATTTTATTCTTAATCTTTTAGGAATGGATTCTTCTGATTCACCATATAGACCCACA
>JAEEGL014526014.1_pt1 | contig 13221 bp, 6 predicted proteins | sample 9134231 | NCBI WGS metagenome assembly JAEEGL01 (sample SAMN16246548, study PRJNA631951) | gut metagenome | biome: gut microbiome; feature: rumen; material: fiber-attached | host: Bos | place: Iran: Karaj | collected 2018-10
TAATTATATCATTAAAGTGTAAAAGGAAAGGCATTTTGTTGAAAATAATGTCGAATTATGATAAAATTTTACATATAAGATAGTTAAGAATAGGAAGTGTGTTTATGGCAAAAGATGTTTTAGTTACCGCACACAAAATCAATAAAAGAAAGAAAACAAGAAAAATAGCTAGAATCGTTAGTCTTGTTCTTTTGTTTTTACTTACTGCAACATTCATAATCTTGTCTTTGATATACAAAGGAGGAAGATTTGTTATTACGCTTGACCCTAACTCTGATTTAGAGACAAGTCTTGTTTTGTATGAAGAAAAAGATTATAAAGAAGGTAAAAGAAGATTATATGCAGAAGAAATGCCATTTATGGACAACATTTCTATTAAATGGTTACCAGACAATATAGATGATGAAAAAGAAGGTTCTCATAATGGAGATAACTATATTGCTTATACTTTCTATCTTGAAAATGAAGGAAAAGATACAGTTAATTACTGGTATGAAGTAGTAATTGATGATGTTATTAAAAATGTTGATGAAGCTATAAGAATAATGATATTTAGAGATGGTAATCCAACAGTATATGCTAAAGTCAACAGTGTTACTAAAAAACCAGAACCAGATACTACACCTTTTTATGAAAGTAGAATTTCTAATACTGAGAGTATAGCAATTCTTGAAGAAAGAAAAGATTTTACTCCTGGTGATATAGATAAATTTACTATTGTTGTATGGCTTGAAGGAGATGATCCTGATTGTGTTAATGCAATAATTGGTGGAGAAATAAAAATGCATATGAATATCCGTGAAGAGCATTTAGATAATACTAAAGAACAAAATAACGGAGAAAACAAAAAAGAGGAGACAGAAAATGAAAGAGGACAAGAGTAGAAACTATAAAATGATTTATTTGCTGATACTAGCATTCTTTACTGTCGTTATGTTATCTTCATCTACTTATGCTTGGTTTACTTCCAATAGAGTTGTTACTATTAACACAATTAATGTTCATGTAGCAGCAGCAGGAGGACTTGAAATATCAGCTGATGGAACAAACTGGAAAGCAATAATTATTCCAGAAGATATAATAACAGTTCATGATACTACTTATCCAACAAGTGTTAACCAATTACCATCGACTATGGAACCAGTTTCAACAGGAAAAGATATTGATACATCGACAGGCTTTATGCAAATGTATTATGGAACAGCTGAAGGTAATGAAGTTGGTGAATATGTACTGTCATCGAGAAGAATAATTGAAGAAGAAGGTAATGGACCTACTAATGATGGAAAATTTATTTCATTCGATTTATTCTTTAAAGTATCTAATGATACTCCAATATATATGACAAACAATTCTAAAGTTACTTACTTAGAAGAAGAAGGTAAAGGAATTGCAGCAGCAACAAGAATAGCTTTTGTAGATGAAGGAACAGTTGAAAATGGAACAGCTGTTGGAACAATACAAAGACTTAAAGCTGGAAGAGCAGTATATGTTTGGGAACCAAACTATGATGTTCATACAGCAAGTGCAGTTGCTAATGCAAGAGATGTATATGGAATAACAACACAACAAACAAATGCAAATATAATCAATTATGACGGAGTAATTGCTGAATTTGGAACAAGAGATAATGTCATAATGAGAAATGCTGATAGCTCTCATTATCCATCTTATTTCAAATCAGTAAATATAAACTATTATACAAGACAAGGATTCAATGAGTATGTACCTGTATTTACATTAAGAAAAGGTATTACCAAAATAAGAATCTATATGTGGATTGAAGGACAAGACGTCGATTGTGAAAATAATGCATCATTTGATGATATCTTATTCGACTTACAATTAACAGTTAATCCTTCATAGAAAGGGGAAAGACTATGAAGAAAAAAAGAGTAAAAAAAATCAAAGCAAAAAGAATTATCATAGCTGTTTGCTCTTTTTTTCTTTTTTCTTTTGGTTTATCAACATATTTAAAAAGTTATAGTGAATTTGTAACAAATATTCAAAGAGAACAATCTGGTGTAGTAGATAATGTTGTTTATGTAAATGATGCAGCAAGTGATTATTATTACTATACTGGAAAGAATTATACACAATCTTCAAGTGTTACAACACTTCCTAGTTTGGAAGATAAAAATTATTATAACTATAACAATTTATTAGAAATAAATATAACTTATAGTGGAGCTGATAATGTTGATCCAACTTTAATTGGATACGTTTCACCAGATGAAAGACAAAATACTTATGTTTACTATAAAGTAATTCCAGTTGAAACAAATGGAACAACAGCTACTAATGATGACTATGCAATACTTGAATTAATTGATAATCCATTTGCTGATCATCCAAATAATTATGGATTTAACGGATGGGTTACGACAACAAGAGGCGTAGAAATAACAATGGACACAGTTCATTATATTAGATATGCAAAGATACCAGTTACTTATACAAATAATAAGCCTGATCCTATATCTATTACTTTTTATGCTAAATGGGTTGATTCTCCAGTTGAAAGATTATCACAAAATAACTCTAGCTGGACAAATGCTTTTAGCGACCTAGAAAATGATGGATTTGTTTTAATTGGAACAAGTACAACTTATTATGAAGATATGTCTCCATATTATGTTGTTCATTACTATAATACTGGATATTATGGTACTTATCCTAATGGAGCACTTGATGAACATTTAAATGATATGAGTGGAAGGCCATGTCGTTATTATTGTACTTTCTATACTCATGCAGAAAGTGAGTATTCGAGCAGTAATAACTATTATGAATATAATGCTCAACAAGATACAATGGTATGGCATAATGTTCAAACATATACAGTTGATGATCCTGGAGTACCAGCAAACTCTAATATTGCAGGATACTATAAACAAGTACTTGTACAAAATAACCAATATGCTGAAGGACTTTATGATTCTAATGGTAACTATGTTGAAAGACAAATTTGTTATAACGGAAATGGATGCCCATATTATGAATTACAGTATTATTACAAACCAGATAATACTGAAAATGTAAGTGATGGAACGAGAACACTTTATTATAAAGTAACAAGAGATACCAACATTATTGTCTTAGATAGAGATATGTCAAGTGTTTGGGGATCATCTCAAAATAAACCATTTACACTTACAGGAATTTATGATGGTGAATCAACTGGAAACTATTTAAGTTTAAACTCTACAAGAGTTTCTATGTATGCTTATAACGATACAAGAGTAGAACATATTATTTTAAATGGTGGTACTGGAAGAAGTACAAGTGACCCATCTGGAATAGTAGGAGCTACTCCAAGAAGAGTAATATTTGCTAACTACAACAATTTAATGATTGGAAGAGGAATTGAGCAGTCTGGTACTAATGTTAATGCAACTGCAGTAATTGGAGCAAATACAAGTTCAAGTAACCAAGGATCAAGTACTAATCCTAAAACATTTAGAATGATAGTAGAATCAGGTATTTATAGTAATATATCTGCTTCTCATAGTTTGATAGGTAACTCAAGTTCTAAACCAACTATTTATATAAATTCTCAAGTAATTATAGGAAATGATTATGATCGTGTTACAGAAGAAAATGATAACTTAGAAGTATATGAAAACTTGAATGGTACTTTTGGTGGAAAATATGTAGAAGATTCTGATCATGATTACTTATTTGATACAACTTTAAAAAGTGGAAAAGTAGGTACTAGTGAAAACCAATATTCTACTGGAATTTATGTTGGAGGACGTGGATATTCTTCTGATACTATAAATGGACCTATGAGACTTAAAATTGAAGGTGGATGGGTTTATAACGTTATTGGAGGACCATTAGTAGTCGAAGGAAATAGAGGAAAGAATGTAGTTGAAATATACATGACTGGTGGAGAAGTAGAATCTATTTATGGAGGAGCAGGAGATGCTGCTACATATGGAAATAGAATTATTTCTGTTACTGGTGGTACTGTTAATTATAGTGTCTTTGGAGGATCAAACGGATATCAATCTGCTGATGGAAGAGGAACACTAAATGGTTCAACTTATGTATATATTGGTGGAGTTGCTACAATTGGTAGTGATGATAACATGGAAGCAGAAAATGCATCTATGTATGGAGCAGCTCCAGGATGTGTATTTGGAATAGGAAATGGACGTAGTGGATACGATTCTATTGGTTCATGTGATAATTCAAATATTGTAATTAATGACGGAGCTAAAATTCAAGGTAACGTTTATGGTGGAGGAAACTATGGTGCTACAGGAGTAAGTTCATCATCAAATTCTTCTACTACAAATATAAAAATGGTAAATGGAACAGTTAGTGGTTCTATTTACGGTGGAGGTAACAACAATGGTTCAGGATCAAGTTCAAAAACTTCCACAGTTAATGTAACAGTTGAAAATGGAACAGTAACTGGAAATGTTTATGGAGGAAGTAGAGCTCGTGGAAGAGTTTATGGATCTACAAATGTAACAGTAACTGGAGGAACAATAACAAACGTTTATGGTGGAGGAGAAGGAGGATACACTAATAATACAAATTATGGTACCTTTGTAACTAATAACGTTAACGTTGTTATTGGAGATGCTAATAAATCAACAACTCCTACTATAACTAAAGTTTATGGAGGAAGTGCTTTTGGAACAGTTAATGGAAGTTCAAATACAACAACTGTTCAACAAAATAAATCAACAAAAGTAACAGTAAATAAAGGAAATATTTCTTATGTCTATGGTGGAGGAGAAGGAGACGATACTTATACTCCATACGTAGAAGGTGCTGTTGAAGTAACAGTTAATGGAGGAACAATAACAAATGTTTTTGGAGGAAATGATGCCAAAGGAACTCCAAATGGAGCTATTACTGTTAATATCAATGGTGGAACAACAACTAATACTTATGGAGGAGGACATCTTGCTCCAATAAATACAAGTACAGTTAATTTAAATGGTGGTACTTCAACAAATGTTTATGGAGGAGGACATTCAGCAAATGCAACTACAACAAATGTAAACTTAAAAGGAAGCACTACTACAACAATATATGGTGGTTCTAATGAATCAGGAACAGTTACAACATCAAATATTACAACTACAAGTGGAAGTGCAACTACAATCTTTGGTGGAAATAATTTAGGAGGAACTACAACTACTTCAAATGTAACTATAAACGGAGGAACAATTGGAACTGTTTATGGTGGAGGAAATGAAGCATCTACTGGAACTACAAGAGTTAATTTACTTTCATCATCAATAACAAATGTTTATGGTGGTGGTAATAAAGCAGGAGTTACAAATTCTACAAATATTACTCTAAATGGTTCAACAGTAACAAATATGTATGGTGGTTCTAATGAATCAGGAACAGTAGCAGCATCAAATATTACAGCAACAAGTGGAAATGCTACAACTGTATATGGAGGAAACAACCTAGGAGGAACTACAACAAGATCAACAATAAATGCTAATGGAGCAACACTTGGAACTGTTTATGGTGGAGGAAATGAAGCTATAACAGGAACAACACAAGTTAATTTAAATAGTGGAACAGCTACTACTATTTATGGTGGAGGTAACAAAGCAAGTACTGGAACAACAGTTGTTAACTTAAATAATGGAACAGCAACTGATGTTTACGGTGGAGGAAATGAGGCAGGAGTTACAACATCAACAAGAGTAAATTTAAGTGGAAGCCAAGTTACAAATATCTATGGTGGTTCTAATAAATCTGGTGATATTCCTACATCAACAATTTCTACAACAGGAGGAAGTGCTACTACTGTATATGGAGGAAATAACTTAGGAGGAACTACAACAGCATCAACAATAACAGTAAATGGAGGAACACTTGGAACTGTCTATGGTGGAGGAAATGAAGCTACAACAGGAACATCTTCAGTAACATTAACTTCTGGATCCATAACAAATGTTTATGGTGGAGGTAACAAAGCCGGAATGAGTACTTCTGCAACAGTAGCGCAAAATGGTGCAACTGTTACTAACATCTATGGTGGTTCTAATCAAAGTGGTACTGTACCAGTTTCATATATAACAACAACAGGAGGAACAACAACAAGCATCTATGGTGGAAATAACCAAGGTGGAACAACAACTACTACTAACATTACAACTAATGGAGGAAATGTTAATAACATTTATGGTGGAGGAAACAAAGCTGATTCAACTACTACAAATGTTACAATAAATGGATTGTCTGGAATAACAGATTATGTATTTGGAGGAGGAAATGAAGCCTCTGTTACAACAGCTAATGTAACAATTAAAAATGGAGTTAATATCCAAAACGTATTTGGAGGTTCTAATAGTGCTGGAACTGTTACAGAGAGTAATGTTTTATTACCATTCTCAGCACAAGCTCCAACAATAACAAATGTTTATGGTGGAAACAACAATGGTGGAAAAACATTAGATGCCAATGTTGAAATTAGAAATGGAACAATTGCAAACGTTTATGGTGGTGGAAATAATGCAGCCACTGAAGAAACAAATACTTATATAACACTTGCAACTGTAACAGGAGACGTATTTGGTGGAGGAAACCGAGCAGCTGTTGAAACAACAACGACATTAAAACTTGAAAATGCCACAGTAAATGGAAGTGTTTATGGTGGAGGAAATCTTGCAGAAGTTTATCAAAATACAGATGTATTTGTATCCGATAGTGTTATTGGTGGAAGCTTATTTGCAGGAGGAAATGGAGCAGCAGCAGTTGTTCGTGGAAATACTTTATTAAATATTGAAGGAGCAACAAATGTAACTAACCACGTATTTGGTGGAGGAAATGCAGCAGCAACAGGAACAGAACAAGCAAATAATTCAACCAGTGTTGTTAATATCGCAGGATTAACATGTGGAGGAAATGTTTACGGAGGAGCTAATACATCAGTTCTTTACGGAACAGCAAATGTTAATATTGGTAAAAATGTATTAACAAATCAAACACTAAAAAATGGAACAATTGATATTGGAGGAACAGTATTTGGTGGAGGAGAAGCTAATGCATCTGGATCAGAAATATATGACTTCTCATTCATAAGTGTTACTACAGGGATAGATATAAAAATAGATGCTGCAGGATATCAAAACTTTGATATTCATGGATCTATATTTGGAAGTGGTAACGCATCAAGTACTACTGGATATAGTAATATCTTAATAAGAAATTATGGAACAGAAGCTAATTACAAAACTAATGTTTCTTTACAAAGAGCATCAAGTGTTATCTTAGATAACTCTGTAATGGAATTAATAGGAACAACAGACAGAACTAACGAATATTCAGATGTATTATTCTCATTAAGTAGATTAGATGAAATAACACTTGCTAACAATTCAGTATTATATTTAAAGAACTCTACAAACTTAGTAAAAGCTTTCAATAGTGCTTTAATAAGTGGAAATACTACTACAAAAGAAACAATTTCTATTAATGATGATACTGGAGCAGTAACAAGAAATGTAAATAATAAATTATATATTTACGAAGGAAGAAACGTAAATATTGCTACAAACGAAAATATAACAAGTTATGGACGAGTAAGTGGAATGACATTCTTTGGAATGTTTAATTATGATAGAGATGGAAGAGTTGAAACAGGATATTATGATACAAGTTTAAATAATACTTCATCTTTAACATCACAGGATTTAGTTTACTTTATTAAAGGTAGTTATGTTTTAGGATCACATCATACAAATCATAATTTTGAAGAAGATGGATTCTATAGTAATTTCCCTAATAAACAAACTCTTGATAGAATAAAAGTTGATTATATAGTACCAACTCCAGATGACTCTGATTACTATATGTGGGCTATTGGAGAACAAGTAACAACAATTGAAATATCATTAACTGCATCTAAGTATTCAACATTAGGAACTTATGAGTTGCCACTTGTTAATTTCTCAGAACCTAATACAACATTTACAGTTTTAGGATTTAACTATAATGAACTAGAAAGTGGAGTAGAATTAGTACCTAAAAGTAGTATTCCAAGAATTGCTGCATCAGGATCAGATGCTGATAATATAATGGGTCTTGTAATGCAATCAAGTGATAATGGATGGATTACAAGAGGTAGTACAACATTCTTAACAGATGGAAGTAATTATGATGGTACAAAGAGTTTCTTAAGTGATAACTCAAGTACAGTACCAACATTCTTATTCTATCTATATCACTCTAAAAACTTAGAGACTAGAGGAGATATGGGAAGTGCAACAATTTCAATGGTTGCACTAGTACCAATAGATGATTTAAATAGTGAAGTTCGAAGAGTAAATATAGTTGTTAACTTATCACGTGCATTATTTACAACAGATGACTATGAAGGAACTATTACAGCAGGTAAAAAATATGAAATGTTTGCACCAGGTTCAGTTCATATTACAACAACAAGTAGTTTTACAACTTATTATTCATTATTCGTAGAAAAAGACGAAACTATTTATAAACCTGGATATCATCATGTATTATCATCAACATATAATTTCCCAGCTAATACAAAAATAACAATGATTGACTTAATTAGTGGTACAACTCCAGAATATTATTACTATGTTGTAACTAATAATGATTATGTTCAAAAACAAGCAGAATTACTAGCTAACGGAGATGTATCATACGAATTATCTAACTTTATTAGGATGGGAAGTTCAAATACAAGTAATCATTTTGATGAAGATGTTCAAAAGTTAATTTATTATAATTCTAATTTAGATGTCGCGGAAGAAGAGTTTATCTTTATCGTTGACTTTAAAGAAGCTGGCATACAAGAAGATGTATTAAATAAGTCTTTATCTATAGAATTAAGAAGTGCTGATAATGAAATAATCTTGTCAGTAATAGGTGTTGAGCAGCAACAATTATTCTATAATTTATACTATAATAAAGACTCTATTATTGAAGTAGATGGTCACATGAGTACCCAAGAAGTATATATTGGAGAAGATGTAGGACTTAATGTAAGAACTAACTTTGTTCAAGGAAGAAGTGGTTCTAACGTTGTAGTAGATACAAACTTTAACGATTATAAATCAGGTATTAAATTATCTATTCTAGATTCTAATGGAGACTTAGTAAATGGTCCAAGTATCTTTGGATTATCTTACACAATAGGAACAGAAACATACTGGCCAAGATTTGATGGAACAGTAAGAATAAATGTTGCAGAACGTATTGCCAATGTTAATACAAATATTACTATTAATACTGCAGGAAGTAATTTAGCATCAGGTAATTATACATTATTAATTGAATCTTTTGCATCTCCTGATGGTATCTATTATGGTCTAACTTCATTAGACCAAGAAAGAATTCCATTTGAAGTAAAAAATACTTTATATGGATTAAAAGTTACTGCTAATAATAGTCAATTGATTATTAATAAAACAACTGGATTAACAGAAGATGAAACAAATGCTATAGCATTATACTTTGAATATTCTTCTGGATTATTAAATCCAAATTTAAGAGTATCTTTACATAGAAGAGAATATGATCAAATATATCAAGATACTTATCTTCTAGTAGACTTTAAAGACTTCTTTACAAATGATTTAGCAACTACTAACTTAGATAAAGTATATATGTTGTTTAATTCACCACAAAGTGTAATGTCTACAATATTCTATCTAAAAGAAAACTTAACATCAGGTACTTATCGTTTACAATTCTCATTGTACGATAATGACACTTATATTGGAGAAGTACATAAATATATAATTATTAAATAATATTAAAAATAAAAAATATGTTATAATATTTTTAAAGTAAGGTGAGATTATGGATATAGATGAAAAAATAACAGAAGAAGAATTAAACCTAGAAGAAGTAAATAATAATGATTTAATCGAAGCATATAAACAAGCAGAATCATTTCTTAAATTAGTAGATGATGAGATTAAGAAAACGAATATAGGTGATAACGATGAATAAGAGAATAGAACACTTTAAAGAATTATTACAAGTCTTACCTAGAAATAATATTAGAAATAGTAAAGTATATTTAGAAAAAGCTACTGAAATGCAAGAAGTAGTACAAGATTATAAAAAACAACTAGTAAAAGAAATAGAAAAAAGATACGATAAATTAATAATAAAAGAAGATAATGAAGAAATAAAAACATTAGAAAAACGTTTAGAAGATATAAAAACAAGATTATATCTTCTAAACGATAATGATTCTTATGAAAAAAGCTCATTAGATGTAAGCTTGTATGATTTAAAAAAATTCTATAAGAATGATTTAGTAGAAGTAAATGAAGATATAGAAACAATATTAACAGAGTTTAATTTAATTGGAATAGTTCTAGAAAAAGAAGACTTCAATTATGGACAAGAAGTAACTGAATATATGGAATTATTCTTAAAAGAAAGAAATCCAGAATCAAATAAATTAAAAGAATTATTTGATAAATTATATTGGAAGAATCCAAGTATTATTGAAAATATTTATTTAAACTTTAGACATTTATATTTTAAAAATAAAAAAGTATTTGATAAATATTATGATGAAAAAGTAAAAGAATTTAAAATAAATGAAGAAAAGATACTTTCTGATTATAAGAAATATTTATATCTAAAAGATAGTGATATTAAAACTATTCAAGATAAGATTATTGCAGGAGAATTAGATATAAAAGAATATGAAGAAAGTAAAATAGTTAGACAAAAAGAATCATTAGTAGTTAAAAATGATAATGATGATGTAACTAATGAAAATATTTTAAAACTTTCTTATACTTTAGAAGAATATAAATATTATTTAAAATTTAAAGATTTAATAGAAAAAGTAAAAGAAATATATAATGATAAATCTAATAAAAGCTTAACTAAAAGTATATTAAAGAACATAGCTAAAGAAGAAAAGAAGATTAAGAAAGCTAATAGAAAGTTCTTAAAACTTAAAGAAGAAAAGAAAGCTACTATTATAAGTAAATCTTTAGAAGCTTTAAAAGGATACTATAAAGAATATGATGAAGCTAAATTTAAAGAGAAAGTAGTTAATTCTTTAAATGATAATTCAACATATTTAGATATTTTAAAATTACTTAATTCATTTAAAATTAATTTATTATTAATATCAAAAACTATTAATGAAGAATTAACAGATGAAGAGTTTGATGAATTAGAAAAAGATCTTCAAACATTTATCTATAATCCTAATAATACATTTGTAAATAATATTACTATTAATGATACAAGAGATATTAAAACAATTATTCTTGATAAATATAATTTAGTTAATATTAAAGTAACAGATGAACAATTAGATGATAATAATTTAGATATTTTAATTTCAACAATTAGTAAGTTAGTAACAGGTATTTATATATTAAAAAGTAATTTAAAATATGAAGACTTACAAGTAGCATGTGAAATGAAAGAAATATTAGAAAAAGAAGGTCATTCAGATACTGAATAGCCTTTTTTTAATTAGTTAAATATGTTATATTAATGATAGAGGTATTATATGAAAAAGATAGCAATTTTTAGTGATATTCATGGGAATATTCAAGCTTTAACAAGTATTATGAATGATATAAGAAGTGATACTTTTGATGATATTTATTTTTTAGGAGATATGATAGGATTTGGTCCTAATCCTAAAGAGTGTGTAGATTTATTAAGAAATGCAAATATTAAGATAGTAAAGGGTAATCATGAGGTTTATCAAACTAATGATGAAATAGCAAGAAAGTTATTAACAGAAGAAGAATTAACACATAGAGATTGGATAAGAAAACAACTAGATGACAGTGAATTTGAGTTTATTAATAAGTTACCAATGTCTATAGAAACAATAATAGAAGGTAAGTTATATACTTTTGAACATTTCTTTGTAAATGAAACAAAAGATTATTATGAAGTATTAACAATATTATCAAGTGATAAACAATATGAAGTAGCAGCTAATAAAGCAACTGATTATATGTTTATGGGACATTCTCATGATCCTTTTCAAATTAATAATGGAAGTTTATTTACATGTGTAGGAAGTAGTGGATGTAGAAGAGATGATAAGACTTTTTATACTGTATTAGAAATAGGAAAAAAGAATGTAAAAATATATAAAAAAGAAGTTAAATATGATAGAGAAGAGTTTGAAAGAACTATAAAAGAAAAAGACTATCCAAGAAAAGAAATATTTGCAGATACTTTCTTTGGAATAGACTTAAATAATTAGAAAAAATATCATAAACAGCTAATAATAATTATTGGAACATTCATTTAAGTGTCTATAGCTATAGCCTTGCTACTCTAAAATAAAAAAAGACACTTAAGTCAATGACTTAAATGTCAACCAAAAACTAAGGTAGACATTCTAGTTACTGAATGTTCCTTTTTTTATGAAGATAAACTTCACAATATAATTATAACATAGAATTAAAAAAATGATGGGAAATATTAATAAAAACATCTAATAATTAATAATGGAACATTCATTAAGTGTCTACCTTCTAAAGGAGGTTAGATAATATGAAGCTAAAGACTTTTATTATTAAAGTATTAGAACTTACTATTATCATTTTGTTAGAGCTAATAGCCTTGCTATTCTAAACAAATAAAAAGACACTTAAGTCAATGACTTAAATGTCAACCAACAAAATAAGGTAGACATTCTAGTTACCGAATGTTCCTTTTTTTATGAAGATGAACTTCATAATATAATTATAACACATTTTTATTAATTGTTGTATAATATTAATGTACATATCAAAATTGACTTTTTGAGTATTTTATGCTATAATATACCACAATTTAAAGGGGGAACAATATATGAAAGTTAGTGGACTAAAATTTTATGAAGATAAAATTCTAGAACAACGTGGAGAAAGACTAAAACTAAAAAGAGAGAAATCTCTTAGTATGGCTGGTAAGGTTATAAAAGATTTAAAATTAAATAGAAACTGGTCATGGTATAAAGAATTAAAGTTTAGAAACGTAAAGAATTTAGATAAAGTTGCATTATACTATAGAGGATATACTTATACATATAGAGAAATGTTTCAAAAGATGGATGAGTATGCCAATGCATTAAATCAATATGGAATAAAAAAAGGAGACGAAATACCTATATGTATGTCGAATACTCCTGAATTTATTTTCTTATTAGGAGCTATTAGTAAAAAAGGTGCAATTGCTCATATTTTTGGCGGAGATTTTGATAAAGATTATATAGTAGAACAA
>JAEEGL014679406.1_pt1 | contig 13221 bp, 9 predicted proteins | sample 9134231 | NCBI WGS metagenome assembly JAEEGL01 (sample SAMN16246548, study PRJNA631951) | gut metagenome | biome: gut microbiome; feature: rumen; material: fiber-attached | host: Bos | place: Iran: Karaj | collected 2018-10
GAATTAAGTCAATATTGGTATTTTACCCCTTTAACGTGGTATAGTATTCCCTAATAGGAGAAAAACCATGAAATTAACGGAAATATACAAAAATAAGGACAGAGTACTGTCTTTTGAGATCTTCCCTCCCAAGGCCCAGGACGAGTTGGACAATATAGACGAGACCCTGGGGATCCTCTGTGACCTCAAGCCTGATTACATAAGCGTCACCTTCGGAGCGGGAGGAAGCTCCAATAACAATAAGACCATCGCTATCTGCAGAAAGATCCGCGAACAGTATCACACCGAGGCTGTTGCGCATCTGACCTGCCTCTGCTATGACGAAAAGGAGATCGACGCATTCTGTAAAGAACTTAAGGATAACGGTATTGAGAATATCCTGGCTCTGAGGGGAGATGCCAATCCCAATGCCCCCGCAAAGGGAGTTTTTGCCCATGCATCGGATCTTATTTCCTATATAAAGCCCCGTACCGACTTCTGCATCGCCGGAGCCTGCTATCCCGAAAATCATCCGGATTCCGCTGACCGCATAGAAGAAATGGCCAATATGAGAAAAAAGGTGGATGCGGGTGCCGAGGTCCTTTTGAGCCAGTTGTTCTTTGATAATGAAGATTTCTTCTCTTTTGTGGAAGATTCCAGGATCGCGGGAATAGATGTTCCCATCACCCCCGGTATCATGCCCTGTCTCTCCGCCAAGACCATAAACAGAATGGTGACCACCTGCGGAGCCAGACTTCCGGAGAGATTCAAGAGGATCCTTGACAAATACGGCGATAATAAGGAAGCTCTTTTTGATGCAGGCCTGTATTATGCGGTAAGCCAGATAATAGATCTTATCGCCTCCGGATGTGACGGTGTTCATATCTACACCATGAACAATCCCGCCGCTGCCAGAAGGATCTGCGAAGGCATAAAGAACATAATCTGACGTAAAAAACATAATGTGCCCTCTTTGCCGTATACAGCGGTGAAGAGGGATTTTTTTATTCATAACAGAAAATGAGAACTATATAGCAAAAAATCTATGGAAATACATGGCAAATTCCGTAATATCAGTATTATGCGGAGTGTTTTTACGTGGAAGCGTTTATGAGGAGTCATATGAAGAATAAACTTAACGATCCCGAATGGAAGAGGGCAATGCGGTGGTTCTACCGCTATCTTGCAAAATATAAATGGAAGGAAGCGGTGGGACTGGTGCTTGTTACCCTTACCGCATTGCTTACCATAGTCAATCCCAGGATCACCGGATATATCGTTGATGACATAATCGGTGACGGAACGGGTATAGCAGACAGACTGGATGCACTTCCTCTGGCTCTCTGCCTTATGATAGCCTGTGCGTTCATGCGTGCCGTCTTAAGGCTTATATCCCAGTGGCTCTTTGAGACCTGTTCCCAGGACATGCTCTATGACATGAGGGACGGCGTATACAGAAGCCTGCTTCAGAAGGACTTTGCGTTTTACAACAGAAACCGAACCGGAGACCTGATGAGCAGGCAGACCGGAGATATGATGGCCATCAGGCACTTCGTGGCCTATGTTATCTATTCCATATATGAAAACGTGCTTCTTTTCGTGATCGCACTGGTCATGATCTTTTCCGTGGATTACCGGATCGGTCTGGCTATGATCACGGTCCTTCCCATAAGCGCCTTTGTCACATATCTTCAGTCAAAGACCATTAAGCCTAAGTTCATGAAGATCCGTGACAGATTCTCGTCACTGAACGCCCTTGCGCAGGAAAATATCAGCGGTAACCGTGTGGTCAGGGCTTTTGCAAAGGAAGATTACGAGATAGAAAAATTCGATAAGGAAAATGCACAGTACCGTGATGCGGAACTTGACGCGGCCAAGGTCTGGACCAAATACGTTCCCGTATTCGAAGTGCTGTCCCAGCTGCTTACGGTGATACTCATGCTGGTGGGAGGCGTCATGTGCGTCAAGGGCACCATGACTCTCGGCGGAATGGTAATGGTCAATTCCTATCTCTGGATGCTGAATATGCCTCTGAGAATGTTCGGATGGCTCATTAACGACTACCAGAGATTTACCACTTCCGTTGTTAAGATCTATTCAACAGTTTCCGAAAAGCCTTCCATCACCACTCCCGCAAATCCCAAGAACGGTAAAAAGATCAGGGGTGAGGTTGAGTTTAAGGATGTTTCCTATAACGTCGAAGGAGAACCTATTCTTGATCATGTATCCTTCAGCGTAAAGCAGGGTGAGACTGTGGGAATACTGGGAGCCACAGGTTCCGGCAAGACCACTATTATGAATCTCATCTGCAGATTCTATGATGTAACGGACGGCCAGGTTCTTGTGGATGGCGTGGATGTAAGGGACATGGAACTTCATGCCCTTCGCGACGGAATAGGACTTGCCATGCAGGATGTATTCCTTTTTTCCGATACCATAGAAGGCAATATCGCATACGGCGACCCCGACTGTACACTCGAGCAGGTCAAGTGGGCAGCGAAGATGGCGGATGCGGACGGATTCATCAATGAGATGACTGACGGATATGACACCGTTGTCGGTGAAAGAGGGATCGGACTGTCCGGAGGCCAGAAACAGAGAATAGCGCTTGCCAGGGCGATACTTAAAAAGCCTGCCATTGTAATTCTTGATGACACCACCTCTGCCGTGGACATGGAAACCGAAAGCCAGATCCAGAAGGATCTTAAACTTCTTGAGAATGAGACGGTGTTCATCATCGCACAGAGAATATCCTCACTTAAGGATGCGGATATGATACTGGTGGTTGAAAACGGACGTATCATTCAGCAGGGAACACACGAGGAACTGGTGGCACAGGACGGATATTACAGAACGGTCTACGACCATCAGCTTGGAAACCTGAAGTCACAGACAGCCTGATTTTTGGAGAAGATAAATGGCCAGAAATAAGATTAATGAAGATGAATATCTTGAGGAATCCTTTGACCTTGAGCAGCTGAAACGTCTCGGTCATTACGTTGGACCCTTTAAGGGGAAACTGACCGTGGCGGTGGTGATAATGATCATATCCAGCGCTTTGACCATGCTCATCCCCATATTCATGAAGAATGTTATGGATATCATCAGCAGGTCCAATTACGGTGGAGGCATGAGTGAGGGCGATGCCATAAAGGGCATTGTAATGTATGCCGGCATGACCTTTGCCATCACCGTGATATGCGCATTTATAACCAGGGTGAAGATACAGCTCACATCCCAGGTCGGACAGGGAGTCATATATAATCTGAGAAGAGAACTGTTCATACATCTGCAGGAACTTCCCTTTTCCTATTTTGATGACAAGCCCCACGGCAAGATCCAGGTCAGGGTCGTGAACTATGTCAACAATCTGTCGGATCTTCTTTCAAACGGTATAGTAAATACCATAACGGATATCTTTTCCATGATATTCATCGTGGTGTTCATGCTTTACCTTGACGTGAGATTTACACTGGTTGTCCTGTGCGGTATGCCTATACTTGCTTTCATCATTGTCTTTATCAAGACAAGACAGCATAAGGCGTGGCAGATCCAGTCCAACAAACAGTCCAATCTCAATGCATACATTGCAGAGTCGGTAAACGGTATCCGTGTCACCCAGTCCTTTGTAAGAGAGGATTACAATACGGATTATTTCAACGAGCTGAATAAAGAGGCAAAGAAATCATGGCTCACCGCAGTAAAATATAATTTCATCCTCTGGCCCGTGATAAACAATATCAATGTCATATCCGCATGCGTGATCTACATTCTTGGTATAAGCTGGCTTATGAAAGGCAGTACAGCCATAACCGTAGGACTGCTCATAGCCTTTACCGGTTACGCATCCAGATTCTGGCAGCCCATAATGACACTTGCCAATTTCTACAACTCGCTTCTGACAGCGGTGTCATATCTTGAGAGGATCTTCGAAACCATCGATGCACCTGTTCTTGTTAAGGATAAGGATGGTGCGGGACTGATGCCTTCCATCAGGGGAGAGGTCGAGTATAAGGATGTAAAGTTTGCTTATGAAGACGGAGTGGAGATACTTCACGGAGTATCATTTAAGGTAAAGCCCGGTGAAAGCTATGCCATAGTGGGCCCCACCGGTGCAGGTAAGACTACTATAGTAAACCTTATCAGCAGATTCTATAATGTCACATCCGGAGAGATCCTTATAGACGGAGTGAACATTGAAGATGTCACCATCAAATCCTTAAGAAACCAGATGGGCGTCATGATGCAGGATTCATTCATCTTTTCCGGCACCATAATGGACAACATCAGATACGGTAACAAGGAAGCGTCGGATGAAGATGTAATAAGAGCCGCAAAGACGGTATGTGCTCATGACTTCATAATGTCCCTGGAAAAGGGGTACGATACGGAAGTCAATGAAAGAGGTTCAAGACTTTCCGCAGGACAAAGACAGCTCATATCCTTTGCAAGAGCGGTGCTGGCAGATCCCAAGATCCTGATCCTTGATGAGGCTACCGCTGCCATAGATACGGAAACAGAGATACTTCTTCAGAAAGGCCTGGCTGAGATGCTCAAGGGCCGTACGAGCTTTATCATAGCCCACAGACTTTCCACCATCAGGAATGCGGACTGCATCATGTATGTGGATCACGGAATGATAGAGGAGAGAGGAACTCACGAAGAGCTGATGAAGATAGAAAACGGAAACTACAGAAGATTGTGCGAATCACAGTTAAGCGCATTCACCTGATCCATCAGTTTTTTCTGCTCCTTTTTCTTCCATTCAAGAAGTTCACGACGTTTATTCAGATCCCCCCAGGCACTCGATACGGAGTCCGGGGGGATCTTTATGCGCTCGACTGAGCTACCCTCCAGGCTTCTTCCGGGTGACATATCTGACAGGCTGTGGTTGGACCTGTGGTATCTGTATATGTGAGGTATAAATTCCGCATCCCCGAATCTTTCCATATATCTGTTCAGATGATCCGTAAGAATGCTCCCGCTGTCATCTCCGGGGCTGAATATATAAAGCTTTCCGGGGGCGACACTTATTATCACCGGGTCACACCTTGTTATCCTTCCGGTGAGATACAGAACATGTTTATAGAAGAGAAGCCCCTCGCCTATGAGGGGCGAGGCATTTACTATGAATCTGAGCACGGGAGAAGCCGGATCCTTTTGTTCCTTCCGGAAGCGGAGGATCTCCTCTGCGGCTTCCGAGTAATCCTCGGCGGAGAGATCATAAAGGCAATTATCCGGAGAATGAAGATCCATCTTTTTTCTCTTAACAGTATCATATGCTGTTGCGGGAAAGATCCGAGTGGTATTTTCAACGGCCTCCCTTATCAGGTTATCAAGGGGTACATTCCAGGAAGCTGCCGTGCTCTTGTCTACGGGAACGGACAGTTCGTCCGCTCCCTGGATGCAGTGACAGCAAAGCGTCACAAGAAAACCGTTTATATGCTTTGTGACATGACCGTTATCCTTTTTGGGACCGTTCAGGCTTTCCACCTTTATGCACAACTCCTCCCGTATACGGCGATAATCGCCTTTTTCATGGCCTGTCCATAACTTTCTGCCGTCTTTTGCCTTGCTGTCATTACCTTTCATTATTACTCCTTTACTCAGGGCAGTCTTTTGAGGGAACTGCAGTCTTTAAGATTATCAATGGTTTCTTCCAGCATCTTCAGTCCGTCGCTGTTGAGAAAAATACAGGCTTCATCGAATTTCCTGCTGAGGGTGTCTCGATTTTTTTCGTTTGAGTTCGCTGCCGGGTCGTTTCCGATGGACAATATCAGCAGCTGGTATTTGCAGGCTTCTTCAAGCCTTGGTCTTACTTTTCCCTGCTCCAGAAGAGATATCCTTTTCTGCCCCAGTCCGAACCTGCCGCCCAGTTCCTCCTGGGAATAGCCGAAGATCTTCCGGATGCTCTTGAAACCGTTTCCCAGCTCGATGAAAAATTCTGCCGACTGTAGGTCAAAGCTTTCCGGCGAGCCCAGGATTGAAAGGTTTCTTTCGAACTCGATGATGACTTTTTTCAGCTCAACGATGTCCACGTTTTTCTGATCTGCAAACTCCTCTTTGTGATGATTCATGTTATTCTCCTTCCTGTAGAGGTGAGGCCTGCTTGAAAGCCTCACAGATAAATGGTATCCGCCGGAACAGAGGTTTTCTATCCGACAATGGGATATTTCGGCTTCAAATATCCCGATCCGGTATAATTTATGTTTTTTTCAGGGGAAGCCGATATGGTATAATTCAGGAAAGCGTTTTATGAACCGCAGCACTTTTTTGAGGAATTAATTTATGGAAAAGAAATACAACGCATTTATCTCATACAGACATTCCGAACTGGATTCGAAGATCGCAAAAGAGATCCAGACCCAGCTTGAGAGATTCAGGATACCCAAAGCGATCCGGGACAGGACCGGAATAAAGAGATTCGAGAGAATATTCCGCGATAAGGAAGAACTTCCCATTACAAGTGATCTTAATGATGATATCGATCTTGCACTGGAGCAGTCGGATCATCTTATAGTCATATGTTCGGAAAGAACCGGAGAATCCGTCTGGGTTCAGAAGGAGATCGAGACCTTTCTCAAATATCATGAGAAGAAAAATGTTTTTACGGTTCTTGTGGATGGCGAACCGGAGGAAGTTATTCCCGACATCCTGCTTCACGATACCGTAACCAGAAAACTTCCGGACGGTACGGAAGAAACCAGGGAAGAGTTTATCGAGCCCTTAAGCTGTGATTACAGACTGGGCATCAAAAAGGCAAGAAAGATCGAACTTCCCAGACTAGCCGCATCCATGCTGGGCTGTTCTTATGATGAGATCATACAGAGAAGAAGACAGTATATCAGACGGAGAAATACCATGATAGGCACTGTATCCGCAGTATTTCTTGCGGGTATCATCGGATATCTTACATGGAGCCTTCTCCAGATAAAAATGAATTACGATCTTGCTCAGGCAAATTACCAGATGGCCCAGGATAATCTGGCTCTTGCCCAGGCCAATTACGAAAAATCGGAAGAAAACTACATGCAGGCTCTGAAGAACCAGTCTGTTTATCTGGCATCCGAATCTCTTGAACTTCTTCGGGCCGATGACAGACTGGGGGCTGTTCAGCTTGCCCTTGCCGCAATGCCTTCGGAAGGCTCCGACAGACCCGTTACAAGTGAAGCGGAGTATGCACTGGCTACTTCCCTGGGAGCATATGTGTCTCCCGGGATCACTGACAGTGACGCTGTATGGAAATACGGAAGCGGTCACCCCGTAGAAAAATTCCAGATTGATGAGATGAGCTTAAGAGTTGCGATCCTCGATTCGGAAGGTGAACTCGGTGTGTGGAGTCTCGCTGATCACAGCAAACTGCTGACGGTGAGGGAGCCCGGTCATATTATCACTGATTTTATGTTTGATATAAACGGAAAGCTCTGTGTATGCTTTAGTGATGAACTCCGGGTTTATGACAAAAATCTCGGAAGCATGCTCTGGAATTATGCTCTTGATAAAGATCATCAGAATTATATGACTTCAGGTAAGATACAGGTCATGTCAAAAAGTACGGAACTTATGTATTCAGATGCGGAACATCTGATGTTCTTTGATCTGTCTGATGGATCTCTTAAGGAAGAAATAGATGTAGAAAACCTTTCCTTTGACGATGAGGAACCGATAGGACTGCGCATATCCCAATATGCGTTATCCGATGATTCATCCACTTTTGCCTTTGACTGCTCTGAAAATTTTTCCGGAAGAGGGCTGTATCTGTTCAGAAGAGAAACCGGCGAGTGGATAAAAGCCGAAAGTGATTATGGATTTATCGGAGATATGGAATTCACACCCGAGGGAGATAAGCTCATTGTTTCCTATGAAGAGAATGTTATGGATAACAGCTATGTGATGGCAGGTATCCAGGTCCTTAACGAAACCAGCAGGGTGAATGCTGCCATCGATACGGCTACGGGAAAGGAAGTATGGAGAGGCAGCGTCCCCCATACTCTTGTGGGATACGGTACCGATATCAGATTTGTGAAGTATGGTGAAGATAAAATGAGTGCCGTAGCAGTTATCTTTTCCAACAAAGCAGCTGTCTATGATCTGGAAAAGGGAAATGAACTCATGTGCAGGGAACTTGCATCGGAGTTTATCAAATCTTTCTCTACCAGCAATGCAACAAAACTGATCCTGATACTTAAAAACGGTCAGTATTCTTATCTGAGACTGGATGATCCTGATGCTTCCATGGGCTCGGCAGCGTATTTCGAAGCAAATGTAGAAGATACCGAAAATTTCTTTTCCGATGATGATTACAATCATTTCCTTGTCCAGTATGATGATTTTAATTATTTGATCGAATATACCGGTGGTTTTTACGATAAAGATTTTGTGCCGGTCCAGGGAATTGGAAGTGTTTATGTCGGAAGATATTTATCTGTAGGTGATTATCTTCTTGTTATAACATCCGATAGCGAATTGATCTGCTGTGACATGACGGATGGAGCTGTTCTCTGGCGTACACCTGCAGGCGGTGATAACTATTCTTCCATTGTTTTCCTCGGAGTTGACGACGAGGGAAATGCATACTATAAAAACACCGCGAATTATTCGGAGGATCTTCCTTCCGGCGTCAAGGTATTCAGGGTGACTCCTTCCACGGGAGAGATCACAAGACTTACTTCCATTCCGGATATATACGATATAAGAACGGATATCGTGGGCGGAAAAATGTATTTCGGCTTCCGAAACTACATGGATGAAATATCTTCAATATACATATGTGATCTTAAGAATGATACGGTAGACACGCTGGACCTTTCCGGTAAAGTGCCCGAGAGTCCCGGCGCCTGCGACATGTGCGTTTCTCCGGACGGGAAGTATGCTATTATGTCAGGATATTCCGAATATTATCTCGGTACATATCTTGTGGATCTTGATTCGGGAGAAACTAAACTGCTATACGCCGAAGAGGTGACGTTCTCAGCCTGGAATCCGAAATCCGATAAGTATGCGGTTTCCACAACATCCAGAGCGGAAGTTTATGATCTCGCCGGAAAAGAAATTTTTGCCGTTGAATCTCCGAATTCCAATATCATAAGTGTATTCCTTGGTGATAATGGAATGATCGTGGTGCTTGAGAGCGGTATATCATGGCTTTATGACTGGGATGGTAATCTGACGGCTACCATAGATGCTTTGATGGGAAATTCCATCAGCGGGGTACAGAATCATGACGATGTGATCTTTGATTACAAGGATGATACTCTTATACTGACCATTGATGAATTTGCATCGATCATCGATATGAATGAATTTAAGGTCAGGAACCTGATAGCCGGATTCATCGGATACAGTGAGAAAGGCGGAAAATACTTCACGAAGGTGTACGGCTATCGTGAACAGTTTGGGGCTTTCGGATATTGCCCCATTAAGTCGGTGGATGAACTTATTGCCGAGGGATATGAATATATAGGCGATGAGGTCATGAGCATTGAAATGAGAAAGCGTTACGGAATAGAATAAAGATAAAAAATGAGCGGCCGTTCAAAGCGGCCGCTTTATTTTTATTTAGCAAGTTCGTAGCTTTGCTCAAAGATGTCTTTTCTTATGACATACATATCATCGGGATCGGTTGTCCTCCAGGCCATCATATCACCGGGATATCCTTTGAAATATTCCAGCTTTGATCCTTTCTGGAAAATCTTGGTCTCAGTTGTAAGAGGTTTTGCCATGATGTGAGCGCCGCCGTTTGACATACACATATGAGCGTGGGGAATAAGGTCGATGGTTTCCGCTGTGGATATGTCTTTTACGGTAGGCGAGTAATCCAGCTTAAAATTGTAAGTGCCGCGGAGTTTCTTATATGCTTCCTTGAACTTCTTGGTGTTTGTCCACCAGACTTCTCCCTTGATACCTATCATGATAACGGTATCTTCTTCGACCTTCAGTTCCTTGTCACCTTCCAGGGATCTTACGAGTATCCTTTGTCCCATGGGAATGAATTCCGAAGGTATCGCATAACCCTGCTTAATGGGAAGCTTGACATATTCCTTGGCACCGCGGCGGTTCACCTTGGTCTTGCCGCAGTAGATTATATCCATATCTACATAGTAGTTATGCATCTTCTCACGAAGGATCGGGGTGACTGCGGCAACTCTTTCCTTTTCCGAAGCATTTGCGTAGGATTCATAATTCTGCTTAAGGAGTTCGCTTTGAAGGAAACCGCCGGCTTTGTCCATATGTCCTCCGCCGGAACCTACACCTCTTGCGATATATGCCGCAAATTCATCTGCACGGACCTCGGGTGTATCGCTTCTTACGGAGAATTTTACCCCGTAATCAAGTACAGAATATACAAGGCAGACATCAACGGTATCTACAGAGAGGAAGAAGTCACTGATCAGTCCCAGGATATTGGGATCGCAGGGCTGTGCTTCAAGGATCGCATATCTGTTCTCGGGATGGAATTCCACACCCAGAAGGGCGATGCCTGCAATCTTGGCTTCCTCCAGGGTGATGTTCATGCCGTTGAGTCTTCTTATAAGAGCCTTATCAAAGCGGATCTGATCCAGCATATCCCTGTCGAGAGGGTGGGATATTTCGGAAAGAGCATTGGTGTCTGTGAACAGACCGTAGTACATTGCGGTAGAGACCATACCCGAGGGCTCATATCCTTCTTTTCTCATCATGTCCCAGATGATGGTGCAGCAGCTGCCGTAACCGGACTGTATTTCGAACATCTCGGGAAGGATCTTGCCCTTTGCTACCTGATGGTGATCTATTATGGCGACTTTTCTGGCGGGGAACGAGGTGACGTTTCCTTCTCCGTACTGGCAGTCTACCATGAGAAGGAGTTCGGGATTTCCGATGCCCTCGGATTCGAATTCTATGGGTATATCCATGGTCTCCACAAGATAGACGAGATTGGATTTTGAGATCCTGTTTTTACCGGAATATATAAAGCGGACATTCTTGCCGTGGTCTCTTAAATATGTATAGACCGCATATCCCGAAGCAATTGCATCGGCATCCGGATTGTCGTGACACTGGATCACGATGTTGTTGAAGACCAGAAGATCTGACAGATTCATTTTACGACCCCCATTTCATGTGATATCATACATTAACGAACCACGATACATTTAGGAAAACTTCCTAAATGATTATACAATATGGCTGAATGACTGTCATCATAATGGAATGAAGGATGAAAATACTCGTTCTGGGCGGAAGCTATTTTCTGGGTCCCATATTCGTTAAAAATGCAATAGAAAACAGACATTCCGTCACGGTATTCAACCGTGGCAACAGACCGCTGTGCATTGAAGGTGTATCCGAGATCCGGGGCGACAGGACAGTTCCGGAGGATCTTGAGAAGATCACAGAGATGTATGATGCCCTTGTGGATTTCTGCGCATATGAAAAGGGAGATATAAAGAGGGTTAAAGAAGTTCTGGGGGACAGGACCGGAAGATATGTATTCATCAGTACCGTTGATGTCTATGAAAGAGGAAGCGGCAGGATACTTGATGAGAATGCCCCCTTTGAGACAAGGGATTTCGGAGGAGAGACAGGAGCTTATATCCTCGGAAAAGTATCTCTGGAGCGTGAGATAAAAGAATTTGACGATCACTGCGTGCTCAGACCATCCGTAATATACGGGCCGGGAAATTATGCTCCCAGGGAAAACATATATTTTAAATGGATAAGCGCAGCGGGACAGATCCTTGAACCTGCACCGTCGGATGGGGCTTTTCAGCTTGTTTTTGCGTATGATGTGGCGAGGGCCGCTCTGGAAGCCTGCAGCAGAGAGGAGTTTGCGGGGAAGGCCTTTAATGTTTCTCCGTCTCCTGCAATCAATTATGAAGAGTTTACCGGGATCCTCCGAGGAAGCTGCGGCGTTGATTTTGAAGTCATAAAGGTCACGCCGGAGGAGGCGTTCTTACAGCAGGTTCCGTTTCCTTTTCCGATATATAAGGAAGAATCGGAAAAAAATGACGGAAGCGCGCTGGAAAACACCGGATTTGTTTATACTGATGTCATTGAAGGAATGACTGAAACCTGGAGAGAATATGTACATAGCAGATAACTGGAAAGATGTAGAAGTGCTTGATACCGGAAACGGCGAAAAACTTGAAAGATGGGGAGATTTTTTACTGATCAGACCGGATCCCCAGGTGATCTGGGCCTCCGACCACAAACATCCCGGATGGAAAAAAGCAAACGGCCATTACCACAGGTCTTCAAAGGGCGGCGGTGAATGGGAGTTTAAGGGACTGCCCAATGAATGGAGCATAAACTATGAGCTGGGCAGTGTGGGCAAGACCCTGACCTTTAATCTCAAGCCCTTTGCATTCAAACATACCGGAGTATTCCCCGAACAGGCGGCAAACTGGGAATGGACTTCTTCTATAATATATAAAGAATCCGAAAATAGAAGCGCCGATGATCCCGTGAAGGTACTCAATCTTTTTGCGTATACCGGCGGTGCCACCCTGGCTGCGCTTTCTGCGGGCGCATCCGTGACTCATGTGGATGCTTCCAAGGGAATGGTAAACTGGGCAAAAGAAAATGCGGTATCCAGCGGACTTGCGGACAGACCCGTAAGGTGGCTGGTGGATGACTGCGGGAAGTTCGTGGAGCGTGAACTCAGACGCGGCAACAGATACGATGCCATCATAATGGATCCCCCTTCATACGGAAGAGGCCCTAAGGGAGAGATATGGAAGATCGAGGAGAGCATCTGGCCATTTCTTGAAAACTGCGTAAAGCTTCTGTCCGACAGATCGCTTTTCTTCTTAATAAATTCATATACCACCGGATTACAGGCGGGAGTTCTTGATCATATGATGGGAAAACTCATTGTTCCGAAATTCGGCGGAAGATGCGAATCCGACGAAGTGGGGCTTCCCATTAAGGACACAGGTCTGGTACTTCCCTGCGGTGCCAGCGGCAGATGGTCAAGAACCTGAAATTGTGGTAGGACGAGGACCTTACCACCATAGATAGTGGTTTGAAAATGTTTGGAAATTTTTTACAAAAAAAGTTAAAATTTTTCTTGCATTTATTTTTAAAGATGTGTATTATATCAAATGCTGTGACGTGATAGCTGTGAAGCGTGAGGTTGCTGCTCCGGAGTGATCCGGTACAGGTTTTTACGCAGAGCGAATGTCAAGTTACAATACTGACGACAAGTCACTGTACCATTACAGTCTGCTTAGGCAGAAACGACGTGTGGTCCTAAAAGAAACC